>Ga0209628_10002977_pt1 | contig 11698 bp, 12 predicted proteins | sample TergutCu122P4_FD_187285 | JGI IMG/M metagenome (GOLD analysis project Ga0209628, IMG submission 187285) | Cubitermes ugandensis P4 segment gut microbial communities from Kakamega Forest, Kenya - Cu122 P4 (SPAdes) (version 2) | ecosystem: Host-associated > Arthropoda: Insects > Digestive system...
CCCAGGCCCATCAGCGTATTGGTGACCGGGAAGCCGAGCCATTTCGCCAGCTTGGTGAGCTTCTCGGCGGCATCGGACAGAATGACGCCGCCGCCGGCGTAGATCATCGGCCGCTTGGCTTCGAGCAGAATCTGGATCGCTTTCTTGATCTGCCCCTGATGGCCCTTGATGACCGGGTTGTAGGAGCGCATGGCGACCGTTTTCGGGTAGACGAATTCGCACTTCGCCGCCGAAACGTCTTTCGGAATATCCACCAGCACCGGGCCGGGGCGTCCGCTGCGGGCCAGATAGAAAGCCTTCTTGAGCGTGACGGCCAGATCGCGGACATCCTTGACCAGATAGTTGTGCTTGACGCAAGGACGGGTAATGCCAACGGTATCGACTTCCTGGAAGGCGTCCTGACCGATGTAGGCGGTCGGCACCTGCCCGGAAATGATGACCATCGGAATCGAATCCATGTAGGCGGTGGCAATGCCCGTGACGGCATTGGTGACGCCCGGGCCGGAGGTCACCAATGCCACGCCGACTTTCTGCGTCGAGCGCGCATAACCATCGGCGGCGTGGACGGCGCCCTGCTCATGACGAACGAGTATGTGGTGAACCTTGTCCTGATTGAACAAGGCATCGTAGATAAACAGGACCGAGCCGCCGGGATAACCGAAAACGTGCTCGACCTTTTCTTCCTGCAAACACCTGATTACAATTTCCGCGCCAGTCAACACCATCATTTCACCCAAAAAGGCACCTAAAAGGCTTCACAAAAGACTTCAAAACGGCTTCAAAACGTTTCATAATCAGCCATAACCGGCTGAAAACTTATGACTTTACTGACTCGCTTCTCTTTGGTCAAGGCATTTCGCAATGGGGGAAGCGGCTCGGCTCACATGGGAAACTGAATCCTGGCTGCCAGAACGGAACTGTCGGACTTTCTCGCCAGCGTGGAACGGCGCGCCTACAAGCAAGCTCTGTTTGCCGTGCGCGACAATGACGCGGCGCTTGATATCGTGCAGGATGCGATGCTCAAGCTGGCGGAAAAATATGGCGACAAGCCGGCGGAAGAACTGCCGATGCTGTTTCAGCGGATTTTGCAGAACACCATCCGCGACTTCTATCGCCGCCAGAAGACCCGTTCGCTGTGGACCACGCTGCTGTCGGCTTTTTCGCCTTCCGGCGAAGAAGAAACCGACCCCCTGGAAACGCTGGAGGTGGCGCAGGAATCTTATCTGGCCGCGACACCGCATGCCCGTCTTGAGCAATCACAACTTATTGAAATAATTGAAGAAGAGGTAAGAAAGCTGCCGCCGCGTCAACGCGAAGCCTTCCTGATGCGTTACTGGGAAGATAGAGATATCGCCGAAACCGCGGCAGCAATGGGGTGCTCGGAAGGCAGCGTGAAAACGCACTGTTCACGGGCAACGCATTCATTGGCCGCCGTATTGAAGGCAAGAGGCATCGAACTATGAGCATGAAACAAGAATTCGCGGAACAGGCGGAACAGGCATTCGCCCACAAAGTCCGCCACTACCTCAATCTGGGCACGGAAACGATTGATCGCGGCACCGCGGACAAACTGTTCGCCGCCCGCCGCAACGCCCTTGCCCGCCAAAAAACCGCCGGCATGCAATTGTCGCTCGCCGGCATGGGACATGTCATCGCCGGGACGGTGCTGCCGCACACGCGCGCCGTGATCGCCGTCATCGGCCTCATCATCGGCGTCATCGGCGTATCGACATGGAACGACTACCAGAAGGCAGACGAACTGGAAGAAATCGACAGCGCCTTGCTTGCCGATGATCTGCCGATCAACGCTTACCTCGACAAAGGCTTCCAGGCATGGCTCTCCGAGCACCCGTCGCAGGACTGATCCTCGCCCTCGCCCTCTGCGCCCCCGCCCAGGCCACCGTCCTTGAGCTGGGGCAGCCCTCATGGGCCGAACTCAGCCCGCAACAAAAGCAGACCCTGGCCCCGCTCGCCCACGAATGGGACAAGATGGAGGCGCCGCGCAAGAAAAAATGGCTCGGCATTGCCAACCGTTACCCCACCATGACGCCGGAAAAACAAGCCAGGGTGCAAAAGCGCATGCAGGACTGGGCCACCTTGACGCCCGAACAGCGCACCGAGGCGCGCACCGGCTACAAAAACCTGAAAGCCGTGCCGCCCGAGCGCAAAGCCGCCATAAGGGAAAAATGGGAGCAGTACAACGAACTGCCCGAAGAGGAAAAAAAGCGGCTGGCCAACAAGGCCGAGAAAAAACGTTTCCCCAAACCCTATGCGCCGGGGTCGGTGCTTTCTGTCGCGCCACGGCCCCTGCCGGCGGCGTCCTCTGGCAAGCCGTCGCCTAAAGCCGCAACGGCCCGCCCGAACGCCGTCGCCTCATCCGTCCCGCCCGCCTCGCCCTCCCCGGAAGCGGAACCCGGCGACGCGCCTTTGCCGCCCTCGCAGTAGCACAGCCCAACATCAAAAGTCTGGCGCCGCGGAACGGCCCCGATTTCAATCATTGGCGATGTTTTGCGCCGGAACAGGCTCCCGGATTGCGCTTCGCTGATCCGGGCTACGATCCTGCTATATGCGCTGGCTGGCAGCCAGGAAAGCGGCAGCAAGTTCGTCATAGCTGCGCGTGACCGGGAACTGCGGAAATTCGTCGATGACCTTCTGCGGCGGGCAGAACAGGATGCCGGCATGGGCCGCCGTCAGCATGGCGGTGTCATTGTAGGAATCGCCGGCGGCGATGATCTTGAAGTTGAGCGACTTGAAGGCATTCACCGAGGCGCGTTTCTGATCCGGCATGCGCAGGGTGTAATCGCGCACAAAACCGTTCGCATCGACTTCCAGCTTGTGACACATCAGCGCCGGATAACCCAGCTGGCGCATCAGCGGCATGGCGAATTCGTAGAAGGTATCGGAGAGGATGATGACCTGAAACCGCTCGCGCAGCCAGTCGAGAAACGCGCGCGCGCCGGGCAGCGGTTCCATTTCGGCGATGACCCGCTGGATGTCGGGCAAGCCGAGCTTGTGCTGGGCGAGCAGCGCCAGCCGCCCCTTCATCAGCTTGTCATAATCCGGCTCGTCGCGCGTGGTGCGGGACAGTTCGGGAATATGCGTCCGCTTGGAGAATTCGATCCAGATTTCGGGGACCAGAACACCTTCGAGATCCAGGCATGCCAATTGCAATTGATGTCTCCTGATCGACGTTGTGGGGGCGGGATAAGGACAGGGGCCGCATTTTAGCTGAAAACGAAAGGGCCGGCTTCTCTCTGTGATCAAGCCAAGGTAATCGCATTCAGAGATAATGTCGCCGTCATTCGATGACATCAGCGCCCGCGGGTGAAAACGCCATTGCCTCGCCGCCGTGGCGGCTTGGTTCAAACGACGCCAGCATCTCATCCAGCGTCGGGCGGCGTTCGACTGCTTCGATCACAATGCGCCCGCGCTCGGCGTGAATGTGAACAGGCGTACCTTCGGCAACGCCGACGATACCGGCAACGACTTTATTGAGGCGCACAGCCAAGTCGTTGCCCCACTGGTTGATGTTTGTTTCGATGTCGATCGTCGGCGTTGTCATCACTTCATCCTGTTACGATCATGTTGACACACGGTATCAATCTCGCGTATCGGTTGATTTAACAGTTCGTTGGCTGAGGAACTTCGTGCACATGCGCAGGTAGCCAAAAGAAAAGAGTACCGCAATGATTGCATAGATGATGGCGGTCACTAAAAGCGCCTCTGGGCCGAAAGTCATTTCGAGGCTGCCACCCATGAATTGCTCAAGGCCCCACCAAGCAGAAAGGAGAAGTAAACTAAGAAGTATGCTGTAACGTCCAGGAAGATGCGTCTTTAAGGCAACCAGTGATGCGGCAGCAAGAATGCAAAGAAAGGCCACTACACCCAATATGAAACTGATCGCGCTGATGGTGCCAAGCAGGTCAATTTCACCGGGTGTGAGTGGCCTGAATGCAAAAGTCGCGGTTTGCTGGGAAGCGCTTAGCATTGTAAAGTCCGATGCGGATTATGCTGATAGACTAGCATAGCGCTCAATCGTCAAACCCCTCATCTTCAGCGTCTTCCTCGCGCGCCATTTTTTCCGCCGCTTCGCGTTCCGCTTTCAGGGCTTTTTCGCGCACGTGCTGGCGGCGTTTGTCCACTGCCGCTTGATGCAGGGCGATCGTTTCTTCGCCGAACAGCGTTTGGCGTAAAAAGCGATAGCCGAATTGCAGCAGCGACTGCTCCGCTTCCAGCGTGTCGCCGAGCATGGCCAGGTGTTCCGCTTGCGGCACGTCGTAGAGTTCCTTGAACGGGCCGGAGTCGACGAAGGCGCGGAAGGTGTCGAGGTCGTAACAGGTCATGAAGAAAAGCTGGCGGCTTTTCACCGACGGTTTTCCCACCGTGGGGCCGGAGGATTTCTTTTTCAGCACCAGTTGCCGCCAGCCGCGGCCCTGTTCGTCGTATTCGACGACGCCCTGTTCGCGGCGGTAGTCATCAATACGCAAGGAGCGCGGCTCGGCGTGGCCGAGGCAGTGATTTTCCTTCACCAGCGCATAGGCGTTGCGGTCGACGTATTCGTCCTGCTTGCGCAGGGAGAGCAGCGCCACCGGGTAGTAGCGGCAGGCCGTGGGGCGATCCGCGTACACGCTGCAACCGTCCGGCGTCATGAACTGGCAGGCCGTGCCGCCCGCCGCCGGTTTCAGCTTGACGCCGGCAATGCCGTCTTTTTCCATTTCGTAGGGCACAGCGTATTGCTGGAGGAATTGCGCCGAGGCGAGGCCAAGACGCCGTTTCAGACGCAGAATGTCGTAAGGCGTGAGCGAAATGTCGATGTTGCTGCAACAGGCGTTCCAGCAGGCAATGCCTTTGCGGCAGCAAAACTGGATGCGCTTCGCGCCGTCCACCATCTCCGGCACGACGGGGCTGTCGAAAGGCAGATCTTTGATATCAGGGGTGCTCATTGGCGGTCTTGGGGTCGTTTTGATTCAGGGCATTTGTACAACAGATTACCGGGCGCTTCAAGCCATTCCCACCCCTGGGGCGGGGAACGTTTGGGGCCGTCCTGTGGCGCCAGACTTTTATATCGAGCTAAAAAAACGGGCGCTCCCATGGAGCGCCCGTCGCGTTTACGCCTGCCAGGCGCTCAATGCGCGGCGGCCTTGAACAGCTTCGACTTGTCGACCAAGTCAACGTGCTTGCGCTTGAAGCAGGTCCACTTTTTCGCTTTCTTGTCGTAGATGGAGTTCACAAAGCAGTGCCAGTTCTGCTCATCGACGAAGTTCTTGTCGGTGCGGTAGTAGAAGCCCGGATAGCGGCTTTCCTCGCGGAACTGGATGTGCTTCATGTGCGCTTCGGCGGTCAGGATGCGGTGGTAATTTTCCCAGGCGCGCAGCAGTTCGTGCAGGTCCTTGGCGCGCATCTTGGCGGCGTCTTCTTTCAGCATTTCCAGCTTCTCTTCGGCCACGGCAAGCATCTTGTCGTTGGTCTTGTAGTAGGTGGCAACGCCGGCGACATACTCGTCCATGATTTTCTGCAAGCGGAATTGCAGCATCTTCGGCGTGATGTAGTTCGGGTTCACGTCGATGGCCGTGGTGTAGTCCTTGTGCTCAAGGAAGTTGCGCACCGGCTTGTAGATTTCCTCGGCCAGTTGCTCGGCGGGGGTATCCAGTTCGGGTTTCCAGTTCTTGTTGTCGAGGGCGAACTTGACCATCGCCTTGGCGGCGAGGCGGCCTTCGGTGTGCGAGCCGGAGGAGAATTTGTGGCCCGAGGCGCCAACGCCGTCGCCGGCGGTGAACAAGCCCTTGACGGTGGTCATCGAGCGGTAGCCCCAGTTCCAGCCCTTCGGCAGATGATCGGGCACGCCCGGCATTTCCTCGGTGGCGGGCGCGCCGACATCGGTCGGCCCCGATACCCAGATGCCGCAGCAGCCGGAGTGCGAGCCGAGCAGATACGGCTCGGTCGGCATCAGTTCGGAGGGCTTCTTCTCCGGCTCGATGTTCTCGCCGACCCAGATGCCGCACTGGCCGATGCACATGTCGAGGAAGTCTTCCCAGGCTTCCGCTTCCAGATGCTTGACTTCTTTCGGCGTCAGCGATTCGCGCAGCTTGGCGAGCGCCGTCACGGTGTCCATGTAGATCGGGCCGCGGCCTTCCGACATTTCCTTGAGCATGAGGTGGTTGCGCAGGCAGGAGGCGGGCACGGCGGCCTGACCGTAGGGCGGATAGTCGTTCAGCATCTCCTTGTTCTTGACCATGTAGTCTTCGCCGTAGGCATTGGTGGCCTTGGCCTTGAAGAGCAGGAACCAGGCGCCGACCGGGCCGTAGCCGTCCTTGAAGCGGGCCGGCACGAAACGGTTTTCCATCATGGTCAACTCGGCCCCGGCTTCGGCGGCCATGGCATAGGTCGACCCGGCGTTCCACACCGGATACCAGGCGCGGCCCGTGCCTTCGCCCACCGAACGGGGACGGAACAGGTTCACACAGCCGCCCGCGGCGAGCAGAATGGCCTTCGCCTTGTAGATGTAGATTTTGTTCTCGCGCACCGAGAAGCCGACCGCGCCGGCAACGCGCGACGGATCGTTTTTGTCATTGACCAGCTTGACGATGAAAATGCGCTCCTGAATGCGGTCGAGGCCGAGCACCTTCTTCGCCGCCTCGGCAACGATCCACTTGTAGGATTCGCCGTTGATCATGATCTGCCACTTGCCCGAGCGCACCGGCTTGCCGCCGTCCTTCAGGGCGGGCAGGCCCTCGCGCTGCGCCTCGGCGCCGTCGTGGCGCACGCCATCGGCATCGGTTTTCCAGATCGGCAGACCCCATTCCTCGAAGAGGTGCACGGAGTCATCGACGTTGCGGCCAAGATCGTAAGCGAGGTCGTCGCGGGTGATGCCCATCAGGTCGTTGGAGACCATGCGGGCGTAATCGGCGGGATCCTGCTCGGGGCCGATGTAGGTGTTGATGGCGGACAAGCCCTGCGCCACGGCGCCGGAGCGATCCATGGCGGCCTTGTCGACCAGTTTGATCTTCAGTTCGACGCCGGTTTCGGCCTTCACGGCCTCGGCCCAGCGCATCATCTCGTAGCCGGCGCCGGCGCACGCCATGCCGCCGCCGATGAGGAGGATGTCCAGTTCTTCCTGAACGATCTCGGGATTTCCAAATGTTCCAGACATTGCAGTCACCTTGTTCCTGAAAGTTATAGTGAGTCGGCGCTTACTTGACGCGGATCAGCTCATCGGCCTTGCCGGCGCGATAACCGCCCATCACATCCTTGGTAAACACACCCGGCTTGTCGAGGTCGGCCATCTTTGGCATCGGCTTGCCGCCATAGGGGTCGATCGAGCCTTCGGCAGTGGTGCGGATGGGAAACTTGAAGCGCTTGATGGTGCCGTTGCGGAACTTGATCGTCCACATGATCGAATCGGAACCGCGCAAAGGCTGCACCGAACCGCCCAGCGGCACGATGTCGGCATAGTGGCGCGCCTCGATCGCGTTCTGCGGACAAATCTTCACGCAGGAGTAGCACTCCCAGCACTGCTCCGGCTCCTGGTTGTAGGCTTTCATGGCATGGCCGGTATCGGAACCGTCCTTGTCCAGCTTCATCAGGTTGTGCGGGCAAATGTACATGCAGGCCGTTTTATCCTGGCCCTTGCAGCCATCGCATTTCTCGGTACGAACAAAGGTTGGCATTTTTCCTTCTCCTAAAAAAAACGATGCCGGCGCGCGTGCGCCGGCGTAAATCAAAATCAGCGCGCCGAATGACCGGCGAGCTTGACTTCCACTTTTTCCGTAAGTCCGGCGTAATAAGCGCGCAAGACTTCCAGCACTTCCGGGCGCGAAAACTCCGCCGGCACTTCGTCATCTTCCGAAAGCATCTTGCGCAGCTTGGTGCCGGAGAGCAGCAGCCGGTCGGCGTCGCCATGCGGACACGTGCGCGCCGAGGCCATGCCGCCGCACTGGTAACACCAGAACGTCCAGTCGATTTTCAGCGGCTGCGTTTGCAGCGAACCCGGCGGGATTTCGTCAAAAATATGGTGCGCGTCAAACGGGCCGTAATAGCTGCCCACCCCGGCATGATCGCGGCCGACGATGAGATGCGAGCAACCGTAGTTCTGCCGGAACAGCGCGTGCAACAGCGCCTCGCGCGGGCCGGCATAGCGCATGTCAAGCGGATAACCGGCCTGCACCACCGTATTCTTGACGAAATACTTTTCCGTCAGCACCGCAATCGCGCGCGCGCGCACATCGGCGGGAATATCGCCCGGCTTGAGATTGCCGAGCAGCGAATGAATCAGCACCCCGTCGCACGTCTCGATGGCCACCTTGGCCAGATATTCATGCGAGCGGTGCATCGGATTGCGCGTCTGGAAGGCGGCCACTTTCGACCAGTTCATCGCCGTGAACAATGCCCGCGTCTGCGCCGGCGTCAGAAACAGATCGCCATACTTGGCCGGAAACTCCCCCTGCGAGAGCACCTTGAGCGGACCGGCGAGATTCACCTCGCCTTGCTCCATCACCATCTTGACGCCGGGATGCTCCCTATCCGTCGTCTTGAAAACCATCGCGCACTCATGCGCCTTGTCGATCGAATATTTCTCCGTCACCCTCATGGTGGCGAGAATATCGTCACTGTCCGGGTCGATCAGCGCGATCTCGTCGCCGGTTTTCAGCGCGTCCGCGCTGGCCTTGCCGGTCGACAAAGTGATCGGAATCGGCCAGAACAGGCCGTTGGCCATCTTCATGCCGTCGCACACGCCCTGCCAGTCGCTGTGCGTCATGAAGCCATCGAGCGGCGTAAAACCGCCGATGCCGAGCATGATGATGTCACCCTTCTCGCGTGAACTGACCTTGATGCCGGGCAGCGTCCGGGCGCGCGCCAACTCCGTCTTCAACGCCTCTCCGGCAAGCAGCAGGGGTTTGAGCGAACCGCCGCCATGCGGACTGACTAGTGCCATTACGTCTCCTCCCAGTGTGGGCTTGTGGATTTGTGGACTTTTTACTGTGAAGCGAAGGCTAGCATTTTCAGCCAGCGGCACGGATTGTTTTATTTTATTTGGAAATAAGCCCTCCCCCCGGCCCCCTCCCCGGGGGAGGGGGTGACGGTTGCTCGCGGGCTGTGCCCGCTCGGAGTGTGGTTGCTTGGGCCTACCCCCCCGGCCCCCTTCCCGGGGAAGGGGGTGACGGTGGCTCGCGGGCTGCGCCCGCTCGGAATAGTTGATGATTGAAAGTCTGGCGTCGCGGGACGGCCCTACCCGTGTTCCTTTTCCGTGGAAGGGGATGGCAACGGGGTGTAGGTTGGGGTGAGCGCAGCGAACCCCAACGGTCAGCGTGAAAGTCTGGCACCGCAGGACGGCATGATGTTGGGGTTCGCTGCGCTCACCGCCAACCTACCTATCTGACCCCTGCCCCGTCACAGCGGCAGCTTCTCCTGCATCTCGTCTTTCTGCCGGGCGCGCAGTTCGCGCAGGCGGGCGTCGACCTGGGAGTGCTCGAAGAAATCGCCGTCTTCGGCTTTCTGGGCCATTTCCAGTTGCTGGATCGCCCCCGCCAGTTGTCCCTGAAGCACATACAACTCGGCCTGGGCGCGGAACTGCTGCAAGCGCATGCCGAGAGCGGCGTAACTCTTTGCCTGCAAGCCATACAGAGCCGCGTCGGAGGGCGTCAGTTGCAATTCTTCCGTCGCCATCTTCAGCGCCGCGTCTGTCTGACCATTCGCCAGCAGGGCGTCGATCTGGCCGTACATCAGCGCCTTGTTGCGCGGATAGCGGACGCGGGCCTCGCGGTAGAGCTTCAACGCGCCGTTCAAATCGCCCTGCGCTTTTTTCACGTCCGCCGCCAGCGTGTCGACCATGGGCGAGGCCGTCTTGAGCCGGCGCAATTCGGCAATTTCACGCTCGACGATGGGGAAGTTGCTCAAGCGCATGTGCGCCAGCGCCAAACCATAATGCGCCGAGGCTTCGGACAGATATTTATGATCGCGCAATTGGGATTCAAACTCGGTCACGGCATCGCGCGGATCGCCTTGGGTGGCGCGCAGCTTGGCGCGCACCAGGCGGAAATCCGTCGAATCCTGCACCTGCCGGTAAGGCGCGCCCTGGGCGCGGTTTTCCATATCGCTGATGCGTTCGAGCGTGAGCGGGTGCGTGCGCAGATAGCCGGGCGCGTTGTTTTCATAGAGCCGCCCGAATTTCTGCAAACGCTCGAAGAAAGACGCCATGCCGCGCACATCGAAACCGGCCCGCGCCATTGTCTGAATGCCGATGCGATCCGCCTCGCGCTCGAAGTCGCGCGAATAATTGAGCATCGACTGTGTGCTGGCGGCCGTCGCGCCGATCAGGATGCCCTGACTGGCATCCGGGCTTGAGCGCGCCGCCAGTATCGCCAAGGCCAAGGCCAGCCATTGCGCGGGCTGGGCCTGATTCTGCTGCTGCATCATGCGGGCCATGTGCTTTTGCGTGACGTGCGCGATTTCGTGCGAGAGCACGCCGGCCAGTTCGGATTCGGACTGCGCGGCGAGAATCAGCCCGCTATGCACGCCGATATGACCGCCGGGTAGCGCGAAAGCATTCAGCGTGTTGTCGCGCAAGGCGAACAGATTGAAGCTCTGGCCTGTTTCGGGAAGGGCCGCTGAAAGCCGCCCCCCCAAGGTATTCAAGTAAGCGGTCACCTCAACATCGTCGATATAAGCCGGATCCCGGCGGATATCGCGCATGATCTCCTCGCCGATGCGCCGCTCCATCTGCGGCGGCAAATCGGCCCGTGAAACGTCGCCCAGATCCGGCAAGCCTTCGGCAAAGGCGGCGGCGGAAATCAAGGCGGCCAGGAAAGCCAGCGTCCGAAATGAGGATTTCATTGTGCAATGATATACCTAGGGAACCTCTGAACAACCCTTCGCGGTTGTCGCATCCTGGTTTTGGGCGGTCTGCTGCGTTGCCGATGTTGCCAATGCGCCTCGCCATAGGCCGGGCTATGGCTGCGGTTTGCGCCTAGCAGCCCATCCCAAACCCAGGCGCGCCAACTCACTCAGAGTTATTCAGAGGTTCCCTTGGGAAGCTCGGGAACTTGACGCGCTTCGGCTAAAATAACCTGGAAAACCAAGCAACAGATCATCCCAACGCCAGAAAGTTCTCTTGAACATGACATCTCCTCTCACGCATTTCGACGCCGGTGGTCAGGCCCATATGGTGGACGTGGCCGAAAAGGGCGAGACGCGCCGTGTTGCGCGCGCCGTTGGCACGGTGTTCATGAAGCCGGAAACGCTGGCCCTGATTGAATCCGGCGACGCCAAGAAAGGCGACGTGCTCGGGGTTGCGCGCATTGCCGCGATCCAGGCCGCCAAGCGCACCCCGGACCTGATTCCCCTTTGTCATCCGATTGCCCTGACGCATGTCGGCGTGGCGTTCACCCTCGATCGCGCGCGCGCCTGCATTCGCTGCGAGGCGACCACTGAGACGGTGGGCCGCACCGGCGTTGAAATGGAGGCGCTTACGGCGGTGAGCGCCGGCCTGCTGACGATCTATGATATGTGCAAGGCGGTCGATCGCGGCATGTATTTCGATGGCATTCGCCTGCTGGAAAAAAGCGGCGGCAAAAGCGGGCACTGGCAGGCGTGAATATAACCTTCCTCCCACCCCCTTCCCGAGGAAGGGGGCGACGGTGGTTCGCGGCCACATTGAATGTGGCCCGCTCAGTGTGTAGGTTGGGGTGAGCGCAGCGAACCC
>Ga0209628_10002978_pt1 | contig 11697 bp, 9 predicted proteins | sample TergutCu122P4_FD_187285 | JGI IMG/M metagenome (GOLD analysis project Ga0209628, IMG submission 187285) | Cubitermes ugandensis P4 segment gut microbial communities from Kakamega Forest, Kenya - Cu122 P4 (SPAdes) (version 2) | ecosystem: Host-associated > Arthropoda: Insects > Digestive system >...
TACAGCAACAGAAGAGTCTGAGTTTCATATATCCTATTTATAATCATAATTGGAGGAATATTAGTACTATTTATATATATAACAAGACTAGCATCAAACGAAATATTCTAACCATCAAACAAAGTACATTGGGAAGTAGGTTGGGCTAAGGACTTATCAGCACCACTGTCCGTGCGTAACAGCTTTTCTTCCAATACTGTACATAAAGATTGGAACACTTCAGTGAAATATCTTTAAAATAAAGGTGCAAGGTCATGCACAAGTGCAGTTTTCAGACCACCCATTTATCATGGATAAGTTATTGGAGCTCAAAGTGGCATGTTTAAAAATACTCATATGAATATACTGCTAGTTTGTTGCTGCTTGTGAGTTGTATAAGTTGTATAATGTAATGCTGTACTCTTCACACTGTGTGAAACTTCATTTCTTTTAGCACTGTGCTGTAAGTTCGCCCTATCCAAAACGGAAGCAGGTTCTGGAGACACTCATACGCAAAGGAGGACACCTGAATGAGAAGAACAAGGATTTTCTTACACCACTGCATGTAGCTGCAGATAACTCCCACTATGATGTCATAGATGCTTTATTACGCCATGGGGCAAAGGTTAATGCTCTTGATGGCTTGGGACAGACAGGTATGTGATATGGCTTGTTCAAGGATTGGTAAAATCACTAGAAAAATAGCTTATAGCACTAATCTTTAAAGCCTTAAAGGGCCACTTTTTTAACCTTTAGTGTGTCAGCCTCTCATACAAGCAGTGAAACTTGGATTTTTCATTTCTGAAGAGACCATTTAAAATGAGTGTAAAATAAAGAAAATGAGAAATTGTATAGCTACCGAAATTAAATACAATAAATTAACCTTGCATTACATTAAAAATACAATCTAGTTCACTTCTTCCACATATCCATTCAAGGAAGTTTCTGCTTCTTTGTTTTTGCTGAACTGTGTACACCTCATTCTCATTACCACTGAGGTAAGCCATTGTGTTATCATTGACATCAAAGTTCATGAAGTATTTCCTCATGAGATTGATGCTCTCCAGTGCTGACAGAAGTACTCCTGGAGGTCTTGTTTTTCCACCACCATCGTTATCCTTCCGCTTCTCAGATACATCAAATGTAAACTTTTAATGCACTGTTGTTTCTGGGGTTTTTGCTCCACACATTACTTTACATCAGAATCACAGGATGCATACACTTGCAATGATACTCCTGCTTGCACCTGATTGCAGTCTCTCTGGGTATGCTCAGTTCTGCTTCGTCTTCACCATCATTGGTTTGATTTAAATTAAATTCTCATCTCTGGAAACAGTTTTCTGTTGCCATATGTGTTATATGGTGCCATGATCCTGCAGTGAAATATAGTGCATCCAAAACTTGTCCCTTATGAGTGTGGCATCATAAAATAGCTTGTGATCAATCACAGAAACAGGTTTTCATGCAAGTTTCCTGTGGTAATAGTGTTTGAATGACCTGAGTATATTCTAGTCAAGTGGTTGGTGAAGGCTGGTGCAGCTGTGGGGGAAAGATCACAGCTTTGACATTCTTTAGGTAACTTATGTCCTAGAGATGAACAGCATGCTGGACCACAAGAAGTAAAATCTTTTTGTGTTTATTTTGTGGGCAGCAGTAACTAATGGTGCGAGTTGGTTTGACCCATCAACATTGCAGTCTAAGAGAACTGTTATCATACCCTTGGACTTCTCCCCACCATTTGCAAGAATCCCCTTTCAAGCTCAGTGTCTTGTTAGGTGGAGGCCTAAAGAATAGCCCATTGCTATCAGTTTTATTAATCAACACAGCAGCTAAGAGAACTGTTATCATACACTTGGAATTCTGTCCACCATTGCAAGACTCTCCTTTCAAGCTCAGTGTCTTGTTAGGTGGCAGCCTGAAGAACAGCCCATTGCTGTCAGCTTTATTAATCGACACAGAAGCTAAGAGAACTGTTATACGCTTGGAATTTTGTCCACCATTGCAAGAATCTCCTTTCAAGCCCAGTGTCTTGTTAGGTGGAAGCCTAAAGAACAGCCCATTCTCATCAGCTTTGTAAAATGAGCTTATTTTTGTAACCCTCAGAGTCTACACTTCTGTTGTGTCCCAGTACTGTTGTGTATACAACAGTGTGTCGCTGTGTGAAACTATCAATTCAGCAGGGAGGCTTTTAAATCTAATATGCACTGCATTTCGTTCATTTCTTGAGTTTTTTCTCAGCAGTGTTATTAGGTAAATTTCATGTTCATCCATGTTTTCCCATTGTGTTGTTGGTGTTGTCATGAGCTTTCCACCTCAGTAGGTCATGCTATATCTACCACCGTGTGTATTTTTACATATAGTTGTCATTAAGATGTCTAACTCGAATTTGACACTTTTTTAAAACTTTTTATGTATTTAGCAAAATATAAGAAAAAAGGCCTTTTGGGAAAGTAGTTTGAAATATTCATTTTTGCTCTTATTAAGTCAAGGTATTGGCAAAAGAAAGTGTACATTGGATGTGTGTGGGTACAGTACATTACAGACAATAACTTTATAAGGTACTGCATAGTGTGCGTGTAACATATGCTTTCAGCTCTCCATCGATGTGCTCGTGAAGACAACCTTCAGGCCTGTAGGATATTGTTATCCTACAATGTAGATCCAAGTATTGTGTCCCTGCAAGGATACACAGCTGCACAAGTAGCCACAGAAAACGTCCTAAAAATACTTCAAGGTATGAGGCAATTATATATCTTTATGTAAACATATTGAGAAGTAAGTCTGGGTATGTAACAAGCTAATACTCTTCTGTTCTTGTGTTGTTAGCATGTAATTACAAGTAGTATCATAAAATGGCAGTAGAAGATATTTTTGCATCGCTGTTGCCATGCCCACCTTGGCTGAATAAATTCACGGTATGCCTGTTAGCACCATGTGTATCATGTATAATGATATTCTGTCAAGTTTAGTGCTTCATCAGGAGTCATAATGGAGAATATAAAAAATTGGTGTTATGACTTGCCTATGACTGACCTACCTGTCTTAGCATAGATTTAGTTCCTGTTCAGATTTTTCCAAGTTCACATCAATTTCCTCTACTTATCTAGGAATCTCGTGGATTGTATGGTACCCAAAAAAGTACATGACCATATTCTAAACAACCCACAGCAGGTCCTTATCCTGATCTAGAAGAAACCAGTCCAGACCTCCCATCCTGTTTCTTTTAAGATCCATTTTAATATGCTTCCACTTACACCATGGTCCTCCAGATGTTCATTAGATTTTCTAATCACAACACCATTTCTCTTTTGCCTATTCATACCACATGCCCTGCCCCTCTCCTATGCTGTGAATAAAAATTACAGAATTGTATACTGTCTTTTTTTTATACACTTGTATCACAGCATATGAATATTTGGCATGAAAATTGTTTACAGACTGCTTTACATTGATTATATATTTTTATGAAATTTGCAACTGTTGCCCATTGAAATTTTAACAGTTTTTACACTGGTATTTGAAGTAATTCAGTGAAGTGTTTATGGGCAATGGAACCCATATTAAAAGCAGAGCTTCATATTACTTCCAGGGGGTGGTTATTGATGCTGGTCAATGAACAGCATAAAGTGCCTCGACATGAGAAATTACATATACATATCAGTGCTGTTATGCACCTGACATGTGACTGATGATTGTGGTTGAGTCCTAATGTGATTAATTTCACAGACCCTCCATCAGGCAGTGCAGATGTGGAATGTCAGCTGCTGGAGGCTGCAAAGGCAGGGGACTCAGAGCAAGTCCAGCGTCTTCTGACATCATACCCACAGATCGTTAATTGCAGAGATCTTGATGGCAGGTAGGTGTTTATGATGCATGCTCTATTGAACAGAATATTGCATTTACACATGACATGGAATAATCATGCATCAGGAAAACACAAGATTTCCCTACTGGTGAAATATTTTAGACTGTGTAGTCTAAGATGTCATTAATTATTTGTCTGCAGGCATTCAACTCCCCTTCACTTTGCCGCTGGCTACAACAGGGTTGCAGTTGTTGAGTTCCTGCTTGCCCATGGTGCTGATGTCCATGCCAAAGATAAAGGGTACATACTGATTAAATTATCTGCCATTCACCAAATATAACAGTTCACTTACATGATGAGACAGGGTTTAATATTTTGTTTTGTGCATGATTTGGGGGACACTGATTGTAAACTTACTGTTTTAAATACTAATTTTTATATTTGCCCATTTTGGTATGGTTGTTTTCACAGAGTATAACATTATTACTATTAAAAAAAACTGTACATAGTATAACATGTCCATTAACTATTCTGCTTGTTTGACTCATACAGTTCAAATGTTTGTAGAAATAACAGTCATTCCATTCTTGCAGTATTATAGTTTTATTTTTTAAGTACTGAGTTTTGTACTGGTATGCATGTAGGTGGTGGTGTAATTAACCTTTGTCACCTGAGAAAAGTGGGATATGTGGTGGCGCAGTTGTTTGAGGCACTATACTACAAGTTGAAAGGTCGTGAGTTCATTTCTCAGTGGTGTCATTGGAATTTTTCGTTGACTTAATCCTTCTGGCAGCACTGTGGCCCTGGGGTTGCCTCAGCCTCTAACAGCAATGAGTATACCAGGAATATTTCCTGGAGGGGTAAAGGCAGCCAGTGCATAGGGCTGACAATCTTACCACCTTCATGCGCCAATTGTCTATAAATCTGGGAGCCTTAACCTCCAGGAACTCTATGGGCCTGTCCAGGCCTGAAATGGGATTGCTTTGCCTGAGAAAATTGATCAATCTTGATAGTTGGCATCCAGATTTGAACTCTGAGGTAAAATATAGGAGTATTAGATTGTAAATCTGTTGGTACTGTGGGGCTGTTGGCCTTGACTTGAACTTGGGAGTTGGTTAGTGGTGATGTTATCAAAAAAGTGCAAATTGATTGTCCATTTGGATTTTTTATATATGTGATACATTTTTGTAGTTTTGTATTCATTCTGTTCATAGTGGCATCTTCATGCCTGAGAGACATAAAATGTTCAGCCTGACCTGTTATGTATACTGGAATTCATGGCCTGGATGCTGGCTGAGATTTAACATGACAGGGGTTTGATTGTGGAAGTGGCAAGGAGTTCAGTCTTCACCACAACAAACACACTGGCTGTAAGATCCACCCAGCCTCCTGTTTATGGATATTGGGTGCTCTTTCTCCTGGGAAGAAAGCAGCTTAGGTTAAAAATGTGTGGAGCCAACATTCCTCTCCCCCAAATATCTTAATAGAGTGGTGCTTAATTAAGCACATTGACTGATTTGCTTTTACCTTATATTGAGTATGTTATGTGTTGTCTTTCAGTGGTTTGGTACCTCTGCACAATGCTTGTTCGTATGGTCACTATGAAGTCACAGAACTACTTGTGAAACATGGTGCAAGTGTCAATGTAGCTGACCTATGGAAATTCACACCTCTTCATGAGGCTGCTGCCAAAGGAAAATATGAGATAGTTAGGCTTTTACTAAAGGTTTGTCACAATATTATGTGTGTTTCTTGTGATAATATGTATATTTTGTAACTCCTGGTTAAGTTCTTCAAACTATGACAGGGCATAAAAGTTGTTCATAACATCATACTTGTCATTATGCTGGACTTGTGCATGTTTAACTTCCCCATGACACGACACATTACGTGATGGCTTAGTATATCCTGCACACATTTTAAAGTGAACTGAAGATCAAGGCAGGGATCTGGCACTGCAACAGTAATGGGACTGGCATGGCCGGACATGGTTGTGTTTTGGAAGGTGCAGAGAATTGCAGAAGAGGTGTGGAGTATAAAATTCCTAAATAGTTCATGTGCAGATGAAAAGATGAAGCTATTACTATATGGGGGGCAAAAGGGGGAGTTAACTAATATGTGTTAGCCATCCATATTGCAAGTGAATGTGAATGTAAAGTCTGTGTCCATGTTTTATTCTGCCTTTTCTGCCAGGTGGTTGTTACTTAATTTACTGGGATGGTTTGAGATCACAGGAATATTTTCATATTTGAAGACGGGGGTGTAGTGTATTCTGTTTTGTAACTACATACCTTTGTGATCTTGACAGCATGGAGCAGACTCCAGTAAAAAGAACCGTGATGGTGCTACTCCTTTAGACTTGGTACGTGATGGAGATCAGGATGTAGCAGACTTGCTGCGTGGCAATGCTGCTTTGCTGGATGCTGCAAAGAAAGGGAACCTTGCTCGAGTTCAGAGGCTTGTGACTTCCGAGAATATCAACTGCCGTGATGCTCAAGGACGCAACTCCACACCTCTGCATCTCTCTGGTTGGTTTTCTCATCTCTAACCTTTATGATTGATAATGGATTTCAAGAGGATGATGTATGTATGTTTTAGTTAGAACCTAGGTATTCCTGACTGTAATGTATCATATTTCTGAATACTTTGGTAGGTGTGTTTGTAGCGTATTACTGCAGTACAGGTAGACCTCGGTTTGCAAAATGGTTCCATTCCCGGAGGAACTCTCGCAAAAAAAAAAGTGTAAAATGAACCTAATTAGATGATGGGAAGTCAGTGAGTTATATTGCAGGCCTCTCTCAAAATTCACAAAAGTAATATAATATTATTGTATGTAATGCTATGAAATAAATGCTATGAATGTAAAAACAGATTTTTATGAATATAAATCAATTAAATGGAATATAAAATAATGAAATACATTTAATGGAATAACACAAATTGTTTACATTTACTTTAATATGTTTGAAGCCCAGAACAACAAAAGTTTTGCAAGTGCCACTGTAAGGCACCTGCATTGATCTTTATTGACTGTGGTGTAATAACAGCTTGAGTCAATGGGATGTCTTTTTATTTGGGCCATCCACCCATAATGACGGTAATTTCTCCATTTTTGTAAGAGTGTACTTCTGTTGTAACTCACGCCACACTGTCATAGCAAGTTGTATAGACTGTTTTATTGTATCTGCATTTTTCATGATGGTACTCACAGTCAGTGGAGGCAATTTTATACTTCTGCATACAATATGACATGCCTGACTCTGACAGTTCAACAAATTACCTCCATCTTCTTTTCCAATGTGATAGATACATGCGATTTTTTAGCGACTTTTTCACCTTGACTTGGCTTTATTGCACTTCTTTTCCTAGACTTGGCACCTCTTATTTTAGTAATGTAATCAGCTTCATCCCTGATTGGCTTAGACAGGAGATGGGGATAGCTATCATGTCTGATTGGCTGTGCTCTTTCTATACACGAATCTGGTATTTATAGTTGCATTTTTTTTTTAATTTTTATGGTTTTTTATTTTTATTTATTTATTTATTTATTTTATTTTTGGCCTTCTGGTTTTGAAACCTTCATTATTATGAATTGTCACAAACTGAGGGCTGCCTGTACTTGTATCATCTCTAGTCTAGAGTGACTAATTTTAGAGGTTCTGATAGAAACTATGGAATGGAATATTAGAGCCTGCAGCAAATTGCATAATTAGGCAGTTCATAATTTGTACTGTTCGTCTTACGTGTTGTTAGGACGGTCTTATTGGGACAGTTAGAATGAATTGGACATGGATCACAGATTAAGTCATCCAATTTGTATAAAATTACTAAAGTAGTTGGAAACAACATGTAAGAGGAATGGAAAAGGAGCGTGCAGTAACATATTATAGCAGACAAGCTTATGGGGAAGGTAGGTTATGAAGACCTCTTAAGGCATGGCATGAAACTGTAACCCACGTGGCTTAATATTTGACAAGATGGTAAGTTGATAAATTCACACAAAAGTATGCATTATGATTGTATAACAGTTTCAGTATGAGAAAATATTCATTAAATGAAGTTGGGAATCTGTATAAACATGTATTTCATATTTCCAGGAACCACAGTTTATTTGCTGTATAAGAGGTTTTGTTTTTGTTTGCAGCGGGTTACAATAACCTGGAGGTAGCAGAGTTCTTGTTAGATCATGGTGCTGATGTGAATGCTCAAGACAAAGGTGGTCTAATTCCACTTCACAATGCATCTTCATATGGTCACCTGGATATAGCTGCATTACTAATCAAGTTTAATACAGTAGTAAATGCTGTTGACAAATGGGGCTTTACACCACTGCATGAAGCTGCACAAAAGGGACGGACTCAACTGTGCGCATTATTAGTAAGTTGTATGTAGAGTAATCTTTGCAGAAAAGTAACACAGGAGGTTGTTACTGGATTCTACATCAAAATGAAAATTATGTGATTATTGTTACCCCTTCAGTACTGTTCACTTAATATAACATAGTAACATTAAAAAGGCCTTGCCTCTTCAGTTGTAGTAAAATGTAGTTAAAGCTTATTTAAAATTTTAATATATGAACAAATCTGGGCTGATATGAATATCTCATTCTTCAGTGGTGTGACAGCTCACATCAGGCCCTGGCCTCTTCAGTAGTTCACTCCGAGATATCCCTGCGCTCTGCTAGGCTCCTCCATCCTCTTTTATTCATCAGCAACAAGGAATCCCTCCACATGTCTTTCCAGCTTTGCCATGGTCTTCCCACAAGTCTTCATCTATGAAATTACCTATCCAGTGCATTTTTGGTATTCTAGTATTATCCATTCAGACCATATGACTAGCACATTGCAATATTTTGATATTAATATATTTCACAATATCAGGTTCATCTAACAATTCATAAAGCTCTTTGTTACGTCTGATTCTCCATCCGAAGTCATTTTCGTAGACTGGTCCAAAGATTCTGCTTAGTATTTTCCCAACAGGAATATGCATCAGTGTTTTAAATGGAACAACAGAGGGTTAAAGAATTATTTTTACACCAGCTGAGCCCATTGCAGGACTTTTAACAGAAAGCTGTGAAGTGAAACTTATATTTATTTGTGAATGTTTTGTTTATACTTCTTTTTCAGCAGTAAATTGGTAAGAAGACTATGTAGTGAACTCACTTGGAAGTCCATCTCTTATTTTCTTAGAATTTATGCAATACCTGAAGGAACACTCAAAAGGATTTACTTATATGTGGTAAAATAAATATTTTCTTTGTGCAAGGCTTACCAAAGAAACAGGTTGAGTTGATGTGAAGTGATGGGGAAAATATTTGTACCTGTACATAAGAATTGGGGCTTGAAGTAGCATAGTTGTTGGAGGCACTGCAGTACAACATTAGTTATATGTATGATGTCACTTGTGTGAAGTTCCAATACTGTGCACTGAACTGGAGGACAACCACGCATTTCTAACATGAACTGATATTCTTAACATGGTAAAATAATATTGAAAACAAGGCCCCTGTTTCATTTACCACACATCTAAGTCAGTAGAAGCTACAGTCTTTTTGTGCTATTCAAGGCATACCTCTTTGTTGTGGTATCCAAATGTTAAACACAGTATTCACAAGATTCCATCCACTGATGCTTCTCATGAGCTACACTACTCCACTCTGCTTCCTTGCACTTTATTCTTTAAGATCTATTTTAATATTAGCTTTCTGCCTGCTTATGACCATTCACATGTATGGTTAGATACCTTCTGTCCCTTTGGCCTTTCAGTATAGAACACAAGTTTCCAGAAACTTGAAATTAAAAAAAAAGTTTGAATATTTCAGATGAAAATAGTTTCAGTAATTATTTCACCAACATAAAATAATGAGTGAGACTGAAAAATGTAAATGGAATCAGGATTATTCTTGATTTCAAACTTTTGCTGTGTTCTAAATGTTGTGTGCTTTCTTCTGGGTAATTCCCCAGCGTCTGGATTTTATATGCCAACATTTCAGAACACTCCATCTGTTCCATCTTCATACCTACCCACCTATGAAGGTGGAACAGACAGAGTGTTCTGAAACGTTGGCATATAAAATTCAGACGCCGAGGAATTACCCAGAAGAAAGCATACAACAGAATCAGGATTCATGAATTAGGGCAACATTGTATTTATTGTATTTATGCACTGATTACCCTTCCATTAAACAAAACTATCTTTGAAGGCTGTGTATTGTTAGGGTTATTGGTTTTACTGATATTATAAGAACAGTGTGTTTTTATCGCACTTGTGTGAAAATAAAACAGGTTCACTATAAATGTATACTATATAACCAGTATCATGTATGCTTATGTCAAGTGTAATTTCCTTTCTAAGCTTGCCCATGGTGCAGATCCATTTTTGAAAAATCAAGAGGGTCAGTCACCTGTGGATTTGGCATCAGCAGAAGATGTACGGTGCCTGCTTCAGGATGCAATGGCATCCCAGCAAAATGTTCCCACAGCACCAGCATCTGCTCCACCATCACGGCCTCCATCTATTGCTGTGGCTTCTCCGACACCTACATTGGCTGCGGCCCTTTCCCCACCTGTGGCAACAGAGACAGTTATAATGCCCTCTGGGGCATCAATGACACTTTGCATTCCAGTATCTCGTGCTTGTCTTTCACCCATGCCTGCTGCAGAGGGATGTTGTGCATCAGAACCTGTTAAACCAGAAGGTGCTATTCAAGATGTGGGTAGTATAGTAACAGTTGCGGGATTTTTGGCAAGGTGAGTGAAATCTGTTGACTGAATTAAAGAATCTGTAACCTGCAAAGTTTTTAGGTACATGCCCAAGCAGTAGGATATGTTGGGACTCGGAACTTTCGTTGCACCTGAAACTATGTAGTTAGCTTGCACTACAGTGTCTGACTGTAAGGTTGAAGTTTGAAATAAACTTTGCTTTTGAGCAGCACCACTTTGAGGATGGGTTATGTCACCTCTGAAGTGCCCCAGTCTTCAGTTGCTTTTGAGCAGCACCACTTTGAGGATGGGTTATGTCACCTCTGAACTTCCCCAGTCTTCAGTTGTGATTCATGCTTTGTTTCATAGCATCTAGTAATATTCCATTCTTTTAAACAGGTGTTTTCATTACAGATGATGCAGACAGGCCCCTTCGGTGCAAATAAAGATATTCGCTACACTCCACCTATTTCAAAATGCACAATTTTCATTAACAACTTGCTGTTCTGTACTGCACTCTTACTAGGACACAGATTATTTTGCTAACTTATTAACATTAACAGTGTCAGATTTAATTCATTGTCAACACCACTGAATTAAAATACTGGTTATTGTGTCAGCTATTCGTACAAAATTTACCAGGTCACTTTGATGTATTCTTTCAAATTGTGATGGTTTCATATATCTTTGCAAATCTTAATGTACAGGTTTTGGCATGTGTATGTATGTTTCTTGAATATACTGTGTAAAATTGCAGTTGAATTCGGTTTTAATGACATTGGTTAGTGTGACAAATCAGCTATAATATCATATGTTCAGTGGTACCAACTAATTCCCCATAAGGCATGTGATTTTATGCCTTGCTCACTATGACATACATAGGAGCTTGTACCTCACATATGACAACATGGCCAGTCATCAGTTCCAACATTATTTTTCAAGAAGTAGGCTATTCTGAAAATTCAACCATCTCCTTGTCCTGAAGAAGGCAAGCAATCTAACTGTTGCAGGTAGTTGTGTAAATTACTGGCCTGAAAAGTGAAAATAGTAACAGTAATTCACTTGTGCCTAAAGTTTCCTTCTACTTTTCTACACTTGCATTTAACAGGAGACTTGTAGAATGCTAACATGGCGTAATTCAACAGCAGAAGGTTCTGAGCATCGAAGAACACAGTAAAGTGGTTAGAGAAATAGAAAATTGGGGGGGGG
>Ga0209628_10002980_pt1 | contig 11697 bp, 4 predicted proteins | sample TergutCu122P4_FD_187285 | JGI IMG/M metagenome (GOLD analysis project Ga0209628, IMG submission 187285) | Cubitermes ugandensis P4 segment gut microbial communities from Kakamega Forest, Kenya - Cu122 P4 (SPAdes) (version 2) | ecosystem: Host-associated > Arthropoda: Insects > Digestive system >...
CACTGAATTTAAAAATTTTTAGAAATGTAAAAGGTCAATTGTGGTGATGCGGCAGCGTAACGTTTGGTGTGTGTGCGTGCACGCACACACACCAAACGTTATGCTGCCGCATCACCACAATTGACCTTTTACATTTCTAAAAATTTTTAAATTCAGTGACTTTAACAAGGAACCAACGAGCTCCCTGAAGATGATCTGAATAATGATCAAAACATGTTGGAGTGTTTTTAAGTGTTTTAACATTTTAGACTAATATATTATTGCATATAGAAGTGCATTAGTTGGTATGTAAGATTCAGTGCACATTATGCCATTTACTTCATGAAATTTGTTAAAATACTGACATTCTCCTACACCTTGCACTGTGAATTAAATGACCTTCCAGGCAAGCTTAAAACTAATACTACTAGCCAGTTTAGAACATGCTGTTTAAGCGACTCATGTGAGAGATGGTTTACACTGGACATACTGTGGTATGCAACGGAAGAGACAGATCAAAATTATGATTTCTGAGTTGAACTTTATTATAATTAATATTAAAGTTAATGACAGTTATTTTAATGCTGGAATAATAAAACTGGCAGTACTGTTGAATTTCAGGGATATCTGAACATATAAAAATGGCAATGTCTTTAACACAACACAAAATTCCTGCAGGTATTACAATGCTGTAAGATGCAGCTACATTCAAAAAATTCCTAATGGAACATAATTATCATTTGATACATTAAAACTAAATTTCCTATGAAGTTTAAAATGTTGCTGTTTTAAAAATTTTGTGTAGTGTGCTAAAGTAGTTTTTCTTTCATGTATTATCCTTTAACCCTTTAAAGCCCAGTGGTTACATTATATATCACCACACTGAATATTAAAAAATTCATCATTCTGCCCACACAGTGCATCTGTGTTTTGTATAATCTCAGAACAAACAGCGATTATTTCCCGTTATAACATTAACTGACTGGTTTTTATAGCCAAGATGGAGAGTGTTTACTGCGCAGTACAAAATGAATGTTTGAATATAAATCAGGTTAAATCCCATCCTTAAAGGGTTAAAGTCTCTTACAGCATAAATTTATGTCTTGTATAGTGGCATATTTATAAAATTGCACACTTGGAATTTTTTCAATTGGCAAGGTGAACCAATGCTTGTTGTTGTACAACAAAAATAACAAAGACCATAAAAGACTCAAATCTTCCAAGATATCATGCCAAGTTTACTGGCAAATAATTACCAATGGTTCTGAAGGAGCACAGTGTCCTTACCTGCAAGTCCACATCCTAAAGAAATCAACTCATTGCACTTCACACCTGACTACTCAACTGATGTTGCTTAACCTGCCTGCAGGCTCAATTTCAACCCCATCCAGTTCACAGCCCTCTCAGTCCTACTGACTTACAACCCTATTATCCTGACCCATGTAAAACACCCATACTTTCCAATGTGGCTACTACACGTCAGGACCCTCAGCCAAGACAGGAAAAGTATTAATGCGAGTAAATTCCCTACTGTAGTTATAGCAGCAAGCATTGCAGCTTGTGCACAAGAACAGCTGAGCAGAACAAGGAATGCCTTCTCTTTGGTTGGTTCATTAGTTGGTTCGTTGGCTTGCACAACAACTATTCTTGGACTGCATTACCCTGAAGATGAAGGCACTGGCTTCCTTTGAAACATCAGTATCTATTCACCAGTGACACAATGTAATAGCCCAGAAGACTAATCTTCAGCAACCCTGCTGTGAGAACCTCAAATCTTGAAGACTACACATATTAAACATTTTAAAAAGCCAACAAAAAATTGTATAGGAAAAGTTACATGGAGAAACCCTTAACATTGTTTGGGAAACCATTCCAAAAGGCACTACTGAGTTTAAACAATACAGTGGCAAATATAAACACAGACTTGCCTCATGTTTAAAGTACTACTATATTTTTTTTTTTGTTTACTTAACATTTTAAAGTCACTTCAACAGCCACTTGACTAAGTCACTGAAAAACAGGCTGACAAAAGTCACAGTAAATCTAACTAATACTTTTTGGATTACAAAATGCATTAATACTAATAACTGTTACACAAATTAATGAAAGAGGAAAATGTGTATACATATATTTTACAAAACAGAAATCCAAATTCAATAATTTTCCAGCATAAAAATTGCAGGCACTGACCTAGGAATATGAGATCTTTGTTCATTTACTCTTTCTTGTAGCAATGTCAGCACTGTCCAACTTTCTACAATACTTCACTCTGATTTCATCATGGTAGGACAAAAAAGCAAGCTGAAATAAGAGCCCATACCGACAACTTCATGCCGTAACTCGTAAACTGTGCCAAACAGAATACAGTATTGCCATCTACATATATATAGAATGTTCTGCATACAATGTGTCAAACTCCTGGGTGTTCCTTGTGAATAAAACCAACAGATGCACTGAATTCCAATTTTATTGGTATTACGACTCTACATGTTTTGGGCAGCCTTTCTGCCCATCATCAGGAGTTCTTAACCGTACATCGGCTTTGGTACATTTTGTGCAGTTGTGATGACCGTTTGCTACCAAGAGTAGGATGGGACTGCATCCTGCTCCTGGTAGCAAAAGGTCATCACACCTGCACAAAATGTACCAAAGCCGATGTATGGCTAAGAACTCCTGATGATGGGCAGAAAGGCTGCCCGAAACATGTAGAGTCATAATACCAATAAAACTGGAATTCAGTGCATCTGTTGGTTTTATTCATAAGAAATCTGTTACGATGCACGGTCATATGATCGTAAAATTCTGGGTGTTATTTAGAGTAAAAAATGCTATATCAACATATGCCCAATTATCAACCATTACATACCAAGAGCATTGCAACATACATACATGACTGTACCAAAAATTTTACAATACAGACATTTTACCAAACTGAACAAACAAAAATAAAGTTGTGTGTCAGTCAACCCCACAAGGGAACGATATCCACGACATTTTAACCCATTGTACATGTGACTGGTAACATCACACAGAAAGCCTTACCCTATTTTATGTACAACATCAAAAGAAAATTATTAGTCAGACAATACCTTGAAGGAAACACAAAAATTTTTAGTTTTAACCAGTCAGTTATGTTAGTTTATGGAGATGTCTTACAACACAGAAGATAAAACTCAGTTGAGATTATATGATATCAAAGAACATCAGTTTTCCATTATGTTACACTGGTTACAGTAAAAAAAAAATACTTCCATGCTTTTGCTTATACAGTTCTACATGTTTCAAAAGAGAATCTGTTTCCTTTCTGATAATTTCATCATATCCCCTTATACGGTCAGCAGGCCCAATTATTTGCTGCAATTGAATGGTATCGCACAGAATCTTTAAACATTAAAGTGCTCACAGCAATGTAACTGTTGATAATCGGGCATATGTTGGTAAGCATTTCTTACTCAAAATGACTCCCACAGTAACACCCCAAAGTTTGGCACACCTTATGACAAAGATTCTGTATAAGTTCCAATAAAAACTAAAAATATTAGTGTGTTTTTCCAGGTGTTGTTTGATACTCTGTTTCTTAACTTCCTTTTACGACATATCAATGTCTACTTTCGAGTGAAGGTAAGTTTGATTTATTTTATTATCTTTCATGCATCCCTGCCTTCTGCAACACATTAAGAACTAGCACACTACAACATTTGTACTTTAATGCACAACAATCAGGTCTGTTGGCGAGCCAAGTGCACTGTGTGGTAATAAAAACAGATGCTGGTCAGAACCTGGTTCATATACATAAAATTAAGATAAATGTTAAGGATTTTAGTAGGAAATAATCTTCCATTGTTCACATGCTTTCAATGGCCCCCTCTTTTGTCAGGAATGATAAGGTGACTACTAATTTAACAATGTGACTTGTGGGTCAACAAGTTCATGAACATAAAAAACTCCTCAGACTAATTCTGAGATGCCGAACGAGACTATGAACACAAAAATCTGGCATGGCTCTTGAGGAAGAAAACCACACATGTATGTAATTTTGGGCCAAACAACATAATTTTTCATTTCTGTGAATTCTATTTTTGTGTTCTTACAATTTCTGTCACCCAAAATGTCAGGATATGATGCTTTATTAGTACATGAAAGGTCATTCACATTTAAGTAACATCATTGTTTCAAACTGTTTTAAGTCATACATATGTTCATAAGTCTTGCACACAAACGAAACAGAGCATAACAAAAAAATGGTGTGCTAGAGCTTACTGCCACATGTGTGACCAGCACACCAGATTTAGTAAAACCAGCTTATTTCATACTTATTATCGAAAACATGTAAAAACTTGTGCGCTAAAAATCACAAGCCTTTCTTATCACATATCATTACAAAGAATGCATACATGAAAGTACATAAGCATTGTTTCTACATGCTTCAGACCTGAGAATAAAGGAACCAGAAAAAGTACACTGAAAATGTTAGTACAAAGTTCCTATCCACACACATTGATATGGCCATTTCACTTCCTGAACACTGGTACTCCTAAAAAAGCAATTTAAAAGTCTGTTGACCTTAAAACTGGTAACAAATAGTTCCAAAAATTTATGTCATATCTTATATATTAAAAATATAACTTTGGTTATAATTCTTTTTGGGATAAATGGAAGCACAGTTAGTATTTTTATAATATTAATAATGTGATGTCCACAATATGGTAACTTATTAATATGATATAAAATTGCTATCAACATCACAACACTTGCAATAAAGGTCATTTTTATAAAACAATACAATAACCTACACTAAAACGTGGACATGATTACACCTAAATTAAAAATGTATTTATTAAAATGTAAATAATGTTAAATATTTAAACAAAACCATATACAATGGGATTTATCTCTACATAAATGCATACAATACTTCATGTTCTTTAATAAAAATTCTAAGTTGCAATGGTACGTTACATAAAGTTCACAGATTTTGCAACAGATAAACAGGCAGACAAGACATACAACATATTTCACAAATAAACCAGTAACACATAACTCTGACTTCAGCAACAATGATCAAAAGGTGAAAACCTTGAGCTACAAGCCCAAATAACAAACTCAGTAACCAACCAACAGCATACATATGCACAACATTTACTCTGAATGTGACTAAGAATAATTTCACATTGTACCACAGCACCTGCTGAAATGTGTTTTTTTGTTCACTACAGACTTGTAATCAGAACACAGGAGTGTCAACGAGAATTGAATGGCTTTACATTTGTCTGGTGCATGCACATGTGTTGAAGAAAAAAACACATAGATACAATTTTTTAATGGGTTTTAGAAAAGGAAGAAACAAGTGAAATTACTTGGCTGCAAATATTTAGAGGTCAAATGTCATTTATATTAAATACACATCAGTGTCCCACATGACGCCAGCTAATTCCTAAAAACAAAATTTCAGTACAGATCAATACACCGTTGTACCATATGAATGCACAGAAAAAAATTGTTGTAAGTTTCTAAATTTTAGTAGATTAATTGACAGAAGAATGTTGCAATTATTCTTATAATGATATGCACATGAACTACCAAGGAGCCAGGATAGCTCAGTCAGTACAGTACCTAAGTTACACACTGGACAACAGAGGAATCGTGGTTTAATTCCAAGGACAGGCAGATGAATTTTCTCTTCTCAAAAGCATTCAGACTGACTCTGAAGGCCACAAAGTCTCCAATTCTTTGGGTACTGGGGACACATTCTTTGGGTGTAAGGCAGCAGGGCATGAAGTTGATGGCACATTTCCATCTAGTGCTGAGGCTAGGAATGAATAGGACCACTATGTGTCCACTCCTCACATCTTCATTGTGTGCACTGGGACAATTTTACCGTTACGTGAACTGGTTATTTTTTTAGTATAATCCTCATTAGTACAGAGAGAGCCGTCTTTCTACCAGCTCAAGATATAATGTTGCACACTGCAACCACATTTTTGTTTTCACGATGTACACGGCATTTTGTTTCAAAAAATGAATTATGGGAACTGATCTCACATTTTTGCATTTTAAAATGTAATTCGTGTTCACAACCTCTTATCATCCAAATATCCATTAAATTAAATTGCCTTTGGCTTTTCAGTAACCATATAAATAACTACTTCTCATACAAGATAACCTGACTCATTCAAATACTGACCTAATGTAGTATAAAAAACTACTGATACACATTTATAAAGCCATTACATAAGAAATCTTACAAATCATATACAGGATGATTCAGGAGGAAAGGTCAGTATTTTAGGAGGTGACAGTATCGGTTATAGTGAGAAAAAAAAGTTCAAATGAAGTTGTTGAATTCTGAGTGGTTACCAAGAAACAGCTGTCAAAACTACAAATTCAACAGCAATGTGTATGGTAATAAAGAAACAGAACTTACAGTAAATTTAGCTTTAATTTTAATTTAATGTTTAAATGACAAATTTGTTAAGAGTTCACAATAAATGTTTGAAAATCCCACTGTCAACCCTAATGTGCCTTGCAACTTGTGCGTGAATATCAAGTGTTGTTTGTCCTAGTTAATCTTCGCATTTCCTTATGCAAGAAGCAGCATCCAAAATGTAAGCAAGCAAATTCATCTCATGTATTGACCTGTCTTTTGTAAAGTTCGCTCTTCATCCAACCTGACCAATAAAAATCCAGTGAGCACAGAGCACCAGATCCAAACAGCTCTACCTCAGTAACCATTCAGAATTAGCCACATATTCATTTGAACTTTTTTTTAAACAATGACCAATACTATCACCTCCCAAAACAATGACCGTTCCTCCTGAATCACCTTGTATTTGGAATACATATACCTCAAATTTCTTTGAAATTTCTTGACTTCTATTCACCACTTCAAAGAAACTTCTAGAATACTGGCATTTCTGTGCTCATATCTGTTAATAAAACTAACCACTTCAACACTTAATGGGAATTTTATGAAATGCAAATACTATGCATTACATTCCTTTTAGAATCAAGATCAATCCTGGCTCATTATGAGGATCTACTTGAAGTAATCTACAAAAAGACTTTCAATTTTAAAACAGGAAAATATTGAGGCTTATGCATAATGCCCAAAAAAGTTACCGCTCTGGGAGGTGTAAGGCCAACTTAAGACTACCACGATGGAGGTTCCACAAGAGTTTAGAAGAACATTATGTTTCAAAGTGCTGAAAATAAAATGACTAGCTTAATTTGCTCACTGTAACCCCAAAGACATTTAAAGTAGTTAATTCAGAGAGCACTACAAAACACAACTGATGTAACAAACACCCACACAATAAATCACACACTACCCATATTCAATCATTAGTGTGCCTGCTTCACAGTCACAGACAGTTTTGGATTCAGTTCTTGGTCTTGAAATTGTCTACGCTAACTGAAATTAATGACATCTCCATAAAATTCTACAACAGTGCCTTAAAAAGAGGCCACAGCCAATTCCTTTCATGTCCTTCTGGATTCATCACATAAAACCATTCCACCATACAACAATGTATATAGCCTAAACAGCTGCATAAATATCAAAACATAAACTGTGGAATGAACAGCACATATTTATCGATACAATGGAAACCAACTGCCACTGAACTGAGGCAGTGGCAACATAAAACTCTCTGCTGAACTCCAACAATAAATGCAGTAATACTAGATCTGGTACACCATAAACTTAAACTTACTTCTAATACAGGAATATAAGTGGTTTGTGTTAAAAACCTCTTCCTTATCCTTGTTTCATGTACCACATATAACAGACAAGATATTATCACATTTGAGCCATATGATAAGAAATCTTATGCTTTTTGAATGCTGCAGAATAATGGGTAAAACCTTCCTTCGTACAGATAATATAACTTCACCTATTTACTCAGTCTACTGAGAATATAACATGTAAGGCAACTCCAACATTTCTGAGGGTATGACATTACATTTAACCCTCCCAGCAGAACTTATCCTTACCACAACAGTCTTCACAGGGCAACATTTTCCACGCTGGTATTTCTTAAATGCATCATTTGAACTACATGACATAATGCTACCTGTGGGATGCATGATCTAGTGAGTGACTCATAACATCATGCATGCTAGACAGGTTAAAACGACCAAAAGCCAGACAAATGTATATCTGGTTCTCATGTTACAAATTAATTCATATATTAATTTTCTTCCCATTTAATGATTTCAACAGACTGCAAAAAGGCAGCTGTTCCTTTACGCATTTTATATACCACAAGCAGTGGAGTATGCAGTGGTACAGCCGATTGAGGCACTGCGTTAAGAGCCAGAAAGTCAAGGGTTTTATTCCCTATGGTGCCACTGGGATTTTTCATTGATTTAATCCTACCACTGCATTATGACCTTGGGGTCAACTCAGATTCTAACAGAAATGAGTACCAGGGGTATCTCCGAGGGGGTAAAGGTGGCCAGGGCATAGGGGTGACAACCTTCCCACATGCATGTGCTGATTGCCTAGAAAATCTGGGAGTCTCAAACTCCTGGAACCCTAACGGCCTGTTCAGGCCTATATAGAGGTAGCTTTACCTTTACCGCATGCAGTATTAACCTAGCAAGAAAGCATATACATATACCTACAAGAGAAATACTCTATTTCTTCCAGCATTTACATAAATAAATTCAATAGCAACTAGTGACAGTTAAGGAAGAAGAAAAGCAAATCAATACAGGAACCATGCCCAAACAATCAAAACACCAGTACAACTCTTATGAATCTCATTAACAGTGATGACATTCAATTCATGTGGAAGATATAAGAGCACTTACTGAACAGCTACAGAGTGTCAAAAAACACATTTAACAGCAAGAAAGTAACATGCACTCCATTTACAAGTTTGTTCTATGGACAGTCCTTTGGCTGAAATGCCCAATTGGGAGCAGAATATCTTGGACAATTTGGTCATTGTCTCTGTAAGAGAGGTTTTGCTAGTGCTGTTAACCTGCATGACTGCTGCACAAGTAGCTGAAGCACTTAACAAAATAAGCAATGGTCATTTGGATAGAGAAGCAGAATGCGGGAGGTGGTAGTATTTCAGATTTTACAGAAACCACAACACGATGAAGATTCATAACATTTTTCAGAAAAGGGACAAGAAAGGATATTACAAGAATTTGCTGACAAGGCACCTTCTCAGTTCCTACTGTACATTTTCATAGTCCCACATATGTTACCATTATTCTCATTATTGCCTTTTATTTATAGGAAAAACTTGTTTCTTAGCAATGGATTGTGTCTACACTAAAACTGCTGGATATAACCTCAAAGTTTCACAGCATCACCATACTAACAACAGTTAAATTACAAAACTGCAAACATAATATGTAGGCAAGTTAATTTCTGTAAAGGAATTCAAACCCATGGTTCATTAATTAATGCCATGAAATCGAAAACTAGGGCGGGTTGGAGTTTTACTCTTCAAAAGATATAGGATACTAAATTAAGTGGCAATAAAAGAGCTACCATTTCACAAGTGTGCATGTCTGACATATTGTTATGGCATGGTTGAAATTATAGAGTACAATGTTGGGGAAACCTCTAATGGCATAATGTTTATACCAAGGCACCTACTTTCTTACCTTGAGAAAGGAAAGTAGGATAAAAAACATCACTACATGAGAATTCAATTTTTATGTACTTTGTTCTCACACTGATTGTCTTTAGTGATCAATATATGATTACATACTCTACCAGGTCATTTCCTCATCATAAGCATACAACTGCATATGAAACAAAAACCAGATGTGCTTGTCATAAGAACATGTATTGCTATTTAAGGCACAGACCAGCTGGTCTCAAGGGCAGTTCTTGCAATGTACACAGACAACAATGTGCAACGGCTGCTTCCAGCAGTCACAGGTTTTACTGCACTAATGAAACCACACCTTCAGAGACTCTGATGTGGGAAAAGAGTGGTGTACACTCTGTTGAACAAAAATCCATTGGCCTGAAATTTTCCAAGTCCTGAACTGGAAGTGACGTGCGGTACAGTTGCCATCATAATTCGAGTTGTTTTACTTTCCCCTAGCCTCACGTCTGGGAAAGTTAATGAAGTTTAATTAAAGTTTTAATTTCAAAGTAAGCAAATGTATTGTTGTCTTCGGTTAATATGTACGCGGTGTGACTGAATGTAATGAATGGAAGACAGATAAACACCACAAATGCGCAAATATGGGGAAAGTAAAACGACTTGAATTATGATGGCAACTGTACCGCATGTCACTTCCGGTTCGAGACTTAGAAAATTTCAGGCTGATGGATTTTTGTTTGACAGAGTGTACCCTGTGTAACATACAGTTACAGGCATAACCTGATTTACAAACATTCAGTCTGCACACTTTCATAATAAAAATGCCATGTTCATTCTTATGAACTGTTCCTATTTACATGCCATATCCCTGTGTATATGCAGTTCTGGTTCATTTCAGAAGATGGACATCTTGACATCCCACGAGGAGGACCACACAAAATAACAGTGGCATAGAGAGTTTATTTTGCAAGGGTTTTATATCTTTAAAAGTGCAATCTATATTTGTACAGGCTGTTCCACTTTTAGCTAACACAAAAGATCACTGCTATTTGGTGTACTACTGCAAATGCCTACTCAGAAGCACAACCACCAACTATGAGTCTAACTGAATACCAATTACAACTAATGATTTTCTGATCATCCATGACAACAGCCAATTCATTACGCAAATACTATACCAGACAGTGTCCACAGACTGAGGTTCACTTGATATACCCAATGTTTCCACACTTGGCTTTACTCCTGTCTTCACATAACTGACATCATACTGAGAGATTTGTTAAGAGTGATTCCAGAATATTTAGTATATGAAGTACACCTCAAAAAACAAATTATGTCCAACACAGAGACCATTACACATCGTACTCTCAATTATTCATGCGCGGATTTTTGGGTCCGTGGATTATCTATGCACGATCATTAAGTTGCTAACAACTAATGACAAAGGCGGGAAATAATGTGATCTAGTGCCAAGTGCTCAAACAAAATCATCAATATAAACACATATTGTGGACTATTTACAAAACAATTAGCATAAGCCATTTATGTATTATGTAAATAATAAATAAATTACAATTTTATTTTCTGTTTGTGCCTCAAAAAAGTGCATGTTTCATATTATCTGTTCTTCTCAATCATCTGAGCATCCTCTTCCCACCATTACCCTGTACTCTGATTTATGTTCTCACATTACCACACACTTTCAAAGGAGCAATAGTCTATCATTTGAAGTAGCACAAACATCACTATTCAATTAAAAATAGTACATAGCACTAAAAGGCCAATAAATCTAACAAATATGTGTATTTGCGTTGAGCTATGCAGTGATTACCCTGTACCCTAACCTCCACTATGTCAATTCATTTATGCATATTCTGTATGCAAACTGCAGCTATGGTAACTTCAATAAGAATTAGAAATACTGATATTCGACCACAGCAAAAAGCACCACCATCACTACATTATTACAGCAATCAATGATCTCTTTGCCATTTCCCAAACTCACATTTTTATTAACATGTGGAAATAAAATGCCAACTAGATGCAACAGAGGTTTTTTATTGCAGATCTTATTGCTTGCTCAACATGTTTCGGGCACCACTATGCCCATCATCAGGAGCTCAAGAGTGTTATACAGCGGTTG
>Ga0209628_10002981_pt1 | contig 11697 bp, 14 predicted proteins | sample TergutCu122P4_FD_187285 | JGI IMG/M metagenome (GOLD analysis project Ga0209628, IMG submission 187285) | Cubitermes ugandensis P4 segment gut microbial communities from Kakamega Forest, Kenya - Cu122 P4 (SPAdes) (version 2) | ecosystem: Host-associated > Arthropoda: Insects > Digestive system...
TATATATATATATATATATATATATATATATATATATATATATATAGGCCTACGTCAGGTAGTTCACTGAGAGGTGCAGTACATTACGTTACTGTAGGGAGAATCCGCCACTGTATTTCCTACCCTACAAACAAATGTAGGTCATCAAGGACATCCTCCCCACCCCATCACGAAGAGACACGTGTGTGGTAGATACTAGAGTTTTCATAAATTAAACCCAAGGATAAAACAAGAGCCCTTAATATCTTAACGAAAATGGACGAACGGATGTGCCCTTACTCAATAGAACGGTACGAAGCAAATATATAACATTTATTATAATTACATAATGCTAACCCTCAACATTTGTAGATACAACTGTCCATACGGGAGGTCTTGATCGATTTGAATGCTGCGTAGGCCCTACTGTTTATTCTTGGTTTATTTAGTAACTCTAATAATAGCTCAGTTTTAGGGAGTATTGAATGGATACCAGATTCATGAATGTTTAATTTGAAAGGATTCGTAAGGAAGTCTAATTTAAGTTACTATCCCGATAATTTTCACAGTTGTACCGTGCATCTTGATGCTATCAAAATTTTATTTACCAACTGATGCACAAAAGAGTTGCTTTAAAAGGATTTTAAAATTTACATTAAAACAGCTCTTCACCAATATGTATGTTACACTACGCTCCTCAAAATGTTTCGAGCAGCACGCTGCTCATCCTCAGGAGGACCAATTGTATCACCACAGCCTCTGGTATTGTCACCCTCTGTAAGCAGCCGTACAGTATGCCCTCCACCTGTATTCTGTACGGCTGCTTACAGAGGGTGACGATACCAGAGGCTGTGGTGATACAATTGGTCCTCCTGAGGAAGAGCAGCGTGCTGCTCGAAACATGTTGAGGAACGTAGTGTAACAGACATATTGTTGAAAAATAAAAGAATTGTGCATTAAGTTGGTAATTTGAAAAAGTCTATACTATGATGCACGGTCAGAAAAAACATCAAAAGCTCATACATATTTCGGTTTAGTCACCATCATCAGGGAGCGTATTATTTGAGCTTGCTAAAGTTATAGCTATTAAAATAATCAGTTAAAATACATCGTTGTGGTTGGTTCGGTGGTGTGGCTGCATATTTTATTAGGTCCTTATTGGTGTGTGTGCTTGGTGCAGTGTTCGGAATGAGCCATAAAATATGTAGCCACACCACCGAACCAACCACACCGATGTATTTTAACTGATTATTTTAATAACTATAACTTTAACAAGCTCAAATAATACGCTCCTTAATGATGGTGATTGAACCGAAACATGTAGGAGCTGTTTTAATGTAAATTTTAATATTCTTTTAAAACAACTCTTTTGTACATCAGTTGGTAAATAAAACTTTGATACTATCCCGGTATTTGGCTGGAGGCACTGAGGAAATCCACGACCTCCGGAATAAGACCAAAAGTGCTAACCACTTGACCACGATATTTTACACGAATGTACACAGCAAACACACTTAATGATAAAACGATAGTAGTAATAATCGCGAAGGGCCTGAGAAGATGTAATGCCTGTAACTTGAAAGTCATTCACTGGACTTGATTTGTTTGGTTCCATCCAAATGCCATCTTCAAAACCAATCTCCTTACGCTCTATCAACCTCAAAACCCATCTCCTTAAACTCTATCACAGTGTACCATACCATCACTTGCTGGTCTCCAAAATAAAGGGGTTTCAACAATTTACTCACTGAAATTTTGTACGCATTCACCAAACCATTGTATTAAGACAGCGTCCTTAAAAATGGAGGCATTAACTGTATAGCCATCGTCGTTCCAGCTTCCTAGCGCACGCTATGAATGACAGTGATGCTATGTTCTGTTGCTTCAATTAGCCCAGGTGTTGTGCTGCATGCAGGTGGCCATGGGATTTTCCAGAAGTTCATGTGAACTCAGCAGTTTGCTCGTACGATTTGCGAGCTGCTGAATGAAGATGCGGCCGCAGTAAGCTGTCTGCCAGCAGGAGCTGCGAGGTACGAGTGCAATGCAATGGCGCACATGAAGACTTCGATGTGTCCGATTTATCTACACAAGACACGAAAATCAGATTCTGCTTCGCAGTAAACCCACTACCATCCGTTACCAAGGCCAAATGGCTAATGTTATTTATCGAAATAACCACTGTTTATTGTCGCAATCACAGGAAGGGTATGAATACACTGTGTAGATAAAATGCAAAGTTTTTGAGTAGCTAAGCAGATGGTACGCCTTGTTACCAAAGTTTTAAAGCTTCAGGTATCATAAAATCAACGCCTGACACAGAAATGTCTTTCGTCGCTACAATCTAAAGACGTAAGAGACAGACGTGGCGGTTTGTAACATCAGCGAGAGATCTTACAGTCTGTAAAGACACAATGATCAGATTTAACGTAATTTGAGTCTTTCGGATCTCGTTTCCTGGGTTTGTTTGGAAATATGAAACAAAGTGAAAACAAGTGGTGGTAAAAGAATGTGGTATTAAACACTACGAAGGGGTGCTGATAAGTCTTTAGCCCGACCTACTTCCTGATGTCGTAGGACGGAATCGTTGTTGTCTCTGGAGAGAGGGGTCTGTTCAAGTGTTGAATTGTTACAGAGGTTGAAAGGAAGCATGTCATGTGACCGCGCGATTTCGACAACATTGAGACGTGAGCTGTCATCAAGTTTTTTTTTCCCCTTCAAGGCAAGGCGCTAAAGGAAATTCACGCCTTTCTTACAGAAACGTTAGGGGAACATGCACATTCTAATGCCACCGTCAACAACTGGGTGGCCCAGTTTAAACGTGGTGATTTTTCCACATGTGATGCGCCTTGTCCTGGACGACCCAAAACACTGACCACCCCGGAGATTATTGATCAAATTCACGAGCTAATCTTGGAGGAGCGCCGGATTTCGGCTAAATAAATAGCTGACCAACTGGGCATCTCACGTGAGCGGGTTGGGTCCATCATTCATGTAGGTTTGGACATGCGGAAGCTCTCCACGAAGTGGGTCCCGAAATGTCTGAACGCGGGTCAAAAACGTCAACAGTGCCAGTCGTCTGAGCAAATTTTGGAATTGTTTTGGCATGATCCAAATGATTTCCTGTCGCAATTGGTGACCATGGATGAAACCTGGTTGTGTCCCTATGACCCAGAGACAAAGCAATAATCAATGGAGTGGCGGCGAAGCGGCTCACCCCGCCCCTCCCCAAAAAATTCCGAGTGCAAAAATCCGCTGGAAAAGTTCTCTCCGTGGGGAGTTTACCAAGGGCGTCTTGTTTTTGCACGACAATCCCCCGGCTTACCGGACACGTGCAACCTAGAAGAAACTGGCCTACCTGGGCTTCCAGTGTCTTGATCACCCACCATATTCTCTGGTTTGGCCCCGTCGGACTACCACCTGTTCCCTGGACTGAAAAATCAATTGAAAGGTCGCCATTTTTCGTCCGACGCGGAGGTCATTGCTGCCGCGGAGACCTGGTTGGACGGAGAACCTTCTGATTTTGTTTTTGAGTGGCTGGCAAAAGTTAGAGCAACGGGCTAAGAAGTGTATTGAGCTTCGTGGGGAGTATGTTGAATAATTCCCGAGTTTGGTCGCTGTAGATTCATTCTTTCCTGGTCGGACTAAGGACTTATCAGCACCCCCTCGTATGTTTGTAAAAAAAGATATTGCGCTTCCTGCAATTCAGTTTTTCCAACGTGATATTTCCACCTACACTTTTGTTATTCTCACTCTTTTTGAGGTTCTCAGAATAGTGAGAATTCATAATGCGGTCTGGGTTAGGACATCGCACAATGTGGTACATAGTTACAAGTATTCTGGGAGTGCATTCTGAATCTATCTTCACGGGCCATCTGAAGATGGAGGTTGTATGGGTCCGACCCGGAAGACTACGGTTTTGAAATTTTCTATGATTTTGAGTGTGTTTATGAAGAAAGCGGGAGGTGGAAGCTTGGAAAATGTAGGGTAGTAGGCTGCGTTACCGATGTCATGCTACATAATTACGCGCGTTGTCACCAGATTGCATGCTTTCCCAACAGACTCTAATCCGTGTCGGCTACAGGCAAGCGGGTTAATTTCGCAGATGGCGGTGTAGTCGTCGTACGTTTCAACGACGTTTTCTGTCAGTCCGCGTTGTTAGCGGAAAATCGTTTCCTACTGCACAACAATCATTGCTTCATACTGTTCTAAACTCCTTTGTCAATGGACATCTGAGCCACAGCATCAAGTCTTCTGTGACTGTGAGCTCCGGGAATATGCTTAGATTCTATCCATTGCAGAAAATATGTTTCTACACTATTGTGGGGAACTGCTGAAATCACGTTACCAAGTTTTAATACTTTGTAGTGCTTCATTCTGCCGTACTAGTGAAGAGGTATTCCAGTGCTTTGAAAACTGGTTCGTTCCGAAATTCTGTTCACAAATACCTTTATGCCTGTGAGTTCCTGATTTTTTGTGTGTTTCCATTACTTTTTGGAAGTGACAAGAGAGGTGCTCCAATTAATCAGAGTCGGCATATCTGCCGACTAACGGGCGTTTTGATACTGTCAACGTTTTCATAATCAAGCAACGGCACAGCAAATTTTTGTCACCCACGTTAATCTCGGCTTCTTGTTAAAAAGGCCACTTTCTCGCAACTCAGCTTTTGAAAAGTGCCATTCAGTTCTAGACCATATATCTTACATCTGCTCGTGTATTTTCTTTTGCTCACACTGAAAATCTCCAATTTTCTTCAATCAGTAGAAGACGTCAACAATTTGTAGTACCATTTTGAAGTGTCCCGCTGATTTGGGAATCACTTATGAATGTATATCACCCTTGGCGCTTCGACCCAATTCCAGGTCATGGCCTCCCCTTAGGAGGCTTCGCGGTCGCACTCACTGGACTCACCACACTCAGTAGGACACCTCTGGACGAGTGAGCAGCCTGAGGCAGAGACCTCTACTTGACAATACACCACGTTCACAAGAGACAGACATTCATTTCCCCGACCGGATTCGAACCCCCAATCCCAGCAGGCGAGCGGCCGCAGACCCACACTTCAGATCGCGCGGCAAGAAATCACAGTCAGAAGCCCCACGTAAAATTCATTTGCTCATGTGCGAGAGACTCTGTCCCTTCATGGCCATCACCTTCCACAGATCTAGACCAATCTGCAGGCTCCACCTTGTTGCTCGACACGAATTCAATTAGTCTGCTATTATACAACCACCTTATGTGTCATGCTGGTGGAAGAGCCATTATCAGCGTGGTTTCGCATTACAACTGAAGCTATAAAATAAGGTTTTCTCTGTGGTTAAGTAATCATCATACCTTGAAAGTTTACAGAGGATTCTCTGTGAACTGGGAATATTAAAATTGTCTTCCCTTTTGGGTACTAGGTAGAGACACAGACTGGCCGGCAAACTGGAGAGACTGATGTCCATAACAACTATTTGTTTTTAAGATTTTTAAAAAGGAAGTGTAAAGAGCCCATTATATCAATAATGCCTGTCCGTGACGTCATTCAGTAGGTTTTGGGCTGCACTATGTGCGAAATTTTATATTAAAATGGAAATTTATTCTTGTTGATCATATCGGTCAACCGAAGCTACCAAAGTTTCTGCAGTCCTGAAACTTTAAAAGTTGTCCGTTTGAAAGCATCACTGAACTCCACGGAGAAGACCTCCAGAAAGTAAGAGTCGCTATGCTGGTAAAGCAATCCGACGTATTTTATGGAAGTCGAAGCTTCAATGCTTTATGCAAAAGAGCCTGAGGTTGATCCAGTCCTGAAACAACAAGTCCAGTCCACACCCTTCCACCCATTTCTTTAAAATCCATTTTAACTTTGCCCTCCCATTTGTGTCTAGGTGTTCAAACTGGTCTTAACCATTCACGTAAACAAAACAACGCCGCATTCATCAAAATCTTACATTTCAGTAAGACCAAGTTGTTATAAACATTTATTTACATTTTTCACATAATTGTGTAATATATTGCTGTATCGGTAAGGCATATTTGTCTACAAAAGCCTAATTGGTAGTTACGAAATCCGAATGCAGGTTACATTACCCTCATAGGTCTTTGCCTTTGTTCCTTCATCCTTAATGAAGTTAACCACTCAGACACAGGGAATGGAAAGTCAAGTTTGATTGTTTGTATCATTCGTTCTTCATATTCGAGATGTTACGGTTTTAAACCCCGGTCTGGAGACCTTCATTCCTGAGAGAATCTTAATGATTTTTTTTCAGTACCCCCAAGGAATGTTCGGGATGTTACCACAAATTAGGCTGCTAACACTTTCTTCCAAACCCTTTCGAATTAATTATTTATTAAATGGCTTAGCATTCGACACTATACGGGTCTACTTTGAGTTAATGACAGCATCTTTCAATGAACCATAAATAAATATAAAAATAAGAGACTTCACTAAATATTATACCGCAAATTTGCCATAGAGAGGCCATACAATAGTACATGAGAAGTCCATTTTCCTCTTCTCATCCGCCTGGATAATGTTACACTGTGACTTCAAAATGAAAACAAACTGTCTTGCAACTTCCGTAATACCGCTGTCAAATTATAGCATTTAAATACAAAAGAGCAGAATGAAGTACGGATGATGTAAAATCAACTTAATTGTGTGCAATCATCTAGGGCAATAGCACGATCTATTGCAAACCCACACCTATTAGTCTCCGCGCCTGGCCCTCCGCTTGCCAGTGGCAGCAGTACGCGCGCGCGATGAAGGCCCACGTAATAATATCCACTGAAGACGCAGCAAGGATTTCGCCAGTGACCATCGTTAGCCCGCTTCGTGCTGGTGGTTTAACTTACAGGCGTCCGTATTCACGCATATCATATTTAACAACTCTCTGCTTCAAGCACCGCGTCTCCACACGGGAACTTGTACAGCCGCACCTGACCATATATCTTCCTGTGACACACACCTCCCTCCCTCAAAATTCTCGATATTGCTTATAATTTGAAGCAAATTAAGAACAAAGTTAAAGATAATAATGGTATCCATTCAGTGACAGGGATAAGTTGTAAATACTTTGTTCTCTACTGAATAATTAAGCATGTGGTGTCAAACACTGTTAGTTTTAATTGTAATTAGTTGCTCGGAGGCAGTTAAAAATGCAGAAGATACGGTATCACCTTCAACGATGGAACTTATAGCACTAGCACAATGCGAAGCACAGTGTTACTCGGTAAGTCCTGTGGCACATTACATTACTAAGTACATGGCTAAAGAATAAAATATCACTTTGACATGATTTTTTATATCTGTATCACAACTATACAGAATTTAACAGACATGAGTCGGCTTGTTAATATTACGACACACGCAGGTCTGGTCTACAATAGTACATAGTATAGATTTTTATTTTGAACATACTGTATATAGAATATTGAGATCTCGGAATTTTTACAGGTTTGTGGTAAATAAAAACATAAGGACTTGTTTGATGTTTTTCTGACCGTGTATCATAGTATAGACTTTTTCAAATTACCAACTTAATGCACAATTCTTTTATTCTTCAACAATATGTATGTTACACTACGACCCTCAACATGTTTCGAGCAGCACGCTGCTCATCGTCAGGAGGACAAATTGTATCACCACAGCCTCTGGTATCGTCACCCTCTGTAAACAGCCGTACATTATGCAGGTGGAGAGCGGCTCAGTCCACTCTCCACCTGCATACTGTACGGCTGTTTACAGAGGGTGACGATACCAGAGGACGTGGTGATACAATTTGTCCTCCTGAGGTTGAGCAGCGTGCTGCTCGAAACATGTTGAAGATCGTAGTGTAACATACATATTGTTGAAGAATAAAAGAATTGTGCATTAAGTTGGTAATTTGAAAAAGTCTGTAAGGATTTGTGTTGTTATTAATTAGTTACGTGTTATGTGGTCTAATCTTTGTTGTTGTAAATATTAAGTACAGGCTAAATATTTGTCGTCTTCTTTGTCTATTAAAAACAAATTACAGGGCAGAGTGATTTTGTCGTATGTAGCATTCGTTGTAGTCTTTTTTTAAATTACAGAGTTTAAAAATACGGAAAAATTCAGGACAGAATAGCGCAGTTACAACAGTTATGAAACCAATTTCGAAAGCAAACAGCGTTACTGTAGCTACGCTTCTTTTCCGACATGATTTCTGGAGTACCACGGTACGTGCTGTAGTATAATTTTAGCTGAAACTTGGTTATTTGCACTTCATGTCCGGCACTTGACAAAATAATTTACTACTGCCAATGACAAGGACTACAGCACGAAGGAAATATTGTTCTAATCCGAAAACCTAGCATGATCGAGGCTGTGTTTTCGAAATTTATTTTTTTGATGTTGGCTCTCTACTGTTACTACCTAAAACTGTATTCTCACATAACAATCTTAATGTTCAGAAGAGCAAAACAAATACCACAAAACACAATAAAACTGCTGTTTTATAATAGATTTTAGTAGACAAATAATTATTTGTCTACTAAAACCTGAAGAAATGTGAAATTCAGGCTAACTATAATTCGCCTGAATTTCAAAGTTTTCAAAATTTTTATATCCAGGCTAACAATAATTAGCCTGGCTCTTAAATTTTTCGGGATTTTCACAGACCACTGGACAATTTACTGATTATTAACAACTAAGATCTCTATGTCCGTATGTACCACGAACCTATATAAGTTTGAGATTTTAATCTGCCACAAACAATATAAGTAAAAAAAAAAAACTCTTTGAAGTTTCTGATGACAAAACCAGAATATATCATAATGTGAACAACCCAGAATAAGTCCCCTCTCTGATTCCATGTAGTCGTGACAAAAAAGAATATATAAAAGCTGTGTCGAAAAAAAAAATTCTTTAGTCACTACACCACACAAAATTATGCACTGCGTTTGATTACTAAGTGCATAGTTATGTCTCATGAACGTAATGGAACAGGACAAGCTTACGTGACGGAGACAACTAACAAATCCTTAAGGAGGCCATCCTGTTGTATTTATTAATTAAACATGCACGAACAAGGAAGTAGAATCACATCGTGTTTATTGCCAGTAAAAATTACCTACAAACTTCGCTACATTTCTCAGCCCATGAAAGAAGCCATATTCAGGCGAGACAATACAGAAATGTACAACAAGAAAGATCGCGATAAAAAGAAAGATGTCTCTTTCGTACAAATGTAAATAACAAATTACAATAGAAAAATGGTATCGTATAATGTCTCTTAGAGTGATTGAAATGCAATTGGACATTCAAATCCTGTTACTTTAAAATGTAGACGTAAAACCAAGTAGAATGATATTTGATGTGCTTTTGACCGTGCATTGTCGTTAATATGTGGAAATAAAATGCCAACTAGATGCAACAGAGTTTTTTTATTGCAGATCTTATTGCTTGCTTAACATATTTCGGACACCACTATGCCCATCGTCGGGAGCTCAAGAGTATTATACAGTGGTTGCTGCCTGTGGTATTTCGTGCTGTGGTTTTTTAAGTTGCTGGTCTGGTGTGTAGCTGCGGGTTATGTGTCCGGTTTGCAGGATGCTGGTTTACCAGCATCCTGCAAACCAGGCACATAACCTGGTAAACCAACATCCTGCAAACCGGACACATAACCCTCAACTCCACACCAGACCAGCAACTTAAAAAACCACGGCACGAAATACCACAGGCAGCAACCACTGCATAATACGTACTATTGAACTCCTGACGATGGGCATAGTGGTGCCCGAAACATGTTGAGCAAACAAGAAAATCTGCAACAAAATCCTCTGTTCATCTAGTTGGCATTTTATTTCCACATAGAATGATATTATTAGGGAAAAATTTAATCTTTCTTTTTTTAACATATTGTTTTACCTTTAATGTGTCAGTACACTGGGGCGAAGTACGGGTTAAGCTGGTATGTTGAATTTCGTATGTTTTGGAGTGTCCGTTCCTGTGTAAGTGTAACTTAAAAAAATCCTTATAAAAGTTTTATTATCAAATGAGGCTGTAAATTATAAAATCTGAAAGCAGCTTGCAGATATGAAGGTCGTTTTGTGTGTCTGGTAAGAGTTCGCGTGGCACTGCGAAGCGCATTTTATAGGTAAAATTTCTACGAACAATAAAGTTGTTGTGTTCGACGGGCTATTTTTGTGCATATTTAACGAATAAATCCTTTTAAAATGTAGCAAATTTTAAGTATTTCAGGACAGCACCAACAAATCGAAGCCGAACGTAAGAATAAATTAAGGAAGATTAATTTCAGGAAATAACTGCTAAAATTCAGTCCATAATCTTTGCTCTTTCCTTTTTTGTCTAAAAATATAAATATTAAAATATATGGAACTACAACTTTTCCTGCGTCATATGGGCAAGAACTTTGGCCTCTCACACAGAAAGAAGAACGTAGAATGAGGGGGTTCGAAGGCAGGATGATAAGGGAAATATTTGGACCTAAACGGAAGAAATGACAGAACATTTAGGAAAACCGAATAGTGACAACCTTCATATATTGTATTCCTAGAATGAGATGGGTGGGCCGTGTATCACGTATGGGAGATAAATAATGCATACAGGCTGTTAGTAGGGAAACCTGAAGGTAAGAGATCACTTGGAAGACTTGGCTTAGATGGGAGTATAGTATTAAAATGTAACTTACAGAAATAGAATGGGAGGAAATGGATTAGATTAATTTGGTTCAGGTTAGGGACGAGTGGCGAGTTCTTGTGAACATAATAATTAACTATTTTAATGTACGCACCTTGTATCTTGTTTTGGTCTGGATAATAACAGTAATGAACGTTCGAGTTCTATACAATTCAGGGACTCTCTCACAAGGCGAGAAAAGTTTAGCTTCTGAAGAAGGACTCTGCTCCATTGAGTTGGTTGGTTTAATTAATTAACTCATTAGCTGTTACTGTGTAGAATTTTATAATATTTTTATAAACCGTTTCGAGTTCTTCGCACATATGTTTTATGACGCCTAAGTATGAATCGCAAATATTATATCATTAATTAAACTGGTAGATAATGAACAACGGAATTTCCTGACAATGAAATTAAGGACGTAATTAAAGACGGAAAGAAGAGAGATTGTGATATCAGCTTGGATTTCAAATATTTTTTCCTGATGTCCAGTAATTATTATGTTAATAATTATAGTGTTTTAGTAACATATTTTATAGAGCTACAGTTGATATTCTGCAGTGCGTACAGTGTCCTATATGTAAGTTTCACGTAACCAATTTTGAAAGACATATAGCAGAAAGAGTAGTGAATGTGAAATATCATCCTGCATAAATACTGTAAATTAGTATATTCAAATGCAAAGAGAGCATGTATGGTGCTGCGGTATCAATGGTTTTCCAATCGTACTAAGTAACTCATTGTGTTAGTATTATACTAAGTCCTTCTGCCCTTTCGAACTAGCCAAAATTATCTTTTTGTGAATTTGTGGAATTTTGTCAAATAAATAAATTTGGACTCTGTGGAATAACTGTATACGATTCCTGCTTTGGTTGTGTTGGAAGATAAGCGTTTGTAAGAAAACGAAAATCCAGTGCATAAGACAGGTTTGAAACCGGTAAGAATACCGATCAGTGGATCAAAGAGACAATAAGCGTGTTCGTGGGGAGAAAAGGGATGTTCTATACTGCTACTTCAGGGATAAAGCGGTGTTACTTCCAAGACCAAATCCGCAGATGCAATTCCATAAAGAAGACCAG
>Ga0209628_10002983_pt1 | contig 11696 bp, 9 predicted proteins | sample TergutCu122P4_FD_187285 | JGI IMG/M metagenome (GOLD analysis project Ga0209628, IMG submission 187285) | Cubitermes ugandensis P4 segment gut microbial communities from Kakamega Forest, Kenya - Cu122 P4 (SPAdes) (version 2) | ecosystem: Host-associated > Arthropoda: Insects > Digestive system >...
TACCGAAGGAAAGATAAAGGGGGAGATGGAAGTGGCAAGAAAATGTAAGAAGCTACTGGATGACCTTAAGGACAGGAGAGGATACTCTCATTTGAAGGAGGAAGCTCTAGATCGCACGTAGAGGCATCGTTTTGGAGGAGGCTTTGGACCTGTCGTCAGACAGAATACTGAATGAATGTATCACCTATTTTATGATGGGGAGGGTATTCTAAGTAACTCCTTGACGGGTTTAGTTATAACTTGCAAGAAGTAGGGTAGAAAGTCACTTTACATTTAAAGTATTGAGGATTGCAAACCAGAACCATTGAACAGTATAGACGTGTATTAAAAAAAAACTAAATAAATTATAGGAGCTTGGCGTACATGAACTTGGCACTGTGTGTGATTAGTCCTGGGTGTTTTCAGTCTTGTATTCATGAAGCCATTTTCCAGTTTTTTTTAGTATTCTAAATGTGATGCTGTCAATGATGAAATTTTTAGGGGGGAGGGGGAGGAGATAATGTACATAATTTGCAGGCAAGTTCGTTTGTTGGGACCAGAAAAGGTATATCATGTACGGCATATTCAGTGGCTCGAATGTTATCCTGATACCACGGTTGGTAAGGCTGTTCCTTCCCCTGTAATGTATATCTATCCTGATTTTCAACCAGAAATGTTACATCGAATTATGCAAAGGCTCTATATTTTCACCTCTTGCGGATCCGTCATTACTGCAACTTACTGACGGCCAATGATAATCATATAATATGTACATATAGGCTGTATATTCCATACCTTAACTCTTCCGAACACGCGTATTTCACACATGCATCTGTCAGAACCTATAGTACCAGCGCATTTTGTACAGTGTCCAGCGTCCTAATTGCTATGAATCCCAGCAGTTGTATGTTTATTTCAGGATCCACAAGACGTATCTTCCTCTGTGCCTTAAAGACCATCCTCCATAGCATCATGTGAGGACGACTCAAAAGTTGAAATTCTGCGGCAAGGGGCACGTTTCTTATTCTGGATGTCATTGAGGTTACTCTTACACTATTTTCGGCGAGCTTTGTCAGTGCTGGTAGCGTAAGTCAGCATTTGAGCATTTTGTTTCATTGTTTGACCAAACACGTGTTGTTGTAGGGATTAGACCGAGGAAGTGCGCGTTAAATAGTGAGTACCTCTGTTGATGTGAAGTAGGTGGACATTTCTTGCTTCAGTGCCATTTTTTCCGCAAGAAATGAATACTGTTCGACAGACTATTGTCTTTGTGGCTTTATAGGTATGATTTTTTCTAGGTTATAGTTATATTTGTGGTACATTAACAAGGTCTGCTGCATGCCTGAAGCTTCGGCTGTCTGGACAAGCTTGTGGAGCTTCATTCGTATCTTTTGTCCTTTATGGCTGTCCTGTTTCTCGTTTATACTTCTGATCCTGCAACAAAGAAATGGGAAATGCATGTAAGCTGTTTAACTTCTTAAAACACGGCACAGTAATTTAAATATGTGGTTTATAAGATTAAACTTTTCAACATTTCCCCAAACGGTCTATTTACCTCAATTTATTCAGTGATTGTTACGGTTGGTATCATTGGCAGTCTGCTAATAGTCGATTTGTTCATCAGAATTCTTGAGAACCATTTAACCTTTCTGACGGTTGCATGGAACTGCAGTTAAGTACAGCATGTCTGCCGAAGCCGGAACTTCATCATACACGAATTTAAAAAAAAAAATTACTATTTTTACTTACCCCAAAATATGAGCCTGTAATGAAAAGCTTATCATTCAGACACTCCAACACGTACATATTTTTGCGCCATACTTCATGTGCATGCGCGATATGCGATACGCCTGAAACAGTAGCAAGCACTGCCACATCCACAGCACGATTGCGATCATGCAAGAGAAAGCACAGTTCGTCATTTGGTTGGCCGAAGGCGAATTCATTGTGTGGGTGCAGTGCAGTACGTATAAAAGAAATTTTCTTGTCGGCTAAACGATTCGACGCTGGTTTAACCAGTCAAAGGAAAGCGGGGTTGTCAGTTAAAGGGCTCACTTGACCGACGTCGGAACTAGATAGTGAACGCCTAATGTTGTTGTGTCTACTTAGTCGGAAGAAGGCCGTTGCTCTTCGGAGTTTCCAGCTGGGTATACATAAAACTGCGATCCAAAATGTCTTGCATGAGAGGTTAAGACTGCACGCCTACGAAATTCTGCTTGAAATAAAACCTACAGTTCGGTACTAAAGCCTTCAAGTTGTAGATTTCATTGTGTGGTCGATGGCGGAGACTTTTTTTTCCCCCACGGGCGAGCGATATACAGAGAAGAAGCAACCTTCCATATGAATGGTCACTTAAACGGGCACAAGTGGGGACCAACAACGGCCACATGAAATTTACGAGCGTGTGCGAGAATCCTCGAATAATGCCTGATCGTGATACAAGGCCTTTTGTTTTTAATGATAACCTATCACAGCAAACATTACCTGGATATGCTGCATTTGTCTTTCCACAAGTTGATGACATGGAGCAAGAAGAAGAAGAAGGAGCACTTTTTTTTCAACCAGATAGTGCTCGACTTCCATGCAGTCATGAGGTACGAAATGCCCTGAACGTAAGATTTCCTACTCCGTGGGTTGCAGTAGGTGTACCAACGCCGTGGCTGTCACTAAATCCAGTCCTTTCACCACTGGATTTGTAACATCTCGTCTTTGCAGATAAACTCCGAGATTTACGTCATCTGAGAGAGAGCACACGGTGCGGGGGCAGCGACTCTGGAAATGCTTACACTAGCATGGCATTAAACTGAGCTGTGAACAGTGCTGCGCACAATGAAGTCTTCTAATGTATGTATGAAAACATAAGTTGCTGAACCACGTGACAGCAATGCCATCTCTGTATCCGTCGTCTCATGGAAATTATTAGTAACGAAACTATTTTCACAATTTTCGGCGACTATGTAAGTGAAATTAGTTGACCAAATCGAAAAATATAAAAGATTTTGATTGAGATTTTGTTTTTTGGTGCATAAAAACTGTATTGCATGTTACACTTTCTTTATGCCTTTCAGTGTGTTTTATAACCGGAGGTGTGTTTGGAATTTAGAATGTGGCATACCGCTTTTAAAACTTTGTTGGTTGGCGTTCATAACAAAAGAAGGCCCTGAGACGGGGACCCCATTTTCAGCCATCTTCTCATATTTATGTACAGTACATTGGATCCATTATCACTCCAAAACTATGAAACGTCAGATAAGTGTCTGTTTTAGAAACTTGGGCGATATTCTTATGGTTTACAACAGCTGACGTAAATAACATGTTTATGGAGTTGTATAAAACTAATCCAGAATTGGTTTTTAGATCGTAACACCAGTTTGAGAGTAAAATTAATTTCGTAGATATTACCTTAACCAGACTCCCAAGTTCATTCAGTTTTTCATATCTTAAAAAAACGACCAAAATATTTTCACCTTCCCGAGCGTAATATTGCCGCCATTATACACATACTTCACCGACTGAACACTCACCTTATATGTCCTACTGAACAAGAAATATAAAAAAGTGATCTAAAATAGCCCAAACAATAGCGTTTACAGTGTCAGTATTGTTGACACCGGAAGTAGAAAGCAAGAACAGTGCGGTTATTCATTGTTAGAGAATGGGGAATACGAAAGCTTCGTTTTCACATGTATTGGTATAGAAACGAAGTTTGTTACAGAACTGTTAAAACATATCAATTTAAGTTCTGAGTTAGGGCGTATAATTCAACTGAACAACCTAACGAAGATAAATACAAACCGTCGCAATAAATATTTAAATTGCAGCGTATACCAACTAAGTTGACCCGAATATTTTTGGTATTACGTTTATCGGTGACACCTGGATATATTTCTTGACCGAATTTAACGAACACGTGCAGTAATACCAGAATTGAAATAATAATTCAAAATTCGCCCAGCATTTACGATATGGACATCCATTAGGGACTATAGATAATATTACGAAAGTATTGCACATGGCCATAAAGGGCTTACTCTAACCACTGTTGAAAAGGCTGTTGAATGATAAAGATACCTACTACCGCAGTCTTCTACAGCCACACTAAGAACGAACATAAGCAGACTGCAGCCACAACCTTGGACGTGTACTGCTCATTCTTTCTCCTAAGGCGAAAAGTAGACAGCCGCTACATTACCGAACATTTCTGATGAACACACATGTACGTAGACGTCTAAGCTCTCAATTCCGTTAAATTTCGTGTATATCAGTTACTCGTGTTATCTAATCCCCCAAAACTTTCGTCTTGGTAGCAGCTCACTTAGAGTAGGAAAATTAGAGAGCACTGTGCATCGGCTATTTATAGACTTAAAGAATTCGTGTGGTTCAGTTAGGTGGGAGGTCTTGCGTAATATTTTCATTGAGTTTGACGTCCACCATGAAACTGGTAAGGCTAATAATACGTACGAAAGAAACCTATAACAGATTCCGGGTACGCAAACATTTGTCTGACATGTTTCCTATTAAGATTGGTTTGAAACCAGGAAATGCTTTTTCGCCATTGTTTTTCAGCTTTGCTTTAGATTATGCCATTAGGAGGGTTCAGGTAAACTAGGATTAAATGGTACACATCAGCTTTTGGTTTCTCTTGATGATGTTAATATATTGGGCGGAAGCGTACATACTATAAAGAAAAAGCACAGGCTGTAGTACTTATTAGTAAGGAGATTGGACTAGAAGTAAATGCTGATAAAACTAAGTACATCATTTTGTCTCGAGGTCAGATTGCAGGACGAAGCCACAATATAAAGTCTGATAACACTAGTCAACAGTGAAAATGTTTCGGAAGTGAAAGTAGCTGATCTTTACTAATTTTGGGGCGCTGAGGACCGATATGACAAAATTGTCAATTGGTTATATTTTCAAAGATATGGGGGTGGGTCCTAAGTTGTACACTGTGCACTGCTTTTGGCGTTGAGCAGGTTTAAGCAACGATGTGGCAACTCTTAGCGTGAAGTAAATTATGCCATCATCACTCAGGTATTGCATCAACCTGCTTGCTCTCCATCGGAAGAGTGAAGCAGTGCAGCGGGCAAAGTGGATGATGCAGTGGGCTCGCAGACATTGAAACATGCAACTAGTTGTATTTCATTTACTTCCATGCATTTGCATTGTACACGCTTTTGCTGCTTATTTCAGAAACTCTTCTTCTGTGGTGTGAAGTATTTCTAATATGTTGTGCAGTGGTTGCTTGGCCAAATCTCAAGAAGGATGCAGCGAAAGTGCGTGAATAGTGCAGATAGTTTCTGTTATATTTGTGGAGAACTGACGTTTTCATCACAGAAGATTGCTGTAACCCCAATCATCAGGAAAACCTACCATCTATGCTTTGGCTGCCAGGTTGGGGACCAGGACAAGAGCTGGGACCCGCACTTATGCTGCAATGTGTGTGCAACAAACCTTCGAAGCGGGTTGAGTCATAAAAGGCGATCAGTGCCTTTTGCCATACCCACGATATGGAGAGAGCAGACTGATAACATCAGTGACTGTCACTTCGGCATGGTTCCTCCCCTCCGGCAAGGTTCTTCCAAGAAGAAAGAATGGACCTTATGCTATCCGAATATCCCATCTGCTATGCGGCCATTAATTACGTCACGGTGAAGGACTTGCAGTTCCAGAACGTCCAGACGCAGTTACACTGGAATCGGTAAATGAAAATGATGACGAAATTTGTGAAATCTGAGCCATCACCACTAAAAGATCCCGTGTTCTCACATAACGTGATGTCTTGTGAACGACACAGGATCGCGCAGAACGGATTAAACAACCGCGTTAGCGATATGGAACTTGCGAAGTGTAAGGCAGAACTGTTGGGGTTGAGACTACAACAGTGGAATCTCCTCGATGACAGTGTCAGAATTTCTGTGTTCCGTTCCCGGCAAAAAGATGTGGCCAAGTTCTTTGAGATGGAAGGTAACTTTTTGGCCTGTAATGATTTTGGTGGTATGGTGGCAGCCCTCTATATTAATCATAGTCCTGAGGAGTGGCGACTGTTTATAGACTCAACGAAGTTAAGTCTGAAAGCTGTTCTGCTCCATGACGGTAACATGCTGCCGTCAAATTCCAGTTGGCCTTGCGGTCAATATGAAGGAGACATATGACAACATGAAGCTTCTGAACTGCATAAACTACAAGAAATACCAATGGAAGCTTTATGGAGACTTGAAAGTTGTTGCTGTATTGCTTGGACTGCAGCATGGCTACAGGAAGGTTTGCTGTTGCTTGAGTGAATGGGACAGTCGAGCAAAAACTTCCCATTACAAGAAGCGGGGCTGGCCTTCCCGACAATCACTGGAACCGGGAAAAAGAATATACAGGATCTACAGCTGGTAGAATCCAGCAACACTTTGCTGCCTTTCCAGCTCTTCACACTGGGACTAACGAAGATCTTTGGCAGGGCTGTGTATTAGACAGGGCCAGCGTTTGTGTAGGACCTACCTCGCTGAGAAATTCCCAGGAGTCAGTGCTGCAAAAGTCAAGGAGGGTGTTTTCATCGGTACACAGATGCACCAGCTTTTTAGAGACTAGCAGTTCGACCATATTCCCAGTGGTAACGAGAAGAGAGCGTGGAATGATTTCGGTCTTGTAGTAACCAGATTTCTAGGAAATAGAAGGCAGACATTTACAGGGAACATGTGGAAAACCTGCTGTTGTCATATCAGAAAATTGTCTGCAGTATGCCGTTAACAATGCATTTTCAGCATTCTCGCCAGGAATTTTTCCCGGAAAACTGTGGGGTGCTGAGCGATAAGCTCTGCGATCTTTTCCATTATGACATATCTGCATTGGAGAAGAGATACCAAGGAAAGTGGATTTCATCGATGTTAGCAGTCTGTTGCTGTACGGCAACAAGAGATTCTCCGGGACTTCTGTACCAACGGCAGGTGAAGAGACGGCGCAATTAATCAAGGCAAGCCAGTCATTATACATTACTTAAGGATATGGTGTGTAAGGCATGTATAATTGTTAGTTAATTCTTCTTGGAAATTGAAGCCAATCAAGCCTTTTCGTGGCCTTTCTCGTGTTCAGCGTCCCAAAACCTATAAAGGGAAGCATATTTCGTCTCCGAAGCAAAAAAACAAAGTCAAAATTTGTTGACCTGTTTAATAGTTCCTTTGAAAGGGTAGAACATTTCATATATCTGGAAACAACCGTAACGCATGCATATTCTGTTCAGGAAGAAATAAGAGCAAATTGAAGTCCGGGAATGCTTGGCACATTCGGCGCAGAATCTTTTGTCATCCAGTTTGCTATATAAAAAAAAAGAGGGAAAAGTTTAAGCTATACAGAATTATACTTTTGCCTCTTTTGTGTGTGTGAAACTTGGTCGCTGACATTGAGGGAGGAATGTAGGCTGTGGGTGTTTGAGAATAGGGTGCCGAGTAGAATATTTGGGCCTAAGAGGGACGAGGTAATTGGGGAGTGGAGAAAACTACATAATGAGGAGCTTGATGATCTGTACTGCTCACCAAATATGCGGGTGATCAAATCAAGAATGAGGTGGGTGGGGCATGTAGAATGTATGGGGAGAGAAGTGCTTACAGGTTTTTGATGGGGAAACGTGAGGGGGAAGAGACTACTTGGGAGACCCAGACGTAGATAGGCGGACATTATTAAGCTTCGGTCTTCAGGAAGTGGGATGACGGGCATAGACTGGATTGATCTGGCTCAGGATAGGGACAGGTGACGGGCACTTGTAAACGCGGTAATGAACCTTCGGGTTACATAAAATGCGGGGAATTTCTTGACTGGCTGAGAACCGGTAAGTTCTCAAGAAACACTCTGCTCCATGGAGTTAAGTATACATTTCTTGTGCCTGATAATGGTCTTAAAGTAAAAGCCATATCACGTCTACAAGTAATTGTGGTTGTCGGTCTGCTGTCTTATTTGTTCGTTACTCATTACCTTTGGTTATTTGACGACAGAGGAGACGGTGTCAAACATGTTATTGTCTGCGGGCCGGTTTTATTACTTGTGTCTCGGCGCCTAGCCTTGTATAGCCTGGTGTTGAGTGGCTGGTTGTATGTGACCCCGTGTTGTATGTGATTTCATGACAATCCGCACATGAAGGTGGTAAGGTCAGCCCTACGCACCGACCGACTTTACACCCCAGGAAATATTCCTGATACTCATTTCTGTTAGAGGCTGAGTCGACCCCAGGGAGGCTGGATGTCAATGAAAAATTCCATTGACACCATCGGGAATCAAACCCGCGACCTTTCGGCTTGTAGCAGTGCCTCAGCCAACTGCGCCATTGCGTTCCCCCCAGCATATTAGAACAAAGAATTTATTTGCGGTGATAGAAAAGATATTTCCTTGTTGGATTTCGTCTGTCTCAAATTGAAGATGAAGCGTTGGCAGTAAGCATCAACTCGAACAAGCTCCCAAAGTTTGGGAAACCTACGAGTGATTCGTCTAGTGGGTTGGTTGTTGAGATGTGAGATTGTTTCACTTCAGGAATGTATGTGCTGACGTTGATTACCAGATTAGACCATGATTCTGATGTCTGGAGTAACCAGTGTGGTCCGTTTCACCTTATGGGCTAGTTTACATTAGTCGAGTAAGCGTTAAAGAGGCGAGTACGAAAAAGCATGTATAACTCGACCAGTGTAAACAGTTTGGTCAAGTAAACAGTCAAGTTACGGGCGACTGTGAGTAGAGTCGAGTGGTCGAGCGGAAAGGATAGTAACTCGCCCACTCGCCTTCCCCTACCCTCAATTTTTTCACTCTACCGTGCACTAGACTGTCTGCTCGCCCTGTGTAAACCATCGCAGTGCAAGGGCAAGTCGCGTAGCAGCATAAGTCGGTTCACGATTGCTGTTGATGGAAAATTGTTGCGTAACGCGTTTTAATAAAGCCTGCAGCAGACTTTTTTATGCAGAACGAAAATGAAGTGGACTGAGGACGACACTTATAAATTCGTCGGGCTTTATCGCGACTACGAATGTTTGTGGAACATGAGTAGTGCAAATTATAAAAAAGTGTAGATGCCCCACGGCTATCTCTTCTGCCTACCCAGTCACGTAACCACAGTCGTTTCTTCCTGTTTTGTTCTTCCTCGATCATATCACTAACTTCGTCCAACAAAACATCATAAACTCTTGTCAAACACTTTTTCAGAGCCAAACGCTGGCGCCGTAATTACATGCGCAACGAACTCATTCTGCTGACTAATACTAATAGTGTCGTGTGAACAGCGACAAGGGAAAAGTGGGAGAGTCCAGTTACTGGCCCGAGTTACTGGCCTTATTTCACTGGGCCGAGTTACTCTACCAGTGTAAACTAGCCCTATAAGTTACAGAAGGAGAGAGTTGTAGGATCATCTATCCTGCTGCTGAGTGTTGGCATTGCCGTCCAGGACAAATCTGGAGGTAGCTGTGCTGGACGCTTTGAATACTGGATGATGTAGATACGTGTTGATTCTGATTCATTAGGTTCAATTGCTTGCATGTGGCCTAATTGCTGATACTCTTGCACGAATCTATGGTATTTAGACTTCAGTTCTTTATCCCTTGGAAGTCTTTTAGTCTGCAGGGGTTTGTGTTCTGCCGTTTTGTCTGGATTTCACAAGTTGCTTCGAATGAATCGCAAGTGGTAGACGTACGACGAATCTGTCGTCTTTTTGTGGCGCAGTGTTATCTGTGAAGTGTTGTTCACATTGCTTTTGTTCTGGAGACAAAGTTGCTTGTTCGAAGCATTCAGTATACCAGAAGCATTGTAGTTTTTGATCAGGATTAACACCCCTGTTGAGTGTGATGTGAAGAATGGCTGGGTACAGCAGCTGGTGTATTGTCAGATACCGTCCATCCGAGGATAATTTCTTGCAGAACAGGGTAGTTACCCGACCTCGTCTTTCTGCCAGGACGTAGGATTTAATAGAAGAGATCTGCTCCTATAAGAACGTGTACAGCGGCTGGTTTATTGCATGCCTTTTTTAGTTGCAGCATCTTTGGAATGCTCCATTCTGAAATGCCTAGCCAGTAGCTGGAGTCCTAACAGTGATTTTGGACAGAACGACACAATTTGCTGTCGTGTTCCAATCGTTAAAACTAGATTTAATGTGAGGTGAGACTACCTGCCTAGCCATGTTTACTTCATTGATGCCTAGAATGTGCGATTCTTTGATTTTTTTCACCTTCAGGCACGTCTTTCTGTGACAAGTGCCCGAAGCACTAAACGGCAGAGCTCGACAAGGTACATATTGACGAAACGTATTTTGTACATGGACAATTGCAGTTGCAAGAACCTCTTTGTATGGTTGCGTCTTTAAGAACAAAGCACTTGTCAGTATCAGCTCATGCACCACAAACTGGCGTTGATGCTCTAGAACTCGGAGCTCGCTGCTTGTGAGCTTGGCCTTGTGAGAAATTATCAGTGTGCAACAATCCATGACGACGTTTGTTACACTTGGGACAAATAAATATGGTACAATTATGTGATGGCACGTTTCGGTGGAGACAACTGAACCCCAGTTTGTTTTATTTTGCAATAGTATAGCCTTGCTTAGGTTGCATGCTTTTAAATTTATCACACTTGTGCAGCATAAACATTTAATCTGTGGTGCAGTGTTCCAGTTAGATCTTTACTAACCTTGGAGTTGATAACTTGTGTAGATTTCGGACTTCCGCGTGCTCGCGAAGTGTGAAGTTCCAGTGCCTTGTGTATGTCGGCTAGACTTGCTACACCCAAATGAAGAAGCTGTATTGTGTTCCCACGGCTTGTGCGTTTGTAAGTCCAGTCATTCCAGAACTATATTATCTATAAGTAAATGTTGCAAAGAAATGTTCGTTGGCAAAGCTTGTAGGACATTCATGTGCGTGTTGATATGATTAATCAGTGACGTCAGATTAGATGCACTGTCCCTTGTAAGTATGGAAATTGACATAATTGACATGGGTGATATATCTGATTAATTAACTGCCCTGCAACCGTAAAATTCTCATTTGTAACAGGAAGATTCTCGATGAGTGCCTTAGCTTCATCTTGCAATGTTGAAATAAGATTATGAAATCTTTGTACATTAGATATGTGAACATCATATGATATAAGTGATTGAAGTGTCTCGGGAGTGTGGCCAGTCACAAATGTTGCCACTGAATATGGGTAGTGAAATTACTGGTAACCGTGTATGTGAATTGCTTGACACCGTTGATCAAGTGTGCTGACTGCCATTGTCTGAATTACTTCCAGACCTGGGCATACTAACCACTGTTTGTAACAGTTAATTGAATTTAGTTTCTGCATGAAGTTTTGGCTTTGAATCTGACAGCAGTCATTTGCTTGTTCCATATCATCAAAACATTTTAGCTCATCTTGGACTGCTTCATACCTAGCCGAAATGATTGCAAGTGTAGCATACCTTCCAGTTCATGAAACTTGTGATGACTAGATTCATGGAATGACTGCATTCATGTTAAGTCAGGTTTGACTCTAGCACTTTCTTTTATGAACAGTGATCTTCGTTCAGGATTCATTGGGGATAGAAAGGTTAGGATAGATTTGACTTTAGTCGTCGTGTCCTACACCGTGGATAGTGCTGCAGTTTAGTATTGCTGTCTCCGTAGGAGACACTCTTCCCCATACTGTTGCTGGAGTCTGTGGTGAATTTCAGCGGACGGGACGTTTTCTCCAACGAGGAATTTGATCACAATGCGTTGTTCCAC
>Ga0209628_10002984_pt1 | contig 11692 bp, 5 predicted proteins | sample TergutCu122P4_FD_187285 | JGI IMG/M metagenome (GOLD analysis project Ga0209628, IMG submission 187285) | Cubitermes ugandensis P4 segment gut microbial communities from Kakamega Forest, Kenya - Cu122 P4 (SPAdes) (version 2) | ecosystem: Host-associated > Arthropoda: Insects > Digestive system >...
GTCCTCCTGATGATGAGCAGTGTGCTGCTCGAAACATGTTGAGGAGTGTAATGTAACATATATATTGTTGAATATTAAAAGAATTGTGCACTAAGTTGGTATTTTGAAAAGTCTAGAATTGTAGGTTTGTTACAGGAAAGATGTTGATGTTCTAATTTTCTTGCATAGCACAGATTGAGGCAACACCGGGTTATATGTAATCAATATCTGTTTATCCAGCAAATAAATCCAGTGAATTCTGCGTATCCTCATTCTTCAGTGTCATGTCCCAAACACTGAATTTGGCAGATCAGTTTCACCAAGACTGTGCAGTGTTCTGACAGTTGCAACTACTGCCATCCTTATGCAGGTGGCTGTAATGTGCAGCTGGTCATGAACAGTGTACACTACTTCAATTGACAGTGACAGGTCCGAGCCTCAGGTCTGTTAATTATGAGCTGTATACTGCACCATGTTTAATATAATTGGTTTCTAAATGAGGCAGATGTGTTAAGAAACTGATATGGTCCTTTTTTTTATTCATACTTGGGACATGGCACGAGATTAGACTTAATTTAGGCAATATTTGTTCTGATATGTGCTCATCCTTTATGCAGTATGTGCTCACTGCATCATCATGCTATATTTTGAAGCCTTTGTTCATTATAGCTCTCCTATGTCATACACTTATGTACACAAATGCACAGTGTGTAACAAATTTAATGTTCAACTCACCTTCAGTGAAATCCTTTTTTTAGTTTTAGTTTGATACTTTATTTTGTTACGGATTCTTTTTGTTGCCATAACAGCTATTATGATTCCTCCAAGTCGCCCAAATATTACAAGACTGTCAGACTCATCTGTGATGGTTCGGTGGGGAGTGCCCCTGAATGATGGTCTTCCCATCCAGTTCTTTAAAGTTCAATATCGTGAAATGACGAGGACTGGCAATGGCAGACGCAGAGGTGGTGGAAGTGGCGCCCGTAGTAGAGGGCCATCTCCAGGCAAGGGCTCCCGTTGGATGACGAACAATGAAGATATCCCACCACATATACGTAGCTATGAGGTTAATGGACTGGAGACTGACCACACATATAGGTACATTTCTGTGCATTGATTAGTTTTATTTGCTGGTTTTGGAGATTATGTACGAAGGTATGCAGCTGTTACCAAGCGATTGTCCTTGCAAATTACATTAAATTAAATTAATCACATTTTTTTGGGTGATCAACTGTAGCATGTGTGAACTAAATTCAAGTCTATCGAAGAGCTGTATTTCGATTGAACAATGCAGCCAGTTGCCTGAGAAGATCTGAGTTTGAGTTCCTTCCTGTGCACGGTGTATACATTCTGTTCCATAGTCTGACATAACTGGCAGAAGTGGTTTCTTTCTGAATGGACTGATTTTTTTGAAGAAGAAAAAAACACAAAATTAGAATTCCTGCATTAAGGAATCAACAGGATTTGGGGAATTTTGGTAAATTTTTTAAAATTAAAAGGGTTAAATAAGAATCTAGATTTTGATCTACAAACCATCCAAAGTGAATCAGTTGTTTCTTTAAGAATTCTGCATCTGGGTTTACCAGAAATTGAAGTTAATATTTAAATATAGGGGATTATTTGTTCACCAGTGACATTTTGTGGATGCCACATTGAATTTTGTGTGGTACATGGTGCAGTGGTGTGATAAAATGCCTTTGTATGTTGGTAGTGGACATGGTTTTGTGTCACTTTTTTGTGTGACTTTGAAACATATGGTTTGCTGGATAAAGCGAATCTGGGTATTGCCAACAGAATTACAAACACACCAAAATATTTCTTAATATTTGTATTTTGTCAGAGTAAACACAACTCTTATAACACTATGCATTCATTTGTCATCTATAACATGTTATGGCCATTTTGGCCATCATCAGGTAGAATCACAATCACATAAATGGAAATGTATAGCAAGGCTTCCGTTGTTGTTGTAGGTGGCAAATGAATCTGTAGTGTCAAAGAGTTGTGTTCACTCTGACAGTAAATACAGACTTGATTAACAAACACAACAGGATGACAATACCATAAAGAAAATTTCTTCTAATGTAATTCTTTGGAACAAATGTGTGATATTTGTAACTTTATCTACCCATGATTTGGCAGAAACAAATAATGTTTGCACCTAATGGTCATTATGATGAATGTGTAATTTTTCATGGAAATGAACTGCAGTCTTGTTGTCAGGACCAGTGTGTTTTGGCAAACATGATCACAGTGCCCTGACCAAGAGTTAGCTTAACAATTGCTTTAAAATGTTGGTAATTGTCACACGAAACTCTCCCAACAGTAAATGCAGTGTATCTGCCATCCAGTTAGCTGTATGTATGGCATAAACATATTGAAATATTAATGTTAAATTCAGATGACATCTTTTACTCATGTGGCTTTAACAGGTGTTGGATTATTGATTACTTTATGTGTGTATTTCTTAAACATTTACAGTAAGTTAGAATTAATTACATTAGAAGTGAAGCATGGGAAGTTTTACCAGAAACTATGCACAAAGTAAAACAGCTGAAATAGTTGAGAGATTTCAGTGATATTTGTTTCATGTTACACTCTTTGCTTTATTGTGAATTCATCTGTCTTGCTTTCATTTTCGTTATTCACTATAATAACATGCTACAATGAGGTAATTTGCTTGCATATTCTTATTGTCAGGTTCCGCATTGCAGCTGTGTACTCAAACAATGACAATAAACTGGGCCCTAACTCAGCTAGGTTTCATCTTCACAAATCTAACAACAAGAACCCATTGCCACCACCAATTCTCATGCACACAGAAGCTGTCAGTCCAACCGCAATAAAGATCTGTTGGCAGGTATGTACTGTGTAATAACTTTGCAGGCAAGCCAGAACAAGAGAAGTCAGTTGGTGTAACGAGGATAGCCCATACAGGTATCCCTCACTTGGTGCTCATAACTGATTCCAGAAAAACAGAGCACTGAGTGAAACAGCACTAAGTGAGGGAACATTTCGTATAAGAATTAATGTTTATAGAATTCATTTGTATTCTCAAATTTTTTTCGTCCCTACCTCTTGTACCTACCCATTGTAGGTGTAAATGGTTATTATTGTGGCCAATCACGTTGAGACACACACACACACACACACACTTGGCAGGACTCCCCTTGTTGAGTGATAGGCCCATTGCAGAGGCAACACACAACAGGATTTGAACCCACAATCCCAGCAAGTGAGCAGCTGAAGACACACTTCTTAGACCTGTATTCTCAACTTAGACTTCAATAATTATTTCCCAATATGAAGTGTATTTTGGTACTGAAATAAAATGTACAAAATTATGGAATAAAGACATGAATTTTATGAATAACATATAACTTTTTCTCTTACTAGAATGTAGAAAAATATTTATTTATGCAAAAACTATGAATATTTTGATGAATTCTAGGTGACTGTTTTCTGCCAAAGAATGAATCCAAAGACAAATTTCTTTTCTCTATAGAGGAGTTAGTATCAGGTGGCAGCATTCTCCACTCCACTGGAAACCCATTAGCTTCTGTCCATATCTGGGTCCTTGTCTCAGAAATAAGAAATAAAACTTTTAAATATTGAAAATCCTCAGCCAACTCATTTGTTTCAGTATCCTGGCAGGGTATTTTGTCTCACTGTCGCTACTATCTTTTCTTTCTTCAGAAGCTGTCTCATGCTCTAATCCCATCAGCTCTGCATTAACCACTCCTTTCCCTTAACATTCTATTTCACTGCTAATATCAGGCTTTTCCTATGCACCTTTACAGAAGCTTTTTTTCACTCAAATGTTTTTTGCTTTTGACTTGCTGTGAATAATTGTGACCAAGAACATTTGTAAAACACTACAGACACGATGTTGCTTGTATCACACCACTTCAAGCACGCAACTATAGTGTGATTACTTGCTTCTCTGATTTTTCTTTACTCTCTCTCTCTCTCTCCCCCCCCCTCCCCCCCCCCCCCCCCCCTCCCCCCTGGGAAGTGTGGTTTTCCTTCCACTCAACTGTACAGGCTGCTCTTGCCAACCAGGTAGACACAGTGGTGGCAGTAAAGGTAAAGGCAAGTGCTCAGAAACTATTTCAACACAGCTGCATTTATGTGCAAATTAAGAAACAGAAAGGGGTACAAGTGCCCTATAACAAAACAGCACAAAATGAAGTGCACTGTATTGGTGGATGCCTGTACTTGTGATTATCTGAATATTCAAACTGCACATGTCTTTTTCTTTAAAATAAACTGTACTCATGTTATAAATCAGTTATTTCTTACGTTGCACATTCTTCAGAAGCTGGTACTTGATGGTTATGGTGCACAGATACATAGTATGTTAGATTAATCTACCTGAGCTGGCTATGCATTCCATTGCTGTGGCAGCACACTGAGGTCCATCTGGCCGTGTGCCGAAATATTGGACCTTTATCTTTTGGCCTTCAAATCCCATTATAGTTGCTGACGGCCAGAGTAATGTTAATTTTAAATGCCCATGCCTTCACCTGCATGGGACAGCATTGTCCCTTCCAGCTGTGAAGAGTTACATGTAGTGGGACATGAGCATCCCATTTGGCTGATGAAGGTGAAAAATTACATTTTTTAATTGTATTTATAGTGTACTGTGTATTAATTTAATGTACGCACCACAGTACACAACATAACTGATACAGATATTGTAAATTACTTTGTTTTTCCCTGTACTTTCAATCATTTAAAGGTTGTCATTAGAGTTCACAGTGATTGCTGTATATAATTTCATAAGGAGGGCTGCGAGTACTGACTTGTTAATGTAAAAGAGGCATTAAAGTGTTAAATTTTGTAAAGGATATTAAGAAATAATGATAAATTCGTTATTAAAAGGAGCTGGTTATATAAGCTTGTAGCAAACTTTAGTAAATATGATAGTGAAGAACTTTTGATGCAGTTTGTTATGTTTATTTTTACATTATTAAATATGGAAATATAAAACAGTTTACATCAAACACATCATGCTTTATTGTGTGTGAGGCTACATGTTTCAGCCCTCACAGCACCATCATCAGGCCTTCTTACGAATCAAGTCAAGACATGCTGGCTACATGTTGGGATCCCAACTATGTTTACAATTAATATTAGTATATTATATCTGGCAGATAAATACATAAATTTCAAAGAATAAAATAATGATTGCGTGTTTTATGAAGTCTGTGTTTATGTACGAAAGGTCACATCTGTGGTAAAATAATTCACTGAGGTTGAATGAACTCTGAGGACATTGAAGTTTGTCCCTTATTAATGTGAAGTTGGTGGTGTATGTCAAAGGAACTGTCCCACAACAAACTTACCTGGGAGACCGCCTCAACACCAACAACAAGTCTTTGTATGTAAATATAACAAAGTGGAAACAATTCAACAAACAAATAACTACAGATACCAGAGCTAAACAGTCAACATTGAATCTTTCCCAAATTACAGAACAAGCCAGCATGAACTGTTACATGAGATGATAAGAAATACAGACCCAGAGTCTCCCGTAGGACCGATACAAGGAAAATATGACTCCACACCACATAAAAAACTTACAGTAGACCTACAAGCTATGATTCGCCAAGAACACCAGATGTTACCTTAACACCACCAACTTCACGTTAATAAGGGACATACTTTGACGTCCTCAGAGTTCATTCAACCTCAGTGAATTATTTTACCACAGATGTGACCTTTGGGGTATAAACATAGACTTAAAAAACACACAATCATTATTTTATTCTTTGAATTTTATGTATTTATCTGCCAAATATAATATACTAATATTAATTGTAAACATAGTTGGGATCCCAACATGTAGCCAGCATTTATTGACTTGATTCATAAGAAGGCCTGATGATGGTCCCGTGAGGACCGAAACATGTAGCCTCATACACAAAAAAACATGATGTGTGTGACTTAATCTGTTTTATAATTTAATATTTAATACTGAAAGTTAACACATCAGGATGTCTTCAATCAAATTATTTTTACATACTGTATTAATTGTCATTGTTTTAGCCTTTAAGATACCAAGTGTTTTTCCCTTTACCACATCCAAATGAACTCAAAATTACTGTGATGTTAAGACCCTGCTTATAAAGTCAACAGTAATTTGGAAGACAACTTAAAACCTACTCTTCCAAATGTGTTTGAAGAATATAGTTCTAGTTTCTATCCCATTATTCTCTGGTGTTAGTAATTCTGCTTTATATATATATATATATATATATATATATATATATATATATATATATAATTAAATAAATAAACTTTCTTTAATACACAGTTTACACATCAAGATAACTGCAGCGGCAACTTCATATTACTGTGCTGTCAGGTATTCCAGAGCAGTGTACCATTCTTAGTTACAGCAAACTTCTATGCACTTTGTGACTTGATATCACCTAAATATAAGAAAACAAGACTGTATTACTACTACTGCTGCTGCTACTACTGCTACTCCTACCACTACTGCTCGTACTGCTGCCACTGTTATAAGACCACCCAAGACATTTTGAACAATTAAAACAGGCATTATCATTTCACCTGTAAGATAAAATTTGTTTGTGTACTTTCTGCATATGACATATTTCCAATGCTTTTCTTTTTTTCCAGTATATGGGATCTCCCCTAGTTCCTGTGGAGGGTTTTTATGTTTACTACAGGGAAACAAGCAGTGCAGGTGATTACATAAAGGCAACAGTTGAGGGCGAGGCACAGCGTTCATTCATCATCACTCACCTTCAAGCAGACACATCATATGACATAAAACTGCAGAGTTTTACTGTTGTGTCTGCCTCCGATTTCAGCACCATTCTTTCACACAAGACTTTGCGTTAGTATCTCTTTGTTTTATGTTATATTCTGTTTCCTGCTTTATGATTTGTTTTGTCTTTCCATGGGATCTTACAACAGTGCAGGCTTAATGATAGAGAGTGTGTTAGCAAATTAAATGCACCTTTAGCATTTAGTTTAGGAATATGGTTCATGCACATTTTCCTTTTTATTTTCTGTTATTTGTTAAACCTATATGAGGTTTATAAAACTCCCCCCACTGTTATGTACAGGAAGGTAGATGTACTATGTTTGGTGTGTACTGTCTCAGCTCTTGTACATATGCTATCTGTCACAGTTGTAACCTTACCATTTCTGCAATAAGCCAAAGTACAGGCACTTAGGCATCTTTTATTACTGAAAGTGCAGGTTTGTGGAGAATATTCATCTCAACAAAGATGTATCATGCTTCTACAAACCATGCATCATGGAAAGAATATTGCCCAGTGTTTAGTACAAAGGATCTCAGTTGAATGTGTCTTTCTCTGCTGCATGTCTATCCACCACCCATCTAAACCTTCAGTTTATCCCTAATAATACATGATGTACAGTACAACAATAAAGACCCCTTATTATGTATTTTTTTCCTTTCTTCTCTTGTTCAAAATCTACTCACAAGGAATATGTCTCACTTGAACGAGTTTTTGTGTGGGTGTGTGAAGAAATGCTGAAAGAGAAGTCAGTGAGTGCAAGATTTTGCTAATAACTGACTGACTCCTTTATTTATTGTATCCTGCTATGTTCTTATACATCAAATGAATGCAATTGAATTTACTTTTAAAACAACATAGGCAGTGTGCATATAATGTAACATTGAGGCACATGTGTTTAGCCATTATTGCAGTGGAAAAGCAATAAGTACTACATATTCTGAGTTTGTGTCTGTAGCCATAGTTATCCAGCATGCAGTGTGTATGTGCCATATTATTTTGTCATCTGTGGTCTGTCTGGCTCTACCGTGCTTTTCCACATTATCTCATAAACAGCACAACTTTCCAAAAAGCGTTATTGAACATAAAATGGGTGTTTTGATTTCCTCTACAATTTGTGTATGAAACATTTTTTATCCTAGGAAGACTTCAGCAAGATGTTATCATAAATGTACATAGGTCTTTATGTAAAGTACCCATCATTCTTGTCAGATTTTAATGGAACTTGAATTTTCTAGACAGATTTTTTAAAAATACTCAAAAATCAAATTTCATAAAAATTCGTCCAGTGGGAGCCAAGTTGTTCATGCAGGCAGGCAGGCATACAGACATGACAAAGCTAATTTTTGCTTTCCACAATTTTGCAAATGCACCTAACAACTGATTTACTTAACACCTTATGTGTATACGGTTATATAACGACTATACTCGATACTCATGTAATTCTGAGATGTCATGAATATGATGTAAAGCATAACCCTGACCATTTTGATAGCAGTCGTCCCGTTGTGTTTTACTGTAATACAGTGATTTAGTCAGTCAATGACACAACATATATTGGTATTCAGTATTATTATTATTATTATTATTATTAAAAACTTGGCAACATGTTTGATCTGTAAACAGTATGGGTGTGCGTGCTCAGTGAATGTACCAATAGTGTGTTTTAAGAATTGGCCTGACGATGGTTCAGTGAACCGAAACATGTCGCCAAGTCTTTATAATAATAATATTGATTACCAATATATGTTGTGTTATTGACTGAATAAATTACTATATTATAACCCTGACCAGTTTTGATTTGAATAGTATGGTGTTACAGTTACATTCAGTAACTCACATATGATGTTGACTTGACAGTGACTTATTCAAGCCAATACATGCAGCCTTTATCATATAACCTTATATACATAAGGTGGGGTAGCATTGTCAGTACAGCAACTAGGCTACGGGGTGGACAGACCAGGGTTTGAATCCTGCCAGGGGCAAGAGATTTTTCTGTTCTCCAAAACTTCCAGATTGGCTCTGGGTTCCACCCAGCCTCCTATATGTTGGGTACCAGGGTTCTTTCCTGGGTCTGCAGCAGCTGGGGTATAACGTGAACTCCTCACCTTCTTATAGTGCTAAGGCTATGAATGAGTGGAACTGTACCTCTAATCCACCAATATGTCTTCATGGTGTAGACAGTGAAAATGTTACCTTTACCTTGCATAATGTGTTTATAAAATCAGCTGTGTTTGAAAGTATATTGCATTGCATTCATGTGGTGATAACTGATGGATGCTGCAGTGAATGTGATTCATACATAAGATTTGTTATTGCTTGGTACATTTTCTGTGATCTCTGTGGTTTGTGCCATGGCTCAGGCAATTAATCACTGGCCTTTCACCAGGAGGTCTGGGTTCAATCCCAGGTCAGTCCAAATGTGGTTTGTAGTGGACAAAGTGGCTATCAGTTTTTTCTGAGTACCTCAGTTCTCACCTGTCAGTATTATTTCACTAACGCTTCATGTGCATCCATTTATCAGTCATCAATGTCATATAATGTCAACAGTTGACTGCATAATTAAATGACACCTCAATAATATCCATGAGATGCAGTCATGTTTGTAGGAAAGTATCGTTACTGCGACATAACAACATAATAGCCTTGAGATCCTTGCTGCTTTGTGATTTTGCTGGGTATCTGTTTACATAAAGTCAATGGGTAAAGTAATGGCCCTGCAGTGCACAGTATGTGTCAAGGCAGTGCTGCTTGATGTGAACTTGTGACTCAAATGAGGCTGTGGGAATCATATGAAGGTGTCGAAAAGTTTGTTCCTCAGGATTAGGGAGTCCTGTTGATGGCCATTTTATTGTCATTGTAGGAAGCTTCTGTTGTCACGTTTTATTGCATTTTCCAGGTGCTGTAACTGAAACTCCTGCTTTGCCGCCTCAGGTAGTGAGTCCTAATATGGCTGTGGGAGAATCATCAAGCACACAACTGTACTTGGTTCTGGGTGCTGTTGTTGTTGGCCTTCTGTTCCTGTTCCTTCTGTTTCTTATTGTTTTCATTTGCAACAGGCAAAGAAATAACAACAATCATTCTTCTCAAGGTGAGTTTATACTAAAAATAACTGCAGTAAATACAATTTATTTTTACTGTCATAATGATAACTTGCGCTTGTCCTTTGTGAGAATGAGGAATGCTGAACTGACAATGTTAAATAAATGTCCATTTCTGTATTGAGTTTGTGCTGTATCAGTCATCTTATATGATGTTGTGCCAGGAGCTCTAGAATTTAAGGCAAGAATACAAATTACTGGACTGTGACAATCAGTTGTTTTGCTGCTGATATAGTTTTATGATTGAGGAGCACCAGTAACTTTATGTTTTGTTATTTTTGTTTTTCAATGCTTGACAGATGCCAGTGAACATCAGGACAAGTTCAGTGACCCAGCTTTGCAGCTGGAGACTGTGAATGTGTTTGGACTAAACAGTAAGAATCTCTTGAATGGGTGTGTGACTCAGAATGGTTTTTTACACAGTAATAAGCTGAACATTACAAGCAACCCACTAGCTGAGACTGATGAGGATAAGGTAAAAATGTTCTCCATTTTATTGTACTACCTCTCCATCTGTAATTGTTTTAAAATAGCTTTATGTATTGAGTTGGTGGTATTTTTGTGCTCAGTTACAAATTACCCATTAAGCAGTCAGTGCATATTCAGTACATATCATTACTCATGTGGCTTACAGCCACACAGAGGCGGCGTTTGAGGGTGGCAAGTGGGGCGACTGCCCCAGGCCCCGCGCTTCAAGCCTAAGGTCGTCCTTACGAGTTTGTCAAGCTATATTCTCCGGTAAATTGGAAATGCTGATACATGCTCCGTTTAAAATCCTTCTTCAAGGGCAAATTACGTAGTGTAGTACTTGGATGTCTTTTGAACCGTAATTGCCTCCATGTCGCCCCAAAAGGGACGCCAGTCGCCAGGTCATAATCCCTTAAGTGGCCTTAAGTGCTCTCTGGATATCCTAAAATAGATAAATGGGCCCCACGTGGTCATGGTCGGCCCTAGGCCCCGCGTACTCCTAACGCCGCCTCTGCAGCCGCATGTGATAGTATAAAACCTAAAATGCTGATAAAGTAGACTACAGCAGGCTAAACATTTGTCCACTTCTTGAACAGCCTCAGTCTGTATGCTTCAGTTATCATAAGGGACGAAGTTGTACACACATGCAAAATTAAAAAAAAAAAATTTTAAAAGTCGGACAGTTTTGTGTATTGAGGATTTTTGACTCTTTAATAAATTAAGAGTTGTTTCCAAGTAGAACTTACAACCCCAAGGTACCTGTTGCATATATTTCTATTCATATAAATTATCATCATCATGTCCCTAAGTGCAGGTTCTCTGTGTGTTAAAAGTTTGTTGAATGGAACCTCAAAGTTTTGTGTCACCAAATCTGTAACTGTTTATTTAACAGGCGGTTTTAATATAGAGTGTTCAGGTAATTGTATGATCTGTCTCTGCACTGAATTTCACATTTCTAGCTTCATTGTTTAATTAGTTACTGCCTTAAGATCATCTGTGTGGTCCTCACATCCATACTTGAATCTTTCAAACTATTCCAAGATATGCACATGAGATACAGCTATATTTCCATAACAGTATCAAGCATTTTGTACGTTCCTGGAGCTGCAGTCCATGCATATGAAACAAAACTCAGTGTTGGGTCACTACTGCAAGACAGGAAAGAAGAACACAATTTCTGCACAGGGCTGTTACAGATTAACTAATAGTGGTAGAACTTTCTTTCACATTGTATGCACGGGGCTGCTACGGGTGATTGAATTAGAACTTTCTTTCACATTGTATGCACGGGGCTGCTACGGGTGATTGAATTAGAACTTTCTTTCACATTGTATGCACGGGGCT
>Ga0209628_10002985_pt1 | contig 11691 bp, 9 predicted proteins | sample TergutCu122P4_FD_187285 | JGI IMG/M metagenome (GOLD analysis project Ga0209628, IMG submission 187285) | Cubitermes ugandensis P4 segment gut microbial communities from Kakamega Forest, Kenya - Cu122 P4 (SPAdes) (version 2) | ecosystem: Host-associated > Arthropoda: Insects > Digestive system >...
TCACCATATTACGCCGAATGTCCAAGTAACGATACTGCATACGCAGTTCATCTCCGCCGTCCGTATTATCCTCGATTGTGAAAGGCGGAAGTTTGGACTCGTTGAGTACGGTTATTTTGTCCACCAAAATTTCGATGTCGCCTGTGGGAATATTTTTATTTTTATTATATCGTTCAGCCACAACTCCTTGAATCTGAATAACATACTCTCGTCCGAGTGTTCGTGCCTGCTCGCACAATTCGGCATTTGTTTCCATATTGAACGCCAACTGTGTAATTCCGTATCGGTCTCTCAAATCAATGAATGTCATACCGCCAAGGTCTCTCGATTTCTGCACCCAACCGCAAAGTGTTACTTTTTGTCCTGCATTTTCCAATGTCAATTCGCCGCAAGTATTTGTTCTGTACATTACCATGAGTTATTTTATTACAATTTTTTTTCCATTTTTAATTTGAAACACAAAGGTACAATTTTTTATTTAATTCACGAATTATTCTATATGTTTTTCTTCTGCTTACTCGAAAGGTAAACCCCTAAAAGTATAATAATAAGGCAATACAGATGAATTTTGCTAACATTTTCTCCGTCTAAAATTCCCCACATCAGTGCAAAAAATGGAATAATATACGTGGAAGACGACGCAAAAATAGCCCCTGTATGATGAATTAACTCATAATAAATAAAAAGCGTAATCACCGAGCCAAACAAAGCAAGTACCGCAATAATAAGCAATCCAGACGCAAAATCAGGGGAATGAAAAGGCGTTGAAAGGTCGGTAAACAACAAAACTACTCCCGCTATGGGACCAATAAAAAGAAAAGTAAGCGAAATTATCTGCATTCCACTCATTTTCCGCAACTTAAATCGAACAATATTGGCATTGACACCATACATAAGCGTTGCCAAAATAATCGGCAAAATAAAAATGCTTATATTGCCAAATGAACGGAAATCACCATTGGTAATCAATAACATAGCACCGATAAACCCTATAAAAATACCGATATATTGCAAAATACTTGGTTTGTTTTTAAACGCAATAACTCCGATAATCAAAACGAAAAAAGGTGTTAATGCGTTCAAAATTCCGGCTAAAGAACTGGAAATTTGAGTTTGAGAAAATGTGTACAAAAAAGCGGGAAAAAAATTACCAAGCAATCCGCTGATAATCAATATTATAATGTTATTTTTATTGACTAATTTTAAATTTTTTATCGAAATGGGAAGTAAAATAAGAAAACTTATAAATATACGAATAGACGCAACCTGAACGCTTGAAAACGTATCTAAACCGCGTTTTATAAGAATAAAAGATGCACCCCATACAAATGACAAAAATAATAATGAAGTCCATTGCCAACGTTTTTTATATAAACTAATCACCTTCTATTATTTCATATCCAAATTTATTTTTTCTCTCTTTTTGTTCTACAAACGTATTTATTGAAGAAATATTTTCTCTACTTTTGCGTTAATAACTTGGCGCTTCCTTATCAAAAAGTTTAAGCGTGCTCAGGCTTTTTGAAAAACTAAAATGATAAAAACAAATTATTAGGAGTGCTCGTCTGTATGAGAACTTATATTTTGGCATTTGGAATGGTGGTTAGTTTGTTGTCCCAAATAGAATTGACGGCACAACAAATAGATTTTCATTGCACACAAGTTGATACGGCGGGAAATATAACGCTTACGTGGACATGGACATCTTCGGGATTGCATCCCAATTATCAATATATAATATATGGTTCTACTTCTAAAACAGGCACTTACAATTTATTAGGAACAGTTATTCCGTCTGGTGCAACAACGGATACTTTTATACATATAGGTGCAAATGGAGGTGTAAATCAGTGGTTTTATGTGATACAAGCAGGTCCTATTTCCCAAATGGGACCATCATATCTTTCGGACACAATAGGAAGCATTTTTTTGATTTTAGATAATCAAGGGGAAATAGCAGGATTGTATTGGACGCGTCCGACGGTACCGCCGCTTACTTCGCAGGCAAAAGAATTTGAAATTTACCGACTACGACACAATATTTGGAGTCTATATGCAAAAACCGATACCACAGTCTATTTTGATACTATTCATGTTTGCGGAGAAACTTTGGGCTATGAAATACGCCTATACGATACCAATGGTTGTGAAAGCATATCAATAATAAAGACCGATTTATTTGGAGATTTTACCCCTCCATCTGTGCCTCAATTAGATAGTGTGAGTATAAATCCAACAACAGGAAAAACAGAATTAGGTTGGAATCGCAGTCCAGAATCTGATGTTTTTGGATATATAATTTACATTTCAGATAAACAGGAAAATGGAAAATGGGAAATTGTGGATACAGTATTCGGTGCTGAAATAACATACTATATTGATAATAAACACGATGCAAATGATACAATAAGATATTACCGCATAGCAGCCATCGATACTTGTCGAAATGCAAGTCCGATGGGCAATGTTCATAATACGCTCTTGCCAAGTGTTAGCATAAAAATGTGTAATTTTGCCATTTTTTTATCGTGGAATACTTATAACGGAATGCCCGATAGCATAACAAGTTATCAAATTTGGGTAAGCATAAACGGCGGTGCGTTCACTTTTCTCGATGAAGTTCCTGATAATCAACGGTCTTACATTCATAAAGACGTGGGAAAGGGAACGTATGTATATTTTGTACGGGCATATAATTCCAAAAATGGATATTCGGGTACATCGGCTAAAATAGAGACGGAATTTACCTACGAAATTCGTTCAGGCGAAGTATTGTTGCGATACGTTAGCGTAGTTGATAATCAGGACATTGAGATTGCCGTCTTTGTTGCAGATACACAAAAACATCAAAATATATTTTTATATAAAAGCAGTAACAACAAAGCAACTTTTTCACATATAGATACAAAACCGAAAATCAACGGCGAAGAAAATTATGTTTTTATAGACAATAACGTTGACGTACAAGCACATACCTATTTTTATACCGTTGCCATTACCGATGAAGAATGCGATAATATTTTTGCTTATTCCGACACGGCAAACAATATTGTTTTAGAAGCAGATATATCACAAGGCGATGAAAACGCAATCACTTGGTTGACATATTACGGATTTTACAGTAGATTAGACAGTTACGATATACTTCGTAGAACGCAAATAGAATCAGTTCTTCAATGTATAGGTAATGTTCCTTCCGCTCAATTAAATTATACCGAAAACGTAGAGAAAATAGCAAGCGGAGGTGGAAAATTTTACTATCAAGTATCTGCAAATGAGGACAATACAAATATATATGGTTTTCAGGATAAAAGTTTTTCCAACATTGTGGAAATTAGCAAAGAGGCGATAACGTATATTCCAAATACGTTTTGTCCTGCGAGTCAGATAGAGGCAAATCGCATATTTAAGCCTATAAATTCGTATGTTGATGTCCAAGAATACGTTTTTTCTATTTACGACCGCTGGGGAAGTTTAATTTTTATCACCAACGATATAAATGCAGGTTGGGACGGCACCGTAAACGGAAGTCCAGCAGCCTCAGGAGTTTACTCCTACAAACTTACCTACCGCCTCGACAAAAAAAATATCTTTAAAAAACAAGGATTAGTTACGTTGATAAGGTAAATTATTAATAGTGTTTACAGAGTTATTTCGACAAATTTTGTTATGTATTCAACAGACACTATTTTCAAAGAAAAATTGTTTGACAGGTTGATAATCACTCCCGTAAACTACAAAAACCAATAGGCATAATTACGGGTAATTATATTCTTTTACAATACGCGTATTCGTTGTCCTTCGCGTATAAAATCTGATTTTAATCCGTTCAATCGTTTGATATTGCTTACCGTTGTTTTGTATTTTTTGGCAATACCTGAAAGGGTATCTCCTGAACGTATTTTGTAGTACACAGCACCAGAAGGAGAGGGAGTAGTTGAAGACGAACTGCCCGACCGAAGATTAAATGTTTCTTTTGTTATTATCAGTGTATCAGAAATAAGTTTACATTTTTCAAAATCAATCACATATTCGGGATTGAAGGCAACGCCTTTGTATCTTGTTTCAAAATGTAGGTGCGGACCTTTTGAGCGACCGGTACTTCCCACAAAAGCAATCAATTCGCCCGCCTTAACTTCCTGTTGCGGCTCGACAAACAATTTAGAACAATGTGCATAAAATGTTTCCAAACCGTTGTAATGTCGTATAATTATTACATTTCCGTATGTTCTATTTTGTTTTGCAATACGAACTACACCGTCAAAAATGCAAAAAATACTGTCGCCAAACGCATTTTTTGTATCAACGCCGTAATGATAGCGGTATTTTCTCCAACCAAAACGGGATACAATCGAACTAATATGAGGTAGGGTATATTCGGTTTCAGGGGTTATTAACGGGAGATAAATCGTGTCTGTCGTGCTGAAAATAATACCAAAATCGGTTTTTGGAATGTGTATAGAGATAGAATCCCAATTTTCAAAGATGTCTTCCAGCGTTTCATAAGAAAAATGTGTTTGAAATGGGTCATCAATATAATCAGATTCATCATCATTATCTTCCATTGTATCGTCTTCGAGAGCGGATTCGTCTAAAAAAAACATTGCCGCCTCATCATTAAAATAATATGGGTAATCCATATTTAAAAAGGAACTATCGTGGGTACTTTCCACAATAGTAGGTTCAAATTCTTCGGGTTCGGAGCGTTCTAATTTTTCTTTTTTCAAGGCAAGAAGCCGTTGTTGCTGTTCTTCTAGTAGATTTTCGCAAAAATGCTTATATAAATTGGAATAATGCCACATAAGTAATTCGGCACTAAACCAATGTTTAATTACTTTTTCATAATAAGAAATTGCACCTTTATAATTTTCCAACTGATTGTAAATCTGTGCAATAATAAATTTTGTTCGTGTCAAAACTTTGCGAGTAAATGACATTTGTTCTATTTTCAACAAACAATTCAAAGCATTTTCATATCGATATGTTTTAATAAAAAGGTCGGAAGAGATGGTTTGGTATCGTTTATAAAATTCTATATTTGCTGTATCTAACTCTTTTTCAATAGTTTGAAGTATTGAATAAGCCGTATCATACGCCTCCATAAAAATAGCGGTGTGTGCCATCCAAAGAGATGCATTTATGCAGTTTTTGGTGTTCGGATAATTGGTTATTATCGTGTCAAATACCTGATAGGCAGTCATATAATCCTGCAAATACAATAAAGCGATGCCTTTCATCATATAAATATCTGAAAGATGAGGACAACAACTTAAATCCTTGGTTTTTGCAATATTTATTGCGGTACTTGTTTTTGACAAAAAATAAGAAAAAAAGTTCCATCTATCCGCATATTCAATTGAATCAAAATGATAATTATGCAGCGATAAAACATATAAATAATTATCCGTGTAGTTTTTATCCATTTTTCCAATCGCCCTATGCAAAGATTTATAATCTTTTTTAAGATTGATATAACAACTGTCCGTTTGATTTTTTTTCAGTTGAAAGATACCATCACCCGCAATTATTTGCGTAGAAAAACATATCAAAAAACAAATTATTATATACTTTCTCATCTTAAAAAGAGTTTATTGATTAAATAAGAATCAAAGGTAATAACGAATAAAAATGTTATTTCTTGTATAGTTGGGTAACAATATTTCTTTGTAAAATTTTTCGTACTTCGTTGTTTTTCAAAATTTATTTACCATATAGCGTTATTTTTTTTACTTTGGGGTTTATGTCAAATCAATTTGTTTTGGATATTATACCTAACTTATTTTATAAAAAAAGCGACAACCAAACGGTTGCCGCTTATTAAACCATATTCTTATGAAAAATTTACTTTATAGCCACTTTAAAGCCGTCGTTATTTTTGAACTTTTTAAATTCCATATCTTTGGCAGCCTGTACTTTATAACGAGGATCCATTGCACACGCTTCTTTTAAGTTTTTATAAACGTCAGACTCGTTATTTGTTCTCGCAGCCACAATAGCCAACAAATAATAATCATCTGCCTTTTTGTTGGTAATGCAATCAAGTGTAGATTTTGCACCTGTATAATTTTTGCCTAATACTTGATTAAGAGCCAAATTATAGTCGCATTTTGCACTTGCCATTTTGCTTGCAGCAGCGGCGTAATCACCTTTTTTCATATCCAAAACTGCCATATTATAGGCTTGTGAAAAACCTGCTTTTTCAGATGCTTCAAATGCTTGTTTTGCAGCCTCGTAATCTTTGTTCATCATAGCCATAACGCCTTCATTATTTAATATAACGCCATTGTTTGGAGATAATGATGCTGCTTTTTCCAACAATTTTTTAGCCTCAGCCATATTGCCTTCAAATGCTTTGATGCACGCCAAATCGTTATATCCTCTGTAATCATTGGGGAATAATTTAATTGCTGCTTCATAAATTGCTTCTTTCATTCTTATATCAGAAGTTAAAGATGCAGAATACAATAATTCGCTCAAACTCAATTCTTTTGGATTTTCAGACGATAATTTTGCAATTTCTTCGTCAGTTTTGGAATCTGTACAAGAAATTTTAATAATTGCACGTCTCAGTTCGGGTAATATGTTATCTATTTCATTATAGATAGCAATCATATTACGAATTTGTTGTTGTTTTTGGTCGCGGTCTGCCTGAGAACGAACTACATTGATAATTTGGTCTTTCTCCTTAATAGAAGAGGCAGCCATAGCCGACAAAAAGCCGTCCCAGTCTTCGCCTTTATCTTCCAAATTAAATTTGATGTCTTTTTTCAAATCGGCTGGTTTTTGCTTGGTTGCTTTTGCTTGTTCTTTGATGTACTTATCGTACTCTTTTTCAAACCAATCTTTTGCCACTTTGGAACGATTGCTCGACAAATCTTGGTTTCTGTTCAATTCACCTTCTGGTGAAGCCCAACCAATGATTTCCACGCCGAGAATTTCTGGATATTTATCCATAAACGGCATTAAATCTTTTAATGCTTGTTTGTTTCCATCGGTTTTATTCAAGGGAACATTCCAATTCAGGTTATCTTTATTCCACTCGAAATAAATCATACCCGTTTTGGTTGCAATTTGTTTACCCGTGTAACCGTGGTCGGCAAATACGAGATACGCACCGCCTACTGCGTCCTTTTTGTAACCCAATTTTGGATTGGTAGCTATACGCTCGGACGTAGCGATTGTCCCTTCACCAAAAAATACTTCATCAAACGTTGCATTCTTACTGCCTAAAGTCGCTGCTGCATTTCCTGCAAGGGTACACGCAACAAACGCAGGCTTGTAATCGGTGGTTTGAGATACAGAAAAACTACCTCCGCTTTTATAAGGAATAGTTTGTCCGTCTCCGGTTGCTTTTTCACCTTTCAATTTGATAGGCTGTAAAGTTACCGTCGTTCCATCTTCCGCCTTAATTACAGGCGTAATGGTTACATTCGCTTTTTTATGGAAATATTTTGCAGGATAAGTTCCTTTAATTTCCATTGTCATCTTTCCGCCATGCGTCTCCAAAGGATTAGGCGTTACCGAATAAGTTACTTGACTTTGTTTTTTTACCATTTTTTTTAGTCCGCATCCTGAAAATACTACTGCCGAACTAACTAATACTACCGAAAAAATTTTTATCGCTTTCATAGAAAAATTATTAATTTACTTTTACTTTTAATTTACTGTTATTAATTACTCTGTTAATTCAAATATATGTTTAGGAAATTTAACCTCATCTTTAACGACAAAACTTTTGGGAAATTCTGCTAAAATTTCTTCCCTGAACCCCCTTGCTTCTGTCCGTGTTCTAAAATCGCCGACCCGAACCCTGAAATTAGGCTCTTTAAAAGACGTATAAGCATTCGTCTTCGGATATTTTGAAAGAAAAGCCATACGTGTTTTTTCTGCTCTTTCTCTCGAATTAGCCCCCGACTCAAAACATATCTGAACGCAAAATCCAAGTAATTTTCCTTGATTATTTTTATTCGCTGCGATATGTTTCTCTACTAAGCCTATAATTTTATCATTTTGTTGCACCATTACTTGGGAAACCCCAACCGCTTGATAAACAGTTAGAAAAGATAAAATTATTAGCATTTTTATTCGTCTTATCATCTTTTTTATCCACATTTAATATAATTTTGCAAAGGTACATTTTTTTTTAATACAAAATTGTTGAAAGCATAATTTTTTTTTGCTAAATAAAAAAAAATACAGACATACAAATTTTTATTCAATCACGAATTGCTAATTTTCTCATTCGCTATTTACTTTTTCATTAATAAGAAAAATTGTACCTTTGCGAAAAATATTCTGTTTTAGAATAATGGTTTTATTAAACTTAGTTGTCTCATTACAAAAATCAGTAGGTATTGAATCAAGAAATTGACATCGCTGATATAAGAGCAGGGAATGCGAAAGCGTTTGAGTCGCTTTTCAAGCAATGGTATGAACCATTGTGTCGCTATGCGTGTGCCATACTTCACAATGCAGAAGAGGCAGAAGATATAGCACAGAAAACGTTCTGCAAATTATGGGATCAGCGGGAAAAAGTAGAGATACATACTTCTGTAAAATCTTATTTATATAGAATGGTACACAATGCGTGTTTAAATAGAATTAAGCAATGGCAACTACAGTCCGAGCATCACGAAATGATTGCCCATGGCGGTGTTACGGCTGCTAATCATACTGAAGAAACGGTGGCGTACAAAGAATTAAATTATCGGGTTGAACTTGCAATCGCTTGTTTGCCAGAAAGGTGCAGACAAATATTTTTATTGAGCCGAATGCAACATTTATCGTATTTACAAATTGCTCAAACGTTGCAAATATCGCCCAATACAGTTGAAACGCAAATTGTAAAAGCATTGAAAATACTACGAAAAAAACTAAAAGATTATTTGTTAATAGGAATATGTTTCTTTTTATATTTGATAAAATAAAATGCTATGAATGATGAAATTGATATAATTATATCGCGTTATTTCAGCGGTGAAGCCTCCGAAAAAGAACTTCTTGCTCTGGATAATTGGCTATCTGAATCGGACGAAAATGAAAAAATGTTTCATCAAATGAATTTGTTGTATCAGTGTGTTGGGCAGACAAATATGTTGCCTACTATTGATATTGGAAACGCATTGCTGCAATTTAAAAATTATATACACAAAAAACAAAAAAATAACTACCCACCATTTTTTAAATCTTCAATTATTTGGAAAGCTGCTGCAGTCATTGCAATGCTGATAATTAGTGCTTTTTCTTTATTTTATTTTATAAATAAACCTTCGGAAGAAACCTATTTGATGGCAACAGAAACTTCCAAAGAGTGTAAACTATTCAAAAATACGAATGTTACCCTATATTCAGGTTCTGAAATTGTTTATAATGCCAAATCTAAACAAGAGGTTTTACTAATAGGAAAGGCAACGTTTAAAACCTCGGAAGAAATTATTGTGCAAGCAGGGGAAACATTTATCAAAAATTTTGGAACAATTTTTACCGTTGATGCGACCAACTCCGATAAATTTATAACCGTCGAAGTTAGCGAAGGCGAGGTGTGGTTTTATACGAATACAAATGCAGGCATTCACCTTAAATCTGACGAAATATCTACTTATGATGTTCAAATAAAACAATTTAATACGATTGTAGGGACGCAGCATGCCACGTCTTTACAACAGGAACTAATTTTTCAAAATACCCCCTTATTTGAGGCAATAGATATTATTAAAAAACATTACAACATAGAAATTATAATCGTCTCAAATACTCCAAATGATGTTCTACTGAATGTAAGTTTTGACAAAAAAGAATCCATTGAAAATGTATTAGACATTATCACTGCTACTATTTCAGCAAAGTGGTCGAAAAAAAATGGTGCGTATATTATTGAAATTTAACAAAATAAAAAGGTGCGTATTGCGAATCCGCATTTTATACAATTTTTTTGCTTTTTTTCGTTATTGTGCAAATCTAAATATATATATAACTTGCTTATTGCTGTATACATTGTTGTGTGTGCGAATGTAATTGTCGCTTTTCGTTGGCGCAGATTAGAACGCGTACTACCAATAAAACGGGCTGATTGCAAATCATAAAAGGCAAGGAAAAATTAATTTGTAAAAACTAGGGTAATTCGTGAAAAAATCAAACTATCAGATAACTAATATAACAAATAATTGCCACAAAGCCGGTTTTGTAAGCATTTTGGGCAATCCTAATGTGGGAAAATCTACATTGATGAATTTGCTTATCGGCGAGCGACTGTCTATCATTACGTCAAAGGCACAGACTACGCGGCATCGTATTATGGGCATCGTCAATGGCGATGATTTTCAGATTGTGTATTCCGATACGCCGGGCGTTTTGACCCCCAATTATAAAATGCAGGAATATATGATGAATTATGTTGAGTCGGCATTGAGCGATAGCGATGTATTGCTTTATGTGGTTGAATGCAAGGAAACGGCTTATAATCAGCGAGTTATAGATATAATTACGCAATCGGAAACGCCTGTAATTCTGATTGTTAATAAGATTGATTTATCTAACGAAGAACAAATTTTTGCCACCAAACAACATTGGGAAACGATGTTAAAACCGCAGCAAACGCATTGTATTTCCGCCCTTCGTGGACTAAATACGCACAAAATAATTGATGGAATTGTTGATTTATTGCCTTTATCGCAGCCGTATTTTCCAAAAGATGAACTTACCGACCGACCTATGCGATTTTTTGTTTCGGAAATTATTCGGGAGAAAATATTGTTGCAATTCAAAAAAGAGATTCCCTATAGTGCTGAGGTTGAGATTACTGACTATAAAGAGGAAAAAGAAATTACCAAAATCAGTGCGACTATTTTTGTGGAGAGGGAAAGTCAAAAAGCAATTATTCTCGGACATAAAGGCAAAGAAATCAAAGAATTAGGAACAAATTCCCGACTCTCAATCGAAGATTTTATTGGTCAGAAAGTTTATTTATCGTTAAGTATAAAAGTCCAAAAAGATTGGCGTAATGACGAACTTCGACTGAAACGGTTTGGGTATTAGGTTGAAAAATATGAATAAAAATTGTACCTTTGCAAAAAATTTTTGAAGTAGTATATATGAGGCGGCAGTCCGAGAAATTACAACAGTTAGATAAGAGTTTAAAAGAAAATATTATAGCGGCTTTACAAGATAAAAAAGCATTAGATATCGTGGAATTAGACCTCTCAGATGTGAAAATGTCGCTGTTTGATAGGTTCATTATTTGTACGGCGACCTCAAATATACACGCCGATGCCTTATACGAAAATGTTCTGAAAACCGTTAAACAAAATCTGAAAATAATTCCAAAACATACCGAAGGAACGACTAATTCGCAGTGGATTTTGATAGATTATTTCGATGTTTTGGTACATATTTTTTTACGAGAATATAGGGAATTTTATAATATAGAAAGTTTATGGATAGATGCAAAACGCATCGAACACAATGTAGAAATGAGTTAATTTATGGAAGATAAAAAAGAAAAAAACAGGAGAAAAGAGAAGGAAAGGCAGCAGTTTCAGCAGGCAATAAGTCCGAATAACGGCAAAAAAGGTTTTAATTTTTATTGGATGTATGCTATTTTGGCAGCATTTCTTGTATTTATGTTCTTTTTTCGCAACAACGATGTTATTACGGAAATAGACAATGTAAAACTCAAATCAATGATTTTACAGC
>Ga0209628_10002986_pt1 | contig 11691 bp, 10 predicted proteins | sample TergutCu122P4_FD_187285 | JGI IMG/M metagenome (GOLD analysis project Ga0209628, IMG submission 187285) | Cubitermes ugandensis P4 segment gut microbial communities from Kakamega Forest, Kenya - Cu122 P4 (SPAdes) (version 2) | ecosystem: Host-associated > Arthropoda: Insects > Digestive system...
TCTCACGTGTGAAGCCCGAAGCCATCGCGATCGTTGACGATGTGGGCAACTCTCTCACGTGGGACAGTTGGAACCGGCAGGCGAACGCCCTCGCGACGGCTCTGCGGGACCGTGGTCTGGAAAAGGGTGACATCGTCGTCGTCAGCACCCGGCAGCGGCTGGAGTGGTCGATCATCAATCTGGCGCTCGGCAAGCTCGGGTGCCTACTGCTTGGAACCAACCCCAAGCTGACGCCGAGCGAAGTCAAGTTCATCTTGAACGACAGCAAGGCGGCGGCCGTCATCTGCGATGACCAGCATCCTGCCGCCCTGGTTTCCGCCTTCGAAGGCCAGTCTCTCAAAGCGCGCATTTCGCTCGACGCCGAGGCGCCGGGCTTCGAGATGTATGCGTCCCTGATCGACAACCCCGCGGCCGCCGCCATCGAGTCCGAGGCCGACACGCAGCGTGTGCTCTACACGTCGGGGACCACCGGTTTACCCAGGGGCGTCGTCAGGTCCAAACGCACCGACCCGGAAGCTCGCACCTACCTGGCGGACGTGTACGGCGGACGCCACATCAACGAGAACGACGTCGTTCTCGTCACGATGCCGGTGCACCATGGCGCGGGGCCAGGCCAGATGTCCACGGCGAGAAAAAGAGGATGCAAGCTGGTCATTCTGCCCAAGTACGACCCATTGGAAGTCTTGCGGCTGATCGCGGAGCACAAAGTGACGCGCTGGACGGCCGTTCCGACGATGTTCAAGCGGCTCGCCGCGCTGCCGGAAGGCACGGTCGAAAAATACGATTGCTCGTCGCTTCGGTCGCTGGGCGTGGGCGCGGCGCCAGCGTCGAAGGAGCTGAAGGCGTGGATCACCTTGCACTTCGGCAATATTCTGAGCGAAGGCTACGGCTCGACGGAGATCGGCCTGATCACGCGGATGCCGGCGGACCTCGTCGCCAGCAAGCCAGGTTCCTGCGGCGTTCCCTACAAGAACGTGAAAATCGAAATCCGCAACGAAGTCGGCGAAGTCCTTCCCGCAGGCGAAGTGGGAGAAATTTGGGTTTACACGCCGAACTCAATCTCTTCCTATCTGAACGAACCGCCTCTGAGCAAGGACGTGCGCGACGAACGCGGATTCTTCCGCACCGGCGACATGGGCCATCTCGATGCCGACGGTTTCCTCTACATCAGCGACCGCGTCAAGGACATGATCATCCGCGGCGGCGTGAACATTTATCCGGCGGAAGTGGAAGCTGCCCTGCTGCACCACGACGCGGTGGCCGAAGCGGCGGTGATCGGCATTCCCGATGACGAGTTCGGCGAGAGCGTGATGGCGTTCTGCGAACTGAAGCCCGGACGCAGCGCCAGCGCCGATGAAATCCTGGCGGTCTGCGCCAAGTCTCTCGCTCCTCACAAGCGGCCCAAACGCCTGGACATCGTGGCCGAGTTGCCCCGCAGCACCATCGGCAAGATGCTCAAGCGCGAACTGCGCGCGCCATTCTGGGCCGGTCGTGAAAAGCAGATCTGAAAAACAACCGTAGGAGAACTTTTTTATGTACGTTCTTGACGAAGACACCCGTGCGATCGCCGATCTCACGCGCAAGCTGGTCAATGAGTACCAAATGCCCCTGGAGCGCAGGATTCTGCGCGGCGAAACACTGACGCCGAAGGACTATGCGCCCGGCCGCGAAGCAGCCAAAAAAGCTGGGCTCTGGGCATTGAGCACTCCCAAGGAGCATGGCGGCGCAGGCATCAACCTGATTCAGCGGCTGGCGATCACCGAAGAGACGCATCGCTGTCTTGCCGTCCTGACTTTCGGCGGCAGCGCCCTGGGCGCGCTGTACCGCCTGCAAGGGGAGCAAAAGGCGCGCTATCTCGATCCCATCCTCGCTGACAAGAAAGCGTACTGCTTCGCCCAAAGCGAGCCGGGAGGAGGGGGCGATCCAGCCCGCTCCGTCCAGACGCGTGCGCGCCGCACGCCTGAAGGATGGACCATCAGCGGCACCAAGATCTGGATCAGCAACTACAAGCGGGCGGACTTCATTTTCGTGCTGGCCCGTACCGACCCGGATTCGGGCGCCGCCGGCATCTCGATGTTCGGCGTCGAGAAGAACAACCCCGGCGTGATCGCGCGCCCCATCCAGATGCTCGGCGGCATGGTCGTGCATGAGTTGATTTTCGACGACTGCCGCGTCGATGAACTTTCCCTGGTGACGCGCCAGGGAGGCGGTTTTGTGGCCGCTCAGCAAACCCTGTCGGGCGCTCGCATCCTGGTGGCCGCCAAGGCGCTTGCGATCGCCTCGCGTGCTTACGAGATGATGGTCGAATACTCCAAGCAGCGCATGGTGTTCGGCAAACTCCTGAGCGAGTTGCAGGAGACGCAGTCGAAGATCGTCGATTCGTGGGTCGAACTGCAGCAGAACCGGCTGCTGGTTTACGCCACCGCCGAAAAGGCCATGCGCGGCGAAGACACGCGCGTGGAGGCGGGGATGGTGAAGATGACCTGCACGGAGATGTGCAGTCGCGTCCTCGATCGCGCCATCCAGATTTACGGCGCCGCCGGCTGTTCGCTCGAAAACCCGTTGGCCCATTGGTACAACCACGAGCGGATGGCGCGAATCTTCGAAGGTCCGACGGAAGTTCACAAATACCGCGTTCTTGCGCGGTATCTGCTTCGCTGATTTCAACCGCAACACACGAGGAACGATTCCATGAGCGACATCCTGAACATGCAGGGCAAGGTAGCCCTGATCACCGGCGCCGGACAGAACGTGGGCCGCCAGATCGCGCTGCATCTTGCCGCGCACGGCGCCGATGGCGTGGTCGTCAACGACTTCCACCTCAGCCGCGCCCAGGCCGTGGCCGACGAGATCAACGCCGCCGGCGGCAAGGCCATCGCCTTGCAGGCCGACGTGACCAGCCACGAGAGCGTGATCGCCATGTTCGCCAAGGCCGTCGAAAAGTTTGGCCGCGTCGACGTGCTGGTGAACAATGCGGGCAACGCCGGTGCCCAGCCCAACCCCGGCGTGCGTAAGCCCTTCTGGGAAAGCGGCCCCGAAGCCTGGGAGAGCTACATCGGCGTGAACTTCTACGGCGTCATCCACTGCACTGCAGCCGCCCTGCCCGGCATGATCGAGCGCAAGAGCGGCCGCGTGATCACCATCATCTCGGACGCCGGACGCGCGGGCGAAAGCGGCAAGGAAATCTACTCCGGCGCCAAGGCCGGCGCGGCGGGCTTCATGCGCGCGGTGGCCCGCTCGATGGGCCGGTACAACATCACGGTCAACTCGGTGGCCATTGCCGCGATGGGTACGCCGTCGATTCGCTCTCGCCTGGAGGCCAGTCCGGAGCACCTGAAGAAGATGATGGAGAAGTACATCATCCGCCGCCTGGGCGAGCCTTCGGACATCGCCAACATGGTGCTGTTCCTGGCCTCCGACGCCAGCGGCTGGATTACCGGCCAGACCTATCCGGTCAACGGCGGTTTCACGCTGGCGCTGTAAGGAGAACTTCATGAGCGAGCCATCAACCGATCAAGCCTCGGCCGGCACGGGAAAGGTGCTTACCGAGCGCCGCGGCCACATTCTGGTGGTCACGATCAATCGTCCCGAAGCGAAGAATGCCTGCGACACCGAGGTCGCCTTCGGCATCAACGCGGCCATGGACCAACTCGACGCGACGGACGACCTTTTCGTTGGCATCATCACGGGCGCGGGCGGCACCTTCTCGGCCGGCGCCGATCTCAAGGAAGCGGGGAAAGGCCAGAAAGAACACCCTGCGCGCGGCGGTTTCGGCGTCTTCCGGCGCCCGCCGCGCAAACCGCTGATCGCCGCGGTCGAAGGGTTCGCGGTGGGCGGCGGGCTTGAACTCTGCCTGTCCTGCGACCTTGTGATCGCCGCGCGCAACGCGCGCATGGGCCTGCCCGAGGTGCGCCATAACGTCGTTGCCATCGGCGGCGGCCTGTTCCGTCTGCCGCGCCGCATTCCCTATCACGTGGCGATGGAACTGGCGCTGACCGGCGCGCTCAAGGAGGCGCCGTTCTTCGAGCGCTGGGGCCTGGTCAACGAGCTCGTCGAGCCGGGGCAGGCGCTCGAGGCTGCCGTGCGCATGGCCGAGCGCCTGATGGTCAACGGCCCGACGGCGCTGGCCGCGACCAAGGAGATCATGTTCCAGGGCATCAACTGGACCGAAGAGGCCGGCTGGACCGGTCAGCGGCCCATCGCCCAGGTCGCGCTCACGTCCGAAGACCGCAAAGAAGGCCTGCGTGCCTTCGCCGAGAAGCGCAAGCCGGTCTGGAAGGGACGCTAGGGGCCAATATGCGATTTCTCAAACCCAAGCTCTACAGCGACAGCGGCGCCGGCCCCCAACTGCATGGTGGCCGATGCGCCTGTGGCTACACCTTCTTTCCTTTCCAGACCTACGGCTGCGAGAAGTGCGGCCGCGTCGGCGACGCCCTGCAACCGGCAATGCTGGCTGCAGAAGGCGAACTGGTAAGTTCGGCCCGGGTCCTGCTGCACAAGGATCCTTCGCTCAAGGCGCCTTTCGTCGTCGTCACCGTGAAACTCGACGCGGGTCCGGTCGTCAACAGTCTGCTCGCGCAAGACACGACCGAACCGTTGCCCAGCGGCCAGCGCATGAAGGCGCAGTGGATCGAGGTTTCCAAAACAGCCGATGGCGATCCCGTCTTCGACCTGCGCTTCGTCGTCGTCCACTGAGGGGAGCCTGATGACAACACTCAAAGATCTTCGCCCCGTCTACGTGGTTGGCGTCGGCTGGCACCGCTACCAGCGGCTCCCGAGCACAACCACCTTCGTCGAACTCGGCCTGAAAGCCGTGCGCGAGGCGCTGGCCGATGCCGCGATCGAATGGCCGGCGGTCGAATCGGCCTACGTCGCCAAAGCCTTGCTCCCGATGGCCCCGGGCCGTCCGATCCTGCGCCACCTGGGGGCCACCGGCATCGAGCTGATCCACATCGAAAACGCATCGGCTTCGGGCTCGGCGGCCTTCCGCAAGGCGTGCATCGAAGTGGCCAGCGGCGTCACCGACGTCGCGCTCGCCCTCGGCGTGGACAAGCCGGGGCTGGTGCAAGGAGGCCGCGCGGCAGCGTTCACGGGAATCGGCAGTCTCGCGGGCGGCGCGATCGTGCCGTTCACGCACTTCGCGATGCTAGGCGACCGCTATGCCCAGCGCTGGAACGTCTCCCACGAGGACTTTGCCCTGGTCGCATTGAAAAACCACGCGAACGGCGCGAAGAACCCGAATGCCCAGCGCCAGAAGGTCCGCACGCTCGAAGAGATCCTTGGCGGCACGCCGGTCTCGGGCAAGCTGACCTCGTTGCAGTGCACGCCGATCGGCGAGGGCGCCGCGGCGGTGATCATCATGTCCGAAGAAGCCATTCGCCGCCACGGCATTGCCGGCGACAAGCCGGTGCGCGTGACCAGTTCGGTGGGCCGCAGCCAGCGCGTGTATGACGACCCGACGGCCTACGACGCCACGCTGACCGGTGAAACCACCGAGATGGCCCTACAACAGGCCGGCCTGAAACCGGAGCAGATCGACGTACTGGAACTGCACGACGGCTTCGTCGTCGAGGAGATCGAATACCTCGAGGCGATGGGCGTGTGCCGCCCGGGGACGGCCGTCGGGCTGCTCAAGGAAGGCGCGTGGAACATCGGCGGCCGGTGCGCGGTCAGTCCTTCCGGCGGATTGATCGCCATGGGACATCCGATCGGGCCGACCGGCATCGGGCAGATCGGCGAGATCGCGCTCCAGTTGCGCGGCGCCGCAGGCGCGCGCCAGCACAAGGGCGCGAAGGTCGGCCTGGCCCACATGGTGGGCGTCGGCGCGGTCTGCTACGTGCATACCCTGCAGCGCGACTGATGTGAAACAGAAGACCCCAAAAAAGCCGCTTCCGCAGGTGCCCTGGGTTGGGACGCTGTGTCGGCTTCATCCTAGATTTCCCATTTGACGATGCCTCGAATGGGAAATCTGGGTTTAAGTGATTACATTAGCAATGAAACTAGTCAGGCAATAGGTCTCGTTGACCGGATTCGCCGGCACCCCGCCAGCGTGGCACAGCGGCCAACAGCGTCGCCGTGTAGGGATGGGACGGATGCTCGAACAGTTCCGCGGCGTGTCCGCCCTCGCAGATGCGCCCGTACTGCATCACCATCACACGGTCGCACAGCGCGCGCACGACCGCTAGATCATGTGAAATGAACATGATCGCCAGGGAATGGCGGCGGCGTATGTCCTCGAGAAGATTGATGACCTGCGCCTGCACGGAAACATCGAGCGACGATACAGGCTCGTCGCAGATCAGCAGGCGCGGACGCATGATCAGCGCGCGTGCGATGCTCACACGTTGGCATTGCCCGCCCGAGAGTTCGTGCGGCCGGCGGTTGCCATGCGTCGCCAGGTCAAGCCCGACTTCCTGCAGAACCTGGGCCATGCGCTCGGTTCGCTCGGAGCGGCTGCGCACGCCATGCACGCGTAAGGGAGTTTCGACGATCTGCGCTACCGTGCGGCGCGGGTTCAGCGAGGACGCAGGGTCCTGGAACACGATCTGGAGCTGGGGCCGGATCGCGCGCAACGCGCTCTGGCGCAGACGCGTGAGCTCCTGGCCCAGGAACTGCACCTGCCCGGAATCGGGCGGCGGCAACATCAGCACCGCCTTGACGAGCGAGGACTTGCCGCAGCCGGATTCCCCGACGATGCCAAGTACTTCGCCGTCCCTGATCTCCAGCGACACGTCATCGACCGCGACGTGCGCCTTGCCTTGGGCATCTTTGTAAATCCGCCGCACGTTCCGGGCCGACAGGATGACGGCCGGGTCCTGCGAATTCGCGGGGACGGAGGGGGTCCCGATGGTACTCATGGGTTCGGCTTCCGGTCGCTGGTGGATGGGTAGTGCGGTGGATTCCAGCACGCGAAAATGCCTTCTGCGTCTTCGACCATCGGGGGCTGTTGCGTGTGGCAACGCTCCTGCACGGCTTCGCAGCGCGGCGCGAAGGGGCAGCCAACGGGCGGCGAGGTCAGGGTTGGCGGCCTGCCTTTGATGGTGTACAGGCGCTCGTGCGGCACGCTTTCCAGACTCGGGATCGCGTGCAGCAGGGCGCTGGTATAGCGCATGCGCGGGCGCATGAAGGTCTGTTCTACCGACGCCTGCTCGACCATCTGGCCGCCGTACATTACGCCGACACGCTCGCATACCTGCGCGACCACGGCGAGGTTGTGGCTGATGAGCAGAAGCCCCATGCGATGCTGCTCTTGCAACTTGCGCAGCAGTTCGAGCACGCGCGCCTGCACGGTGACGTCGAGCGCCGTGGTCGGCTCGTCGGCGATTAGGAGTTGCGGATCGGCGGCGAGCGCGATCGCGATGACCACGCGCTGGCGCATGCCGCCTGAGAACTGGTGCGGCGAGTCGGCAAGGCGCTGCGCGGGCGAGCGGATACCGACCTGGGCCAGCAACTCGACGGCGCGCTCGCGCACTTGGCGCTGCGTGTACGAGCCGTGACGCTGCAAGACTTGCGTGATCTGACGGCCAATGGTCTGCACGGGATTGAGCGAACTCATCGGGTCCTGAAACACGAAGCCGATGCGCCGGCCGCGCACGCTGCTCAGCGCGTTCTCGTCGAGAGCCAGCAGATCGGTACCGTCAAGCCGCACCGAACCGCTGCAACTAGCGTACGGCGCGCCCGGCAACAGGCGGGCGATGGTGCGCGCGAGCACCGATTTTCCCGAGCCCGACTCGCCGACGATACCCATGGTCGCGCCGACGTCGAGGCGGAAGTTCACGCCGTTGACGGCGTGCAGCGTTCCGCGCGGCGTATGGAATGTGGTGCGGAGATCACTCACCTCAAGCAGTGGTGTGCTCACAGTGCGCTCCCACGGTTGTTGATACGGCGTTGCAGGCGCTCGCCCAGGCTGTGCAGCGACAGGATCGTCAGGTACAGGATCGCCGCCGGCAGTAATGAAGCGTGCGGCGCCTCGCGCAGGGAGGACACCTCCGACGAGACCATGCCGCCTAGGGTAGGTATCGGCGGCTGTACGCTCAGTCCCAGAAAGGCCAGCGTGCCTTCGGTCACTGCGGCCAGCGCCGTCATGATGAGCGCGAAGACCATCAGCGCGGGCAGCAGATTGGGGACGATCTCGGAGAGCAGAACGCGCGCATGGCTCATGCCCAGGGCCCTCGCCGCGGTGACGAAGTCCTGCTTGACGATGGACATCGTGTTGACCCGCGCCATGCGGCTGAAGGTCCCCGAGAACACGAAGCCCAGCATGCAGGTGACCTTGATGAGAGCATTGCCCGGATACGCCATCACAACCATCACCAGGACGACGGCGGGAAAGGCAAGCAGGGTGTTGCTGATCGACATCAGCACGCGATCGGTGGCGCCGCGGAAGTAGCCCGCCACCATGCCAATGCCGCCGCCCACCGCGAGGCCAATCAGCACAGAGCCAATACTGACGATCAAGGTCACGCGCAAGCCGTAGATGGCGCGTGAGAACATATCCCGCCCGAGCGAATCGGTGCCGAACCAGTGGTCCGTGCTCGGCGGTTGCAACACCTGCATGAGGTCCTGGGTACCGGGGTCCTGGATCGGCAGCACCGGCGCGAGGAGGCTCAAGATCATCATCGTCAGCAGCCAGGCGAGCGGCAGCGCCAGGCGGCGCCAGGAAATCGCGCGTCGCGCCAATGCTGCTCCCTTCTTCATTCGAGTTCCCCTTCGCGCAGGCGCGGATCGATCGCGGCGCACAACAAATCAATGAAGAGATTGATGGCCACGAAGCCGCCGGCGATGAGCAAAACGATGGCCTGCATCAGCGCGTACTCGTGGCGAAAAATCGATTCAACGAGCAGTTGCCCCAATCCGGGCAGGCCGAACAGCACTTCGATCACCAGTGTGCCGCCGAGCAGCCGGCCGATGCCAAGACCGACCGCAGTCACCAGATTGACCGAAGCCGGGCGCAGCGCACAGCGCCAGAGGATCGTCCGGCGCGACAGACCGGCTGCGCGGGCCAGCAGGATGTAGTCCTGCTGCAGTACCTCGCTGATCTCGCGCCGCAGCACCCGCATGTAGATCGGCACGTCATGCAGCACCAGCGCCGCCACTGGCAGCGCCATCATGCGCAGGTTCTCTGCCAGGTCTTCTCTCGGCGGCGTGTAGCCCGAAGCCGGCAGCCACTCCAGGTGGATCGCAAACAAATAGATCAACAGGAGACCGATCAGAAAAGCGGGCGATGCGAGGAAAGTGAGCGATGTATTCATCAGGACGCGGTCCAGCGCGCGCCCCGGCCGAAAGCCCGTCCAGATGCCCAGCGGCACGGCGATGGCCACCGAAAGGGTGAGAGTCAGGATCATTACCTCCAGCGTCACCGGCAGCCGCGCAGCGATTGCATCGATCACCGATTGCCCCGAGTGGTACAGACGCCCCGCGTCACCTTGTACCAAGGCGGCCAGCCAGCGCAGATAACGTTCGTACAGCGGCTGCGTGACACCGAGTTCGCGATTGAGCGCGGTGACCGCCTCCGGCGAGGCCGCATCCCCCATCATCGACACTGCCGGATTGCCCGGCAACAGCGCTACCAGCACGAAGCTGATCATTGAGATGATCAGCAACATCGCCACCACCCCGGGTGCTTCCCGTACCAGGCGCCGGAAAACGCCGAAAAGCAGGTGTTTCATTGCCGTTTTCAGGGGTTATTCTTTCCAGACTTCGCCGACGCGGATCAGTCCATCGGGCATCGGCTTCATGCCTTTGACGACGGAGGGGTTGAAGATCAGCGATGACGTCGTGTAGCCGAGAAAAATGAACGGCAAATCCTTCGCCAGCAAGTCGGTGATGCGCGAGTAGATCTTGCGGCGCTCGAGCGGGTTGAGTTCGCGCCGCCCTGCCTCCAGCAGTTCGTCCATTTTCGGATTGGCGTATTGCCCGAGATTCGTTGATGGCGTGCGCTCCGCCAGACGCGAGAGAACGTACGGATAAATCATGAGGTCCGGGTCCGCGCTGGGCACCCCGCGGGATACCGCGGCATCGAATTCGTGCCCCCCCAAGGCTTTAATGAGCCGGGCCGAATCCACGACCTGGATATCAACCTGCACCCCCACCGCACGCCACATCTGCTGCATGATCTGGCTCCCACGCAGCGTGATGGGGTCGTTGCTCGTCGTCAGGACCAGCTTGACCGGCTGTCCGTACTCAGTCAATAGCGCCTTGGCGCGCGCGGGATCAAACTTCGGGTAATCCGCCACCTCGTCAGGGCGCAGGTGCAGTCCCTTGCCGAACGGTGTGGTGGCCAACTCCGGCTGGTTGTAATACGCCACCTTGAGGAACTGCGGACGGTTCGTTGCGTGCGCCAGGGCCAGCCGCACGCGCGGGTCCTTGAGCTGCGGATGCGTCATCCGCAGTACGATGAAAAACGCGCCGAAGCCGTTCGATGTCATCACGCTGAATTTCTTGTTGTCGCGCATCTCCGCGACGAAGCGCGGCGGCGGACTCATGATGATGTCGAACCCGCCCGATCGCAGCGTCGCCTCGCGCGTTTCGCGGTTTTGCAGCCCCTTGAACACGACCTTGTCAAGGAAGGGACGGTCGGGTTTCCAGTAGTTGCGGTTGCGTTCAGCGATGAAACGTGAGCCCTGGATCCATTCGACGAAGCGAAATGGCCCCGTTCCCACGGGCTTCTGGCCAAACTCCGCGCCGGCCGCCTGCACGGCCTTGGGCGAAGCCATCATGCCCGGCGCATCGGCGAGAACGGCCGGAAACGACGCCATCGGCGCTCTCAACCGAATTTGCACCGTGCGCGGATCGGTGGCCTGCACTTTCTCGATCAGCGAAACGTTGACCAAGCAGCGGCAGAGATTCTGCGGATCGCGGACCCGATCCAGGTTGAAGACGACCGCCGCAGCGTCCAGCGGGGTGCCGTCATGGAAGCGCACGCCCTCGCGCAGCTTGAGCGTATAGAGCAGGCCGTCGGTCGTGACGGTGTACGACTCGGCCAGGCCGGGCACGATACGGCCCGCGGCGTCGCTGTCGAGCAGCGTGTCGAAGACCGCCATCGCATACTGTTTGTAGACGACGGTGCTGATTCGCAGCGGATCCAGCGAGGCCGGGTCGACTTCGGTGCCAACGGTCAGCGTGCCGCCGTATTTGCCTTCCGCAGCCAATGCGACCGGCGCCGTCAAGCACAGCGCTGTCGCCCAGGCCCATATAGCAAGGCGCCTCAGCGAGCGGCCGCCCATGCGGGGGATGTCCGTGGAAGCTGATTTCATTTCGTCTCCTTTATTCTGAGTTGCAGTTGACAACGCACTCGAAAAAGCTCAACCCCGTCGTGTCGGCGCGAGCTTGCGGTCGATTCTGGCTACTGCGAACCAGTCACTCGGAACAATTCCCCGAAGCTGTTTTCCGACAAGCTCATACAGCCACTTTCCTGCGCCAACCGCAGTTTTCAGGCTACTCGGCGAGACACAGTATGCTACTTGCTAAGTAATAAGCAAGTTAGAGAATTCCCTAGTAATCTTCGGCGCTGCATGGCACCGGCGAGCGCTGCCGACGAATGCCATTCTTTCGAGGCTCTTGCAAAACTTCCGCTCGGTGGCAGGTCTTCCGGGCCGGCAAAGAGATAATCTCAGCTTATGTCGGACGTATTCCAACAACCCTCGTTCGCACGGCGAATGGCGCCTGTTTTCCTGGGATTCGACGGGCTGC
>Ga0209628_10002988_pt1 | contig 11688 bp, 8 predicted proteins | sample TergutCu122P4_FD_187285 | JGI IMG/M metagenome (GOLD analysis project Ga0209628, IMG submission 187285) | Cubitermes ugandensis P4 segment gut microbial communities from Kakamega Forest, Kenya - Cu122 P4 (SPAdes) (version 2) | ecosystem: Host-associated > Arthropoda: Insects > Digestive system >...
AGCGCTCCCCCAAGCTCACGATCACGCTGGTGAACGATTATCTCGAACGGAGGTTGGCCGAGATAAATCGGGAGCGCGTGGCCAATCACGAGCCATGGCTGCTGGCGCAGCCGTCCGGTGTGTTTCCTTTGGTTGGGCCTCTGTTCAAACCGCTTGAGACCGCATGCTGGACTTGCCTGTTCGATCGCATGATCCGCAATCGGGAAGTTAAGGGGTTTCTCGACCGAAAATCAGCGCGCGCGGTCGCCGTATCGCCCCTGGTCAACGACAGCGTTGGACAGACTGCGATTCATTTCGCCGCTGTTGAAATCGCGAAAGCGATCGCCTCTGACTTTCGTACGGATCTGTGCGACCACATCGCGAGCCTTGACATGACCGGTGCTGTCATCGCCAAGCACTACGTCGCGCGGCGTCCGCAATGTCCCACCTGTGGTAGTAAGAAGCTGCACAGCCCGCGTCGGCCGGCACAGCCGGTTGAAATTGCCGAGGGCAGAAAGCTCATTATGACAAGCGGCGGATATCGCACGGTCACGTCCGGCGCGACAGTCGCGCGCTTCCAGAAGCATGTGAGCCCGCTGACCGGCGTGGTGACGCGGCTCGCGCGGCTCGATGTCGATCTGCCGATGAACACCAATTTCTTTGCCCAGCACAACTTCTCAGCGCCGGCCTGGAGCGTCGATGAGCTAAGGTCTGGATTGAGTGGCGGCAGTTTCGGCAAGGGCTCCACCGCTGAGCAGGGCGAAGCCAGCGCACTGATGGAGGCGATCGAACGCTATTCGGGCATCTTCCAGGGTGACGAGATCAGGACCAAACGGCGGTTTGTCGATTTCGCCTCCGGCGACGCCATTCTTCCAAATGATGTTCAGCTCTTCAGCGAAACGCAGTTTCAAAACAGGCAAGCTCAGTCCCCGGACGATCCACATCCGACCCCCGAGCCGCTCGATCCCTCGACCCGAACCGAATGGTCGCCGGTGTGGTCGCTGCGCGACAAACGTTTCAAATATCTTCCCACCGGCCTGTTGTATTTTTTCTACGGCGGCTTCCACACGGATTCCAACGGTTGCGCGGCTGGCAATACCCGCGATGAGGCCATCGTTCAGGGCTTCCTCGAATTGGTCGAGCGCGATTCCTACGCCATCTGGTGGTACAACCGGCTGCAGCGCGCTGAGGTTAATCTAAAACAATTCGACGATTCCTATGTCCGGGATATGCAAACACAGTTTGCTGATGCCGGGCGCAGGCTCTGGGTGCTCGACGTGACCTCCGATCTGGGGATTCCCACTTATGTGGCGATTATGCACTGGATGCAGAACGGACACGAGAACATCGAGTTTGGCTCCGGCGCTCATTTTGATCGTCGTATCGCCCTGCTGCGTTCCCTCACCGAACTGACTCAGTTCTTGGCAGTGGACATGATGGGTGGCGCGCGCGGCGAGATGCCGACGCTTGACGGTGTGACACCGTTACGTCTGGAGGAGCACCCATTCCTTATCCCGAGCGACGACCCGATAGTTCCTCCGGCGCCTGAACTCAGGGTTCACGACAATACGCGCGAGCAAGTCAGCGCCTGCATTGAGATCGCAACTCGCGCGGGTTACGATTTCCTTGTGCTCGATCAGACGCGCCCCGACGTCGAGGTCCCCGTCGTCAGAGTCCTTGTTCCGGGCTTGCGGCATTTCTATCGCCGCTTCGCACCGGGGCGCCTTTACGACGTTCCCGTGAAGCTTGGATTGTTGGATCGCCCGCGATTGGAAAGCGAACTCACTCCCTTCCTGCCACACACCTGAAGGCTGGTCTGTTGTGCGCGCTCCCGGGAAAAAGCCGACCAAAAAGCCAACCCAAAAGCCGAAAAAGAAGGTTGCTTCGGTCATTGCCGTCAGGCTGAACGGGCATTTTTCCCTTCGGATGCAGGTGGACGGAAACGTCGTCGCCTCTCTGGACGATGATTATAGGGTCAGCCTTGGACAATTCAGCGCCGCCACGATGGAGCGTGCACAAAATCTCACCAACGGCTTGCCGATCGCATCCCTTACCGCATCCCTTGCCCGCAAGAGCGTCCGGGAGATGACCATGCTGGTGCATCGGCTGGCTCGGCACGGGCTTCTCGAATATAGCCTCTCCTCCCCGCGCGGCGAGATGGACCTCGTCGTCATCGAGCCCCAAATCCCCGAGTACTGGCCGAAGTGCGCAAAGCTTAACAGCGGTGATACTGTCGTATTGTCGCGCTTTGCCTACCTGCGCCGGCGTGCCAACGAGATGGTGCTGGAATCGCCGCGTGCCGGTGCGCTGTTCCGGATTCGCGATCCCACCCTCGCCGCCACCCTCGCCGCGCTGTCGCAGCCTCAGAAGATCAGCAGGCTTCGCCGCAACGCAGCCTCCTTCAACCTCGCTCTGCTCGAACTGCTTTTGGATAGCCAGATGCTGTTCAAGCTCGACGCAAAAGGTGGCGATGCCTTTCGCGTTGACGAAGGCGATGACGGCCTCGTTCTCTGGGATTTCCACGACCTGGTGTTTCACTGCCGGAGCACGGAGGGCCGACATGCCAATCCGCTTGGTGGCACATTCGCCTTTGCCGACGTGGTTCCGCCGCTGCCCGCAATACGTCCGCCCTGGCCCGGCAAGAAGATCGACCTGCGCAAATTCTCATCCGCGGGACCGAACTCACCCTTCGCAGAGCTGTTGCGCGAACGCCACTCCGTGCGAGATTTCGACGACAAGCATCCGATCACGCTGGCCGAACTGGCGCAGTTTCTCGACACCACAGCCCGCGTTCTGTCGGAATGGAAGAGCAGCGGAGATTTGGAGGTTGGTCCCGAAGTCACCTACAGCTCAAGGCCCTACCCATCGGCGGGCAGCGCGTATGAACTGGAATTGTACTTGGCGATCTCAAACTGCGACGGGCTTGCCAGCGGGTTTTACCATTACGATGCGGGCGGCCACGCGTTGGCAACGATCAGCACTTCCGCCATGCACCTTGAGGCGCTCTCGGCTGCGGCCGAGTTTGCCATGGACGCCCCCGGACCGCCACAGGTCCTGATCACGATCGCCGCGCGCTTTGGGAGGATATCCTGGAAATACAGCGCAATCGCCTACTCGCTGATCCTCAAGGACGTCGGCGCCCTGGTCCAGACATTCTATCTGGCCGCGACCGCTATGGGCCTTGGTGGCTGCGCCATCGGTAGCATCAACATCGATCTTTTCACGAAAATGACCGGGCTGGAATTTCATGTCGAGGGCCCCGTCGGTCAGTTTGCGCTCGGGCGCGGCAAATAGATCGAAGATGACCAGCAGCACTTTGTCCCGGTCAGTTCGGTACGTTCCGTTCAAGGTCCTCCAGCCATGCCGCCGCGCTCGCATCCGAGGGGGCGCGCCAATCGCCACGTGGCGAGAGCGAACCGCCAGCCGAAACTTTCGGACCGTTGGGCATGGCCGAGCGTTTGAACTGACTGAAAGCAAAGAAGCGTCGCAGAAACACCTCAAGCCAATGACGGATGTCAGCAAGTGCATAAGCCTTGCGTCGATCGGGCGGAAAAGCCGGGGGCCAATCGCCCTCGGTGACGTCGTGCCAGGCACGTAAGGCCAGGAAGGCGATCTTGGACGGCCGGAATCCATAGCGGAGCGTGTAGAACAGATTGAAGTCCTGTAACTCATACGGTCCGATGGCCGCTTCCGTGCTCTGTGGCTTCTCGCCAGGAGCGACCGGCACCAGCTCGGGCGAGATTTCTGCAGTGAGTATTGACCCCAAGGTTTTGTTCACGTTGTCACTGAACTGCCTGGACGCGATCACCCAACGGATCAGATGCTGAATCAGGGTTTTTGGCACGCCAGCATTGACGTTGTAATGCGCCATCTGGTCGCCCACACCATAGGTGCACCATCCCAGGGCAAGTTCCGACAGATCTCCCGTGCCGATAACGATGCCGCCGCGATGATTGGCGAGCCGGAACAGATAATCGGTGCGCAGACCCGCTTGCACGTTCTCGAAAGTGATGTCGTAGATCGGCTGTCCCTCACCAAAGGGATGGCCGATGTCCTTCAGCATCTGGGTAGCGGCCGGTCGAATATCGAGTTCCTCAGAACTCGTTTGCAGCGATCGCATCAGGGCCAGCGCATTGGTTTTGCTCTCGCTGCCTGTGGCAAAGCCCGGCATGGTGTAGGTGAGGATGTTGCCACGGGGCAGGCCCAGCAGGTCGATGGCCTTGGCGGCGACGATCAGGGCGTGAGTGGAATCAAGCCCACCCGATACGCCGATCACGACGCGCTTGACGCCGGTTGCGCGCATACGCTGGACAAGACCCGCAACCTGGATGTTGTAAGCTTCGTAGCAATCCTGCTCGAGCAGGCTCTCATCGCTCGGCACGAACGGAAAACGCTCAACCTTGCGGCGGAAGCCGATGTCGATCATCGGCAGCTTCAGCGCAAACGTGACCGTGCGGAAGCTCGCTTGTTGTTGACGGCGGTTGTCGTCGAACGTTCCCATCATGGCGCGTTCCTGACGCAACAGGTCGAGATCGATATCGGCCAAAGTCACCTGCCCGTCCTGGCGGAAGCGATCGCCTTCCGCCAGCAGCACTCCGTTTTCATAGATCGAAGTCTGACCGTCCCAGGCGAGGTCCGTCGTCGATTCACCCGCACCCGCAGCAGCATAAACATACGCCGCAAGGCAGCGCGCGGACGAAGACTGGCAAAGCACCGCGCGCGACCGCGCCCGACCGATGGTGATGGGGCTGCCGGAGAGATTGACAAGCACCGTGCAACCCGCAAGCGCAAGCCGAGAAGCCGGCGTCACCGGAATCCACATATCCTCGCAGATCTCCACGCCGATCGTAAGGCCGGCGACATCCTCGGCTTTGAACAGGAGGTCAACGCCGAACGGCGCGCGCATCGCGCCAATTGCGATTTCCTCGCCGACAATTCCTGCTCCGGGCGCAAAGTGGCGGCCTTCATAGAATTCGCGATAGCTCGGCAAATGGCTCTTGGGTACGACGCCCAGAATGTGCCCGCGATGAATGACCACCGCACAGTTGTAGATCCGCGCGTCATGACGCAGCGGCGCTCCTACGATCAGGACAGTCATCAACGATGCGGAAGCTTGGACAATCGAGGCAATTCCTCGCTCCACTGCGTCGAGCAGCGGATCCTGCTTGACGAGGTCTTCGATTGCGTAACCGGATAGGCAAAGCTCAGGGAAGACAGCGACAGCGGCCGACTGTTCATGACAGGTGTTCGCGGCACTGAGGATCGCCTTCGCGTTGGCCTCCGGGTTGGCGACGTGGGAGATCGTGACGCAAGCCGCCGCACGCACAAATCCGTGGGCGTGGATCGAGTAAAAGTTCATCAAACGCAGTGTCCTTTGCCGAATGGATCATCCGGTTACCAGCTCTCCTAGTGGAGCGGATTTGACGTTCGCTACCCAATTGCCGCGAGCTCTTCATGCGAACGTCAAATCCAAAAGCTCCACTAGCGGATTGACGAGAATCAATGCATCCAATTCGCCATTATGTATAGTGAAAACACTATCCTCCCTACTTGGACTTCAAGGCCGCCAAGCCTTTAGCTCGGCGGCCTTTCTTTTTGGTGAAGCTCGAAGATTGCCCCTCGTGATGCATCACGCATTGCACGCCGGCGCATCCGGCAGATCGGTTCGCAGCCACTCAGCTATCTGCATCCACGCATGGGCATGAGTTCTTGTGCCCATAAACAGACCGAGATGATTGCAGGGCTCAGAGATCGCCGCGATGAAGGGCGGCGGTGTGCCCAGGAGATGCGCTGTTGCGAGCGTCTGCTCCGCCGGCACGACATCATCGTCGAGGCCAGCGAGCAGGAACACGGGTGTCCTCACCTCCTTCAAATGAATTTCGTGTCCAAGCGCCACAAAATTTCCCGCAGCGATACGATTTTCACGAAAGATCCAGTTCACGATTTGAAGATAGTATATTCCCGGCAGGTCGAGCACCTCGTCATTCCAGTGGTTGAAGCGTTCAAAAAGCACCTCGCCATCTTCATCCGACAAGCTTCTTTGCAGCGTCACCTCGATGTCCTGCCTGCTCAGCAATTTCGTCCAGAGGCGCAACATCTCTTTGCCGCTGACATTGCCTCCGCCTCGCGCGATCAACTGGTCGTAAACCACCTTCGGTGAGGCGCGAACCAGCCGGGACAAGGCGGAATCGATCGAGAGGTCGACGGGTGCGCCGACCAAAACCAGTCGTCGTACTTTTGCAGGAAACCGCGCCGCATAAATGAGTGACAACCAACCACCCTGACACAACCCAACGAGATCAACAGGAGCACCTATCTCATCAATCGCGATATTGAGATCGCTGAGATAGCTGTCGATTGAGAGAAGCCGCATATTTGGCGAAGCCGAGCGCCAATCCGTGACGTAGACTCGATCAGTGCCGCCACTTTGTAGCGATTCCACCACGCTGTGGCCGGGAGCGAAGTCGGCGATCGACGCTCGATGCAATGCACAAGGCGCACAGATCAGGATAGGCTGGCCGAGTTGCTTTTTTGAATAGTTGCGCAAGCGCATGGTCGCTAACTGCAGCGCAACCGTGTTGGTCGTGGTCCAGGCGAGAGTCGTTTCATGCTGCACAGTTGAACCGCGATCGAGCCACCACAGGCAAGTGTCCATAGCAAGCTTTGCGGCCGCAAACGGCCATTGGAATGGATCATCCAGGACCTTGTCAGATCCCTTGTCAGATCCGGTCTTCTCTTGCGGCTTGCCTGTCTGTTGTGCCACGGCTTCCTCAATATTTCATCAAAAGAACGCCTCAATGCTGACAACCGGAATGCCCATCGCCTTGAAACTGTGATGGGTGGCGACCATCGAGCCGTCGAGATCAATGCCGCGACAAGCATCCTCGACAACAGCGACTTCCAGCCCGGCCTTGCGGGCATCTTCAGCCGAATAACGCACGCAAAAGTCCAGCGCGAGGCCGGTCATAAAAATCGTCTGCAACCCCCGTTCGCGCAAGTACCCTAAGAGGCCGGTCGGCGTCATGTGATCATTTTCAAAGAAGGCCGAATAGGAATCGATACCGCGACGGAATCCTTTGCGTATCACGAGGCCAGCCCGCGAGACCTGCAGCTCCCGGTGAAATTCAGCGCCCGCAGAGCCCTGTACGCAATGCTCGGGCCACAGCACCTGGCTGCCATAGTCGAGTTCGACGGTCTCGAACGGTCGCTTGTGCGCATGGTTGGAGGCAAAGGAGATATGATCCGGCGGATGCCAGTCCTGCGTCAGCACCACATTAGCAAATTTCTGCGCGGCGCGGTTGATAGCAGGTACAACTCTTTCACCCCCGGGAACAGCCAGAGCGCCTCCGGTACAGAAGTCGTTCTGAACGTCGATCACGAGAAGGACGTCCCGGTCCGAAATCTTCATTGCCGTTCCTCATTCCACCCGGCCAACTTGACCTGCGCCAATTGTTACATGCCGGTGTACCCAGGATACCTTCAAGATTCCATCGAACCAATGTCTATCTTCTTATGGTGGCAGGCAACCCAAACCTGTCCGACAGCTGATGTCCGTCTCCAAATTCCCCCTTTGCGGGTCACGCTCTGGCAGAATCAAGGTGCGAGTGTGATCTATGCTGGGCAAGCGGCGATAAGAGGATCGCTGCAGGAGAGGTCAGCAGTTGCGAGAAGCCACGCTGGCATCGTTCATGCCCCACTGCGGATTTTCAAAGCACCCGCCTGGTGGTATGCGGACTTAATCGTGAGGGAACGGAGACAAAGGTTCCCGCTTCCAATAAAGGTTCAAGCATGGGGCAGCCCTGGGCATGACCAACGACAGGACGATAGGTCCGGCTCTGCTCGCCGATATTGGCGGCACAAACGCACGCTTCGCCTTGACCCGAGGGGGGGAGTCTGAAGCGATCGAGCGCGTCAGTGTCGCTGACTTTGCTACAGCGCGCGATGCCATTGCGGATTTTCTCGCCCGGCGTCTCAAGGGCGAATCAAACGAATCAATTAAGACCGCTGTGCTCGGCGTCGCCGGACCCGTGACGAACAACCGCTGCGTCATGACCAACAGCCCATGGGTGATCGACGGCGCTGAACTGCAACAGGCTTTTGGCTTCAATGCCGTCTATGTGCTCAACGATTTCGAAGTGCTGGCCTGGGCTCTGCCAAGCCTGAAGGCGGCCGATCTGTTCCCTCTTGGAGCGCACCATGGCGCAATCGGCGAGCCAATGCTGGTTCTCGGGCCCGGCACGGGTTTTGGTGTGTCCTGTCTGATTGAGCGCAACGGCGTTCGGTTTGCTGTCATTACGGAGGCAGGCCACGCGACATTGCCGGCGGAGTCCGAGCGCGAAGCACGGGTGATCGATCGCTTGCGCCAGCGCATCGGCCATGTCTCGATCGAGCGGGGGGCGCTCTCTGGCCCTGGCTTGCAGCATCTCTACGAGGCGCTCGCCGATGTCGAGGGTATTCAAGCGCCAAAACGCGATGCGGCCGCCATCACGAAGGCAGCGCTCGAAGGTCGTTGTGATCTCTGCCGTGCCACGCTCGATATGTTCTGCGCATTTCTTGGTTCAGTTGCGGGAAATCTGGCGGCAACATTTTGCGCCCGCGGCGGTGTCTATATCGGCGGCGGCATCGTCCCCCGGTTTCCGAATTTCCTCGCGGCATCCGACTTCCGAAGGCGATTCGAGTCCAAGGGACGTTTTTTTGATTACCTTCGGGAGATTCCGACGAACATTATCGTAAAACCCGATGCGAGCTTCGTTGGTCTCAAAGCCTTTTGCGACCGCTGAGGCTTCGGGAGGCCAAAAAAGCGATGCCCGGAAACCAAAAGATCGCGCTCTGACCGTGATCGGCCGCTTTATTCACAACTGAATACGTCAACAACACGTCCCCTTGCTGCATCGCGCTTGCCTTGAGGCCGGCGTATGAGCAACAGTTCCTCCAGTGTTGCGTATGTGTACGTACCGGGGGGCGGGACATGCGTGAACAGGAAGTCAAATACGACTGCGATCGTTATCGTCATTTGTTGGCTGAGGCGGTGGATGAGGGTAAGCGACTAGCTCTCATCGAGCTCTTGATCAAGGAAAAGGCCAGGGATCAGCTGGCGGCGCACGAGGCCAGGATGACAACCGAGGCTATCGCCAGGGTATTGGGAACTCCGCGTAAGGCCGCTTAGAGCATTTTGCGCCGAAGTGGACACCGGTTCGGCGTAACAAAATGCGATAAAACAAGAAAAGTTAGACCACTTGCCGATCCAATATGATCGGCAAGTGGTCTGGTGGGATAGCCGCACCAAGTGGTCCGATTCTGACATTTGCACCCGCTTGGGGAGGCATGTTTGCAAATGTCAGAATCCAAGGACCACTAGCAAAATCAAGTTGCTAGTGGAGCTTTTGGATTTGACGTTCGCGTGAAGGGCTCGCGGCAATCGGGTCGCGAACGTCAAATCCGCTCCACTAGGTGCCGTCTCCGAATGACCGTACGGAGGTGCGTCAAATGGAGCGAATCGCCGAAGGGCGATGACAAAGGCCCGCGCGTTGATTAGCAAGACTGTCTTGCAAGGCTGTTTTGCCTGGCTGGTGCCGGCACGAAACTCAGGACAGGAAAGTCGTGACAAACAAGAAGAAAATTCTACTCACGGAAACCTTCTCACAGGCCGGGCGAGCAGTCCTTCGTGTCCGCGACGATATCGAACTTGTGACTTTCTCCAACATGATTTCGTCCCCGGATTTTGTAGCTATGTTGAAGCAGCACGCCCCGGTCTACGGTGTGGTGCTGGGGCCGACGCCTTTCGGCGAGAAAGAGCTCGATGCTTCCGGCGGAATGAAGGTCGTGACACGACTCGGCGTCGGCTATGACGCAGTCGACGTACCGGCCCTCAGCCACCGCAAGGTTCCGTTGATGGTGGCTGGCCCGGCCAACTCGCCGTCCGTCGCTGAGCATGCGCTGTTCATGATGCTCGCGCTCGCCAAGCGCGCGGTCGAAATGCACTCGGTCGTGAGAGACAGCATCTGGGGGAAAAGGCTCGGCATATTGCCCCTCGATCTATTTGGTAAGACAGTCCTGCTCATCGGCTTTGGCCGCATCGGGACACGCACCGCCAAACGCTGTCTGGCCATGGAAATGAAGGTCCTGGTGTTCGATCCTTACAAGCCGGCAAACGAGATCGCAGCTGCCGGCTGCGAGCAGGCGCCCGACCTTGACGCGGCGCTGCCACAGGCCGATTTCGTCAGCATTCACTGCCCAAGAACATCCGAAACCATTGATATGTTCAATGCTGAACGCTTGAGCCGGATGAAGCCGACGGCCTGCCTGATCAACACCGCTCGGGGCGGACTCATCAATGAGCAGGCGCTTTACGAAGCGCTGGTCGCGGGTCGGCTCGCCGGCGCCGGCCTCGATGTCTTCGATCAGGAGCCACCGTCCAACCACGCGTTGTTCAAGCTGACAAACATGGTCCTCTCGCCGCACGTTGCGGGTGTCACGTGTGAGGCCGTGGATCGCATGAGCGAACAGACTGCACGTAACATTTTGAGTGTGCTCGCCGGCAATCCCATCCGTCAAAATGTCATCAATCAGGACGCGCTCACCTGATCCCATAAGAGAGTTGCGGGTGGGCCCGCCGCTAGTGGAGCGGATTTGACGTTCACTACCCGATAGCAGCGAGCCCTCCATGCAAACGTCAAATCCAAAAGCTCCACTAGCAACTTGATTTTGCTAGTGCTCCTCCGATTCTGACATTTGCAAACATACCTCCCCAAGTGGGATGCAAATGTCAGAATCGGACCACTAGAAGGACAAGGTGCCTGGGTGCCTGCCCTTTGGCCCCAACTCGGCCTTAATCAAAAGCAAATTCGGCCTTAATCAAAAGTAATGGTGTGAACGGTAACGCTGGCGCGACGCAGATTCGTTGGCGGTGTTTTGTTGGAGGACAGAGCCTTGTCAGATAGCGATCCGACCGATCACGAGGCAGCGACAATCGCTGGTACTCATCATCCCGACTCAGTCGGCGACACTGAAAAACCGGTTATCGACGAAACTCCGCTGGCACCCGGATCGGTCGATGCCGATGGCTATTGCAAGATCGGCCCCGGCCCAATTGCGGCGCTTCGCTTCAGATGGACGGTTAATCGTGGCGAGGATGGTCAATATTACGTGCAGGAAACCATCGGTGAGTGTTCCGCGCCCATAAAGGACGGTCCCATGACAGACGAGGCAGCGGTCAAACTCGTCGATGAGCGCGCAAGAAGAGCTCACGAACGTTTTGAAACGTTGCGAAAGGAAATCCTTGAACGAAGCCCCACGACCGAGCTTGTGCAAGATAACAGCGCGGAATCATAACGCTCTAAAACCTGTTTAGGAAATTCTCCTCAAAGAGATCGGCGCCAGCATGCCGCGGGGCTGTGGGTAAGGTGAGCAACAAACCTGTTGCTGCCGTTTTGCGGATCATGAGTGTCTGGCTAATCGCGCAGATGACAACGCCTGCCGCCGCGCAGGGCAGGCTGCAAGCGCAATATGAGGCGACGCTTGCGGGAGTTCCGATCGCCAAGGCCACCGTGAACATCGACATCCAGGATGACCGATATTCGGCCACGGTCGACGGCGGCACGATCGGATTGGTGAAGGTCCTCAACAGCGGCACATTCACTTGGCTTGCCCAGGGTCGCGTGGTGAATGGCACGCTGGTCCCGGTCAGCTACCAGGCCACCACCACTGCGG
>Ga0209628_10002989_pt1 | contig 11686 bp, 8 predicted proteins | sample TergutCu122P4_FD_187285 | JGI IMG/M metagenome (GOLD analysis project Ga0209628, IMG submission 187285) | Cubitermes ugandensis P4 segment gut microbial communities from Kakamega Forest, Kenya - Cu122 P4 (SPAdes) (version 2) | ecosystem: Host-associated > Arthropoda: Insects > Digestive system >...
TGAGCTGTATTCCTTTTTGAATTCAGAGTTCAGATTGAATAAATTCTGTGGTGGTCTTTTTGATTGAACTTTATATATTGGATTCTGTTCTGAGTTGAACCCTATTTGTTAATATTGTGTAGGAAGATCAGTGGAAACGCTGGCAAGAGATCCAGCACAACCGATCAGAGCGGCAGATGCGTAAGAAACATATGCTTGAGCTTGCGATAAAGCACTTGCATAAGAGTATGCAGATGCTGGAGACAAATGCTAAAAGAGAAGACTCAGCACCTTTTGAGGACTATTCATTATTTGTGTATCGTCAAACAGCTCCTTCATTTGAAGATCGTGTCAGAGATTTGGAATTGAAACTGTTCTATCCTGTAAGACAGTTTGCATTGTGATTTTTGTTGTGTTCATGGCCACAGCATGATTGTCACTTATAAAATCCACCCCTTGTGCAGTGAAGTGTCTTACTAATTAACTAACCACAGCTTTGGCTCTATTTTGGAAATGATGCAAGACAAGTCAGTTAGCTTTACAGTGTGATGAATCATGTTCCTAAATGTATATGAAGTAAATTTTTGACCAGCAAGACTGGAATTGAAGACTGTGATAATCCATAAGAAGTATAAAATCACATAAGAGATTTTGACGAAAATAGTATAGAGCGCAGTAATGCCGTTGTGTGATGGTTGTTGATTAACATTACAGTTTGTGTGTCTGTGATAGCCTTACACGACTGACATTTTGTGCTTCGTTTGGGGTACTGTGCAGCAAACCCACTTGATAAATAATAGAACGTTATTTGGCTTTCTGCCGTGTGTGCTGTGTGCACAGTCACTTCTCATATTATACCAAAATAAAAATAGTTTTGCCATTTCTGACCCAGGATTCACTGTAATTACATCACAGAACTTTTGTGTCTTGCAAGGTGATTGTAGGAAACTTTCCTGGAGAAAAAGATGTGTGTTTATACCAGCACGTATGGTAAGTGAAGAGGATAATACATGGTGCAGAACTGTGTGATTGGTATAGATCACCTGTTAAATGGCTGGCGGGGAAAGAAATGTGTGCATAATTTTGATGGGAGACATTTGAGAAACAGCCACATGGAAGATGGGGCAGTGGAATGAGGGCATGATGCTAAATGTTAGGGAAGCAGGAGGGGAGATAGATGGAGCAGGTAACTGAAACATGTTGATGGACAATATGTAGAATGTTGTGGTCTGCAGTGATGACAGGCAGGGCTGGCCCTATGCAGAATGCTGTGGTCTGCAGTGATGACAGGCAGGGCCGGCCTTATGCAGAATGTTGTGGTCTGCAGTGATGACAGGCAGGGCTGGCCCTTTGCAGGATGTTGTGGTCTGCAGTGATCACAGGCAGGGCTGGCCCTTTGCAGGATGTTGTGGTCTACAGTGATGACAGGCAGGGCTGGCCGTATGCAGAATGTTGTGGTCTGCAGTGATGACAGGCAGGGCCAGCCCTATGCAGGATGTTGTGGTCTGCAGTGATGACAGGCAGGGCTGGCCCTGTGCAGAATGTTGTGGTCTGCAGTGATGACAGGCAGGGCTGGCCCTATGCAGAATGTTGTGGTCTGCAGTGATGACAGGAAGGGCCGGCCCTATGCAGAATGTTGTGGTCTGCAGTGATGACAGGCAGGGCCGGCCCTATGCAGAATGTTGTGGTCTACAGTGATGACAGGCAGGGCTGGCCCTTTGCAGGATGTTATGGTCTGCAGTGATGACAGGCAGGGCTGGCCCTTTGCAGGATGTTGTGGTCTGCAGTGATGACAGGCAGGGCCGGCCGTATGCAGAATGTTGTGGTCTGCAGTGATGACAGGCAGGGCTGGCCCTTTGCAGGATGTTGTGGTCTGCAGTGATGACAGGCAGGGCCAGCCCTAGTAAATTTGCATGTTTGCTTGCTTAGTGTATCAGAAATGGTATGATTGTAGTCATAATAGTACTGGTTGAGGACAGATCAGTTCAGATATATTCCTTTCTGTGAATTTCTAAGACCAGTAGAAATAATGGTTTGTAAATCTGTGAAGGTGCACATGGTTCTTGAAAACAGCAGCTTTGTTCTATATTTTGCAATTCAAGTTCTTTGTAACTAGAACCTCATCCCTTGTGTTAAAAAGATCTGTATCACCTCATGCAGTAGGGTACTGCGGGTGTACAAATGTTTCCTGAACCTGCCGTATTCTGTAAGCAGTCTTAAGGTGCATTTATAAGGTTTACTGCTGTGAAGAGGGTGATGGCATTGCGTGGAGTGTGGAGTGTATGAAGCTGGTGTTCTTGCTGAGTATCGTAATGTGTAATGGCAGTGATGTGATAATATTTGTTTGTGTTCAGATGTCAGATTCAAGTGACACTGTGTTATGCAGTTATCCACAGACTTATACGTACTGTACAGAGACCAGTATCTCACATAGAGTGTGATGTGAGAAGGATGGCTTTGCATGTTATAATTTGGATTAAGTTGCTTACATAAAATTGCTTCAAAGCAATTGAAATTATGCAATATTTTGAAGTTCTCATAGGCATGCTGCTGAGTGTGTGATGCTGCATTGTTGGTTTTGTGGTTCGCAGTGTCTGGATGTATTGTCATGTCTGCAGACTGCCAGGAACCATTTACCCAGTGACGCAGCATCACATCCCAGAGGACTTGTATCATATTTGAAATTAATTCAATGACTTTTCAGCATGTCATGTGATACACATGCACACCTGGTACTGACTAGAGTCTGACAGCATCATTCTAGCAGAATGTCATGTGATACACATGCACACCTGGTACTGACTAGAGTCTGTGACAGCATCATTCTAGCAGAATGTCATGTGATACACATGCACACCTGGTACTGACTAGAGTCTGTGACAGCATCATTCTAGCAGAATGGTGTGCATAAACTGACCTTTATATTTGTTTGTTTGATATGTAATGTGTTTCATTTCTGACTGTAATTTGTACCTATAAAACCAAGCCCACTGCTGTACTGTAGTGGTGTGTGACAGAATGTAATGTAATGTAATGTAATGCCTCATATCTACTGTCACAAAATTTAGAGCATGAAGTGAGACATTATATTGCCGGGCATGAGAACTGCACATGGAAGCTCTTTTTCTCAACAAATGGGAACATTACTGCCTAATTAGTTACGTTGGGTGTGTTTTTATTACTAAGTGTGCAAGTGTTGCATAATGTCAGTTCTTGTGACTGTATAGATGTGCTTATGTGTTGTCAAAAATGTAGTGTATTTCTCAAAATAACAAAGGTTTTTAAAGGGTGCATTTGCTTTTGGACTGTATCAGTTAATTCAGCAGAACAGAGATACAGTAGCATAGAGAAATAATATCTGTTGTTTTTTCCCCCATTCATCATTAGGATCATGAAGCACGGATGTTAGTAGAAGCTCGTAAAGGTGCCGTGGATAAAGATTTATCAGGCCGGATAAAAACTTTGGAGGAGAAGCTGAAGGGCACAGCCGCTGAGAAGAAACCGAAAGATCTGCGACGTGCAATAGGTACAGTATGGTGGTAACGGATTGCTTGTTATTGGCAGGATATGTGTGTGTTTGTCATTTATGAAGTTGTATTGCCATTGCAGGAAAAATAGAAAAGACAGACTGGAATGTAAGAGAAATAGAGAAGAAAATACTTGAGAATAAGATGGGGCACGGCGTAAAGCATGAAAGACCAGAAAAAGTACCCAAATGGAGTCGTGAGCAATTTGATGACAAGGTAAATTTTAACACACAACTGAAATGTTGCTTATATTTCATGGCTGTGAAACACAGGCAGCATGAAACCAAACATGTATGAAATGAGTTTAGACAGGCTAGTAGGATTACAATTTATGGCACTGGTGACATCTGTCACAGTGACTGTCTGTGCATTACTGCTGGTGACATCTGTCACAGTGACTGTGCATTACTGCTGGTGACATCTGTCACAGTGACTGTGCATTACTGCTGGTGACATCTGTCACAGTGACTGTCTGTGCATTACTGCTGGAGTTCTCTTTCGTCTTGCCTGATACTAGAATTGACTTGCTGGTTTTAATGGGGTGGTGCCTTCACACTCAAGCAGAGACAGCTGCTTGTCTTAAAGCAGTATATATCAGCTGACGGCTGTGCAGTAACGTGCAGTGGGTTTAGTTGTTTGGTTTTCTGAGCATCGCACTGTGCAAGGACTGTTGTCACTGTTCTTATGGAAGTTTTAACAGGACTGATAAAAACATGGGCATGATCAGGGAAAAACTTAGATTCAAGGAACATGAATTCCATGTTTCTCGGTACTTTAACAGTGACATGTTACTGGTGTGTTTGTGAGAATACGGACATAAGTATGGAAACAGGGGTTGCAACCACATTACAGGGATAGAAATTGTCTGCCATTTCATGTAGTATGAAGCTTCATATTTTGTTAAATCATCCAGCAGCTTTTGCACTTAAACCAGTTGACATACACATTTTAGTGCTTACAGCAGCATTGTTATTGTCGCTGTCATCCTGCTGGTTATGGTCCTTGAATGTGTTTGATAAATACCACTGCTAATGTGTTATGGATAGCCACATGGTGTATAGCAAATTAAGTTTCAACATTCATGGCTTTGCACTTCTGTTTTGTATGTTCAACACACCTAAAGGTCCAAGCCAGTGCATTTTATTTATACTTACAATAAAATTACAGATTCATGGCTTTGCATTTCTGTTTGTACATTCAGTAAAGCATTCCCATGTAAAGAATTACAGTATTTCCTGGCCCATAAGACACACCGTGATTTTTTCGTTAGAAATTTTAGAAAAAATAATGATGAATGTATTTTAATTTTAGTAGTTTATTGGAAGAAAACAGGATTGTTACACACCAAAAGTAGCAACCATAATATAATTTATTCATCATAGAAACCCAGAAAATCGCTGTTACTGCCACTGAAATCGTCTTCATGGTTGTTTTCACTCAATGTGTCACTTTCTTCATATAAAATGTCATCTTCACTTCCATCTAGTGCATTGCTAATGCCACATTTTTTCAAAGACTTTACAATAGTCTCACTTTTAACTCGCTGCCAGGAATTTTTCACCCACTTGCAAACATTAGAAATCTTCCTGCCAGTGTAACGTGATGAGTTGGTGCCTCAATCCACTTTGCCCATTCCTCATGCATAAATCCCTTGAATGATTTATTAACTGAAACGTCCAGAGGCTGTAATTGACTAGTTAATCTTCCAGAAATTACTGCAAGATGCGTCTTCAGTTTAGTGGCAAGCCTTTTTGTTGATTCTGCTACGTGTGCGTTGAACTGATTGCACACTAATAAAGATGGCTTTTTAAGAGGACCACCTGGACACTTGGACCACACTTTCTCTAACCACAGCTTCATTCCTTCTCCATCCATCCATCCTTTAGAATGAACATGAACATAAATCCCACGTGGAATTACATCTTTGGGCAGCGTTTTTCTTTTAAAGATTAATAAAGGTGGAAGCTTTGTGCCATCAGCACAGCATGCAAGAACAACAGTGTAACGCGTCTTCTCATTACCAGAAGCCTTTATCATAATTGTCTTCACACCTTTAACATCCGCTGTTTTATTTGATAGAACATCAAACGTCAAAGGTACCTCATCCATCATCATCATCATCATCATCATTATTATGTTCGTTAAGGTTTAGGTGCATTCCCTGTTCCTTAATCCTCAAAGTGGAGTTGGTCCCTCCATCTCTTCTTCGGTCGTCCAATGTTCCGTCTTCCTTCTGGTCTGTATTTCAGTGCCTGTCTTGGCAGTCTATTTCTGTTCATCCTCTGTACATTTTGTAGCCACTTTTTCTGGTACTGTTTTATTTCCTTTACTGTATTCTGTGGTCCCATTTTTTCCCTAATACATTGATCCTTTTCTTTATCCAGTTTTGTTATTCCTAGTAAGTATCTCAAAAATTTCATCTGTGCTGCTTCTAAACGTTGTTCCTCTCTTTTCTTCAATACCCAAGCGTCACTTCCAAATTTATCCATGTTCCGTAATTGTCCTGTCTCAAAACACAGCTTCTTTCTCACATTTATGACATATTTATGGAATTCTATAATCTTTCTTTCATACTTACGGGGCAGTTTGTGCGCTATTGTAGTTTTAGTACACATGCACAGGCCATTTCTTCTCATAAATCTTTCGCACCACAAAGTTGTTCCAGCAAAACCAGTAACAGACATTTCAATGGCTAGTCTTCTCACTTCAATTAAAATCATTTTTTTGAAACAGCAATTCCATTCTTCCTGTGATCTATTATCCAGTTCTTAACATATTCTTCAAGTTCTGGCCATTTAGGAGCACATGATTGTAAAGTTTTTTAATTCTTATCTGCTTTGATTAAATCTTTCCTTTGCTTCCTGCATTCTCATATCATCTTCTCTGTCGGAGGTGAGCCAAAACACCTTTCAGCTGTCCGGTTTCCATGTTTTTCAGCGTAATTCACAACTTCAATTTTAAATGCAATACTGTAAGATAATCGTCTCTCATTTGATCCCACGAGGGTTTTCTTTGATTTTAAACTTTAAATTTAACTCTTTAATCACTATTTGTAAAAACGTAAATACACACAAAACAAATATACTTTAAGGAACGTGTAACACACTTGAATTACACTTGAATACACTTTGCTACTGCAGCAGCGTAAATACCCGGAATCACATGTGATGCAGTGTATACGTTAGGGTAAATCCCCAGATAAGAAAGTAAGCTGTTCACAAGCAGTGATGCCAGAACTCATGATTTGGAAACAAATTTCACTATCTCATGATAAAGATGTTGTCTAATAGATGTACAGGTATTTATAAGTTTGGAAATAATACTTACCCTCGGCACGTAAGACACGGGTCAAATTTAGGTCACATTTTTCAGGAGGAAAAAGTGTGTCTTATGGGCCAGGAAATACGGTACAAATTTTTGTTACTGGTTTTGAAAGATTGTTTATGTGTTTGATATTGACCATGTTGTTTTGGTTCATTGAGTAGTCTGAAATAATTGTGATGATCTTTGTTTAGTTTCAAGCTGTAAAATCGAAACTGCAGAGAAAAAGCCACGACCAGGAGATTCCAAATAAATATGCTGATATTGATGCCAGTTTCAAGCAGCTGGACAGAAAGCTTAAGGACAGAAGCATTATGCAGATGGGACCGCGTGGCAGTAACAAAGTGTCAGCCATTGCAGAGCAACTTGCTGGTCACAAGCAGGAGCCAGAGAAACCAGTCATACAGAGATCAGTTAGTATTCATTGTAAGAACAGATTATGTCAGTAGTACTACAGACAGATGTACTCCTGATCATAGGAAAATGTGTTGGTGGCTTCCTTAAGTGAATTAGCCCACATAACCCCCTCTTATCATTACAGTTTTCCCAGCATTTTCTTCTAAACCAATCTGCTACCAATCTCCTTACTAGTGACTGCCAAAAGTTCTGTGTATGTCTTTGTAGTATGTATTTTTCTGTCCAGTATATTCACATCATCAGCATAAACCAGCAGGTGGTGTGTACCATTCAGTTTCAGCCCTCCTGGTTTGCCTGAACCTTCCCAATGCATATTTTGTAATTCAGGTGCATTATAATGTTTAGTGTGCACATGGCAGTGATTGTTATGATTGCTGTCTCAGTACATGACACTGTTTAGGCTTGCAATCGTCTGCTTTGTGGACTTAATCGTTGTTTCATGATAATGGATATTGAGAATAATGAGAGTTTAAACATGTTAGTAACACTGTGTTTTGGGGACAGGATCATTCACCATCCTCACTCCAAAAATTGAGTTTACAGTGTACTCATTTGGACTACAAGTATGTAGGCAAAGTTACTGTTAGCCCCTGGGCACAAAACCCTATCTCATTCAGCAATGTGTAAGTTAGTTACAATTTAGAGAGATTTCAATCATGAGACTTTGTTGACAATGCTGTCTAGATCTCACTGCAGAGTATCTGTTGAGTTTTAGTGCCAGAAATTAGTGCAGTGATGTGGCCCATGACAAGCCTGACCTGCTGTATTCAGTGTAAGCTACTATCAGGAAGTACAGCATTACCAATTTTTCTGACAGTTGTTGGTTGCCCCATTGTGTTAACTCAATCATCATGTTAATGTTGTCTCATTGGTGAGCGCGTGCACACGCACGCATGCACACACACACACACACAAAATCACATATGGCAGATAAGGGGTAGGAATTGACAGAACAGTGGTTGTTATATAAAATGAGAACACCATAGAATTGCTGTTCTTATTAATGGATTATTGTCAGTACTGAGACATGTGGTAACCACTTAGATGTGTTTCCTCTGTTGTTTGGTGCACAGCTGTGTTGAAACCTACATATGATATTTTTCTAGAATTCCAAAACTGCAGTTTTCCAGCCTGCTCAGGGTGGCTCGGAGTCTTGTCACTTCTGTGGGAAAAGAGTTTATCTTATGGAAAGGCTAAGTGCAGAAGGGAGGTTCTTCCACCGGGGCTGTTTCCGCTGTGAATATTGCAACAGCACTTTGAGACTGGGTATGTGGTTGTGGTTGTGGTTGTCATTTATGTTTGCTATGTAAATGTACCTCAACACTAAGAGAAGAGTTTGACTGTGGTGTGGCTTGTGTGCAGTCCATTTCACCTCTGTAGGATGGACCAAAGTATATTCTCAAAGATTAAAGATCTGGGGTATTTTTAAATAAACATTGTAAGGTGTGAGCTGCAGTTAAACAGAGGTGCTGGATAAGATAAATCCCCATTTCATATGAAAATAGTTTTAAATTACTTCAACAGTTTTAGTTAATTATTTTAACCTTCATTGTACAGAAATGGGGATTTAAATGCCATGACTGGCAAACTTTTTGTAGACATCTTCTATACCAAATGTAATTCACATTGGACAAAAAACATAAAAAATATGGACAAAGTTTCATTCTTGGCCTTCATTGAAGTATGGCTTTCACTGCATTCATTTTTCCAAATCTCAGAATTATCAAAAGGCACTGTTTGGAGAGCTATACTGAATTTCACCCAGGTTGGTCATGCAATGTATAGTTAAAAATTCATGAACGCCCTGACATAAACTGTGGTTGCCACAGAGTTGATTTTCATGAAACTGAGGCTTGCTCAGCATCTCTTTGTAAAGAACTCCTGCATCAAGCCTTACAGTGATAGATGCTTTAGTTGCTGGTACCTGTTTACAGGCAGACAGACAGATGTGTTGTCCATGCTACGCTTTTTTAACTCCCCTTGGTAAATGACACTGGAAAATATAAATAATATAGAACAGCTCCTAAGACTAGGACTGAAGTTGCAGACTGCGCTGAGGGTACAACAGGTGATGAGAAAAAGTACAATATGCAACAAGACATCCTCACAGGATTCAAGAAGATAGGAATAGACTAGATAGTAATGATTTGCTGTGTGTCTGCTCACCTTATTTGATTAACCGTGGAGTATCATCAACACAATGGCCATGAACACCTTCATAAGCTCCACAACATGCATTTGTTGCCAGTAGTTTTATATACACTGTGTGAATTTCAGCTGAGTATTGTTTGTTTCCAGGTAATTATGCATTTGATCGAGAAGGGAAATTCGGGAGTAGATTTTACTGCACACAGCATTTTGGTCTCCAGGGTACGCAGAGAATGAAACTGAGAAGGAAGAGCGATGAATTTCGATCTGGCCTTGATAAGGAAAACATTCCCACAAAATTGTCACCAAAAACACCAGATAAGGTACGTGCATAGTGATACTTTGTTTTGTACTTGGCATTTTCTTTATTGGTCACAGAAGATGTATATAACAGCCTTTATTGGTGGAGAAGTGAACTGACCTAATTGTACTGCTGGAGTGACTGGACTGTAAGTTACTTTGAGTTACAATATTCACAGTTTTTCCCTCAAACATCTTTTTCCATTTTCTGCCATTATTGGTGTATGCTATTTTAGTGGGTGATAAAAGTTGGAGAACCTTGAATTGGGTTACAGGTTTTTCATGTGCTTGAATATGCCTCCAAGTATACTAGCTGTTAGCTGAAACGGTCATGTAAAATGTTATCGGCCCCTCCCTTTGAACAGTCCAGTTTATGTGCAGCAGTGCATAAAATTCCTGTCCACCTTCCCACATTTCACCACCTCATCCCATGTAGAATATATGAATTTATGTCTCTGCATAGAGATGATTTTACACCATAAAAAAACACAAATAAATACAGTATTGTAATGGAATGTTTTGATTTACTTCTGTAGGCAAAATCCTTGTCAGATACTATAGGCAGGGTGTCGCTGGATGCAGTGGATTCAAAAGCAACACCAGAACGAATTGAATTTGAAAATCTGACAGCAGCTGCTTCAGACGTAGAAGATGCTCCTAGTGAAATGGATGAAGATGAGTGGACAGATCGTAATTTTGGAGCGTCTGCTGTCGAAGGCTCCACTGATTCACTTTCAGATCTGAGGTATGTTGTGCTATCCTGCTTCATCATTAAATAGTGGTTTTGTTACTCATTTATCTCTACAGATTATTTTTGATCTCTCGAAAATGCTATTACTGTGAACAGGAACTAGATATTATCAGTTTAGTCCCAAGAAAATGGCTTCACGTGGTTCAAAAGCACTGTTCTTGCATCAACGGCTAATAATGTGAGAACAGGAGGGTAAACTGAGTGTCTGTTGTATCCAGCTGGGGCTAGGTGTGTAATCTTTAGATAGATATGTGGTGGTATACTGCTTGTGGGGAGAAGTACGTACACAGCTGGATAATAACCATCAATCATAACCAGCCTTTTTTTCTGTATTGTGTGGTTTTAATTGAGCATTTTGCAGATAGACAAGACACCATCATAAGGCAAATAAGACACTACAGAAATAATTATGTATGTTGCATAATATAGTTGTATATCATCATCCTTGTGTATGGTGGAGAGCTGAACTTCACAAATATCATGAAAGTACACAGTGCCAGTTTTTCTGTAAATGCTTGGCCTGGGGGGAACGTTTGATATTCACATTCCTTAAAATGTGTGCTCTTGAAGGAAAATACAAGATGTCATCAGTCCTTATGTTTCTTATATTCTGAGAGCGCTTCTTCATGAAATTGCAGAAGAATACAAGGAAAATAAGGAGTGACAGCACACTTCAATTAATGTGAATATAAAACATTCGCCCCAGGCCAACTGGCACTGTCTAACTAGTTGAATGCTTTATTCATAAACTTGTTATTCCATCACATGTATATGATGTAACAATGTAACTAACGCATTTGTGTTAGACTAACTGGTTGTGGCTTGTCTAATACTTTCATGATATTTGTGAAGTTCAGCTCTCCACCATACTGATGGATGATATAAAACTATATTATGCAACTTACATAATAATTTCTGTAGTGTCTTATTTGTGTGATGATGGCATCTTGTCTATATGCAACATGCTGAATTAAAACCATACAATATAAAAAAAACTTGGTTGTGATTGATGGTTATTATCCAGCTGTGTATCTTATTATCCAGCTGTGTATCTTATTATCCAGCTGTGTATCTTATTATCCAGCTGTGTATCTTATAATCCAGCTGTGTTTCTTATAATCCAGCTGTGTATTGTATAATCCAGCTGTGTATCTTATTATCCAGCTGTGTATCTTATTATCCAGCTGTGTATCTTATTATCCAGCTGTGTATCTTATTATCCAGCTGTGTATCTTATTATCCA
>Ga0209628_10002990_pt1 | contig 11685 bp, 7 predicted proteins | sample TergutCu122P4_FD_187285 | JGI IMG/M metagenome (GOLD analysis project Ga0209628, IMG submission 187285) | Cubitermes ugandensis P4 segment gut microbial communities from Kakamega Forest, Kenya - Cu122 P4 (SPAdes) (version 2) | ecosystem: Host-associated > Arthropoda: Insects > Digestive system >...
AAATTGATTTTTTTCAACATTTATCTGTAATGTATTCATACTTTGATAATTTTATGATTGGCAAAAGTACAATTTTTTTTAGAATATTTTTTTAACATAAGCTTTGTCGGCATAACCATTATTTTTCATACTTCACCGCCATCTCTTTACATACCACCTCCAAATTTTTCATAATATTTTCATCAATCACGCCTTTTTTCAAACTTTCTAAAACATCTTGATGATTAATATGTAACTCGTGCAAATAATCGGCTTCAAAATCGCGGATGCGGTTCACGGGAACTTTGAGCAACAGCGCATTTACGCCGCAAAACAGAATCGCGATTTGTTCTTCCACTGTAAGTGGCGAATATTGGGGTTGTTTCAAAATCTCCACGTTCCTTTTTCCTTTTTCCAACACATTTTTAGTGGCTTGGTCAAGGTCGGAGCCGAATTTAGCAAACGCCTCTAATTCACGGTATTGCGCTTGGTCAAGTTTCAGTGTTCCTGCCACTTTTTTCATCGCTTTAATCTGGGCATTTCCTCCCACGCGCGACACGGATATTCCCACATTTATAGCGGGACGAACGCCGGAGTTGAACAGCGAAGTTTCCAAAAAGATTTGTCCGTCTGTAATGGAAATTACGTTAGTGGGGATATACGCGGAAACGTCTCCCGCCTGGGTTTCAATGATGGGCAGTGCGGTAAGCGAGCCGCCGCCTTTTACCAAATGCTTGATAGAAGCGGGCAGGTCGTTCATCGTGGCAGCAATTTCGTCCGATTCGATAATTTTTGCAGCGCGCTCCAACAAGCGGGAGTGCAGGTAGAACACGTCTCCCGGGTAGGCTTCTCTACCGGGCGGGCGGCGCAACAGCAACGAAACTTCGCGATACGCCACAGCTTGTTTCGACAAATCGTCGTAAATAATCAACGCCGGACGTCCGGTGTCACGGAAAAATTCTCCGATAGCAGCACCGGCAAACGGCGCATAAAACTGCATCGCAGCGGGGTCGGAGGCGGTTGCCGTAACGACCACGGTATAAGCCATAGCGCCTTTTTCGGTTAGGGTTTTCACCGTATTTGCTACCGACGAACCTTTTTGCCCGATAGCCACATAGATGCAATATACGGGTTCGCCTTTATCGTAAAACTCCTTCTGATTCAAGATGGTATCGATAGCGATGGCGGTTTTTCCGGTTTGGCGGTCGCCGATAATCAGCTCGCGTTGTCCGCGTCCAATCGGAATCATCGCGTCAATGGCTTTGATACCGGTTTGAAGCGGTTCTTTCACGGGTTGGCGGAAGATTACGCCGGGCGCTTTTCGCTCTACAGGCATTTCGTACAGTTCGCCTTTAATTTCGCCCTTGCCGTCAATGGGTTCGCCAATGGTATTGATAACGCGCCCCAGCAAGCCTTCCCCCACTTTTATGGACGTAATTCTTCCGGTGCGTTTGCATATATCACCTTCATTCAGCATTTTAGAATCGCCGAGAAGCACAATACCCACATTGTCCTCTTCTAAATTTAGCACAATGCCCATCACAGTGCCTTCCGGTTTTTCAAACACCACCAATTCGCCCGAAAGCGCATTTTGGAGACCATAAACGCGGGCAATGCCGTCTCCCACAATAAGTACCGTACCGGTCTCTTCCAACTCGGCTTTGGAATTAAAATGTTGTAATTGTTCGCGTAAAATCGCGGTAACTTCCGAAGGATTGATCTCTACCATAATCTGTTAGTTTATAGGTTTATAGGTTTATAGGTTTAGGTATAAAAAACGGTTAATTAGTAATTCGTAATTTGTAATTCGTAATTGTTTTTTTGGGGTTGCAAACTTAAAAAAATATTTGAATAAATCTTACATTTGCCGGTATTGATTTTTTTTTTGTTTATTTGCATCATCAAAAAAATAAAAACATGAAAAAAACAACCCTTTTTATCCTAATTTTGTTGCTTATTAGCACCGCTTTTGCGCAAAAATTAAGCGTTCTCGTTGATTACAAATCCTATTTCACCGCTACAAACGAGCCCTACTTAGAAATTTCAAGTTTCGTAAATGGCAAAACAGTAACCTATTTGCCCAACGAACAGGGAAAATACCAAGCCGAAGTGCGTATTACGATAGAAGCCTTTCAAAACGATTCGCTCGTAAACAAATTGGATTATATCCTAATGAGCGAACCGTTTAATGATAATGATGCTGCTACCAAACCCGATTTTGGAGAGATTCAAAATTGGCAGTTAAGTAATGGAGAATATGTATTGAAGTTTTCTGTAACAGATGTAAATACCGATGCAAAACCGGTTGTATATTCCGATATTGTGGTGATGAATTATCCGGAAAAAGAGGTGTCCATCTCTGATATTTCACTATATCAACACTTTAGCAGAGAACCGCAGGGAGATATTTTCGATAAGTACGGTTTTTCTTTAAAACCGCTTTTCTACGGCTTTGTGCCTGAAACTATATATACGCTTCCCTTTTCCTGCGAAATTTACAACACCGATAAAATTGCAGCAGATGAAAAAATTACCATAAAAAGTTATATTACTTGTTTTGAAACCCACCGAATGCCCTATCCTGAAGCACGTTATACCACCTATGCAAAAGCAAAGCCGGTATTGGTAACATTTGGAGAGATAGGGATTTTTAAACTACCTTCCGGAAACTATAATTTAGTAGTTGAGGCTTACAGTAAAGATTCTCTGCTACTTGCCAGAAATTCTTGTTTTTTTCAAAGAAGTAACCCAAAGGTTAAACTTGAACTCAGCGACATCACCGCTGTGAATATTGAAAAAACTTTTGTGGAACAGATGACGGATACTGCAAAACTGCTTGAATATGTGAGATTTTTGTACCCCATTTCTACGCCGGTGGAAAAGGATTTTTATACTTTTAGAATGAAACAAATTCCGCCTGAGAGCCTGAAAAAATTCTTTTATGCTTTTTGGTTGAAAAGAGACCCGGCAAATCCGCAAAAAGCGTGGGAAGAATATTATGCAAAGGTTAAATTTGCAAACAAGGAGTTCGGGTGCAAGTTAATACAGGGCTATAGAACCGACAGGGGAAGAGTATATTTGCAATACGGACCCCCCAACAGTATTTATGAATCTCCTTACGATTCACACTCTTACCCTTACGAAATTTGGCACTACTATTATTGTGTGGACCAATCGAACGTGAAGTTTGTTTTTTATAATACCGATTTGGTTTCCAGTGACTATCAATTGTTACATTCCAATAAGTGGGGTGAGAGATATGATCCCTTTTGGATGCTCACCCTTACCAATCGTAAAACCCCGATTTACAACCCCGACAATCGCGTTCCCGAAACTTATTTCGGAGGAAATCCTAAGTATGATTGGTTTGATAATAAATAGTGATTAGTGGTTAGTGGTTAGTGATTAGTGATAATTAGTGTAATTCGTGGCAATAATAATTCGTGGCAAGTTACTCGCGGGTGTAGATGCGGGGTACGCGTTTTGAAATTGCTGTTAAAAGTTCGTAAGGGGTTTTCCCGATTTTAGCTCCAATATTATCCAATGAATTTTCTGAATTGTAGATAATTACCTCATCGCCAATCGCTACATCCAATCCGGTAACGTCAATCATCGTCATATCCATGCAAATTTTTCCTACGATAGGACATTTTTTATCGTGCACTAACATCTCACCTGCCCCATTGCTCAGTTCGCGCGGAAAGCCATCGGCATAACCCACCGGAACAATTGCAATTTGCATATCTTCCTGGGCGGTATATGTTCTGTTGTAGCCCACCGTCTCCCCCTTTTTAACTTTTTTTAATTGTGTAACCACGCTACTGAGGTTAATTACTGGATGTAGTTGGGGCTGAACCTCCTGAACAGGGCTAAATCCATACAACCCCAATCCCAATCGCACCATATCAAATTGCGCTTCGGGAAAACGGATTATACCCGCTGTGTTGGATACGTGTTTTAAAAAAGGATAAGTAATTTGGCGTTCAATTTTTTTACAAATGAAATTAAATTTTTCGATTTGATTTTGTGTAAAACGGTCTTCTTTAGCATCTTCCGCAGCTGCCAAGTGGGTAAAAACAGAAGCGATTTTTATTTGAGAACAACTTTTAACCAACATCAACATCTCCTCAATTTCATCTTCATCAAACCCCAAACGGTGCATTCCAGTATCCACTTTTATATGAATGGGAAAAGACTCAATTTCGGGATAGTTTTGCAAAGTTTGTATTAACTCTTTTAAATAGAACAGATTAAAAATTTCCGGCTCTAACTGATGCCGAATCATCAAATCGAAACCGGTGGCTTCTGCTCCCAGCACAATGATGGGTTGGGTAATATTTCTTTTTCTCAACGTAACGCCTTCATCGGTGTAGGCAACTGCCAGATAGTCAATTTTATGATAGCACAATTCATTAATCAGTTCCGCATCTCCCAGTCCATACGACATGGCTTTCACCATCGCCATCATTTTGGTTTCTGGGCGTAGTAACTTTTTAAAATAGTGAAGATTATGAACAATTGCCGTTAAATCAACCTGCAAAATGGTTTGGTGTGTTTTCAGCTGCAACGCCTGAACCACTCTTTCAAACCGGAACGAACGCGCCCCCTTAATCAAAACTACCTCATCTTTAATGTTAATATCTTCTAAATGAGATAATAGTTCATTTGTAGTGGCATAAAAATATTTCTCAACAACAGGAAAATAATTGTGAAATTTCCGCATTTCACTCCCCACCCCTACCATTTTTGTAATATTGTGATTGTCAAATATTTTTGATAATTCTAAATACTCATTTTCGCCCCAGTTCACCTGTTCAAAATCGGAAATAATCAGCGTTTTCTTGGCATATTGCGTTTGGGTGGACAAAAAATCTAAGGCAATACGCAACGAATTGAGATCCAAACTATAAGTATCATTGATGATGATGGAATGGTTTTGCGCTTCTTTAATTTCCATGCGCATACTCAACGGCGAAAGCAAAAGCAATTGCTTTGAAATGTGAGCAAGCGAATACCCCAAATACATCAATAACGCACTGATATGCAAGGCATTTTCAACAGAGGCAGCATCGGTAAACGGTATTTCGAGCCATTCGGGTGTGTGCGAAAATTCGACAATAGTAGAATATTGCAGTTGTTTTTGGGAAACAATTTTATAATAAGAATCCGGATTTTTACCCCACGAAATTTTTTGCAAATGGGTAAATTCGTCTTGATGAAGTGTGTCTCTTATAAGTTGAGCATCATTATTATAAATAATTGTTGATGCGTTTTTAAAAAGTTGAAATTTTTCCAACAATTTCTCCTTGTCATTTTCAAAAAAACCGGAATGGGCATTCCCAATATTTGTTAAAATTCCGATATTGGGTTTAATTATTGCTTCCAATTTTGCCATTTCGTTTTTTTGAGAAATTCCGGCTTCAAAAATCGCAAAGTTGTGTGTATCATTCATTTGCCACACTGACAGCGGCACCCCGATTTGAGAATTATAACTGTTCGGGTTTTTTATTACAGAAAATTCTTTGGATAAAATTGTGCTTAGCCACTCTTTTACAATGGTTTTTCCGTTGCTGCCGGTAATTCCCACTACGGGATAGCTGAATTTTTTTCTATGTTCGGCAGCCATTTGTTGCATTGCCAAAACCGGATTTTCAACCTGAAAAAAATTGGCATCGCAATCTTTGTATTTTTCTACATTTTCGCTGACAATAAAATTTTTAACTTTCTGCTTAATTAACTCGGAAATGTACAAATGTCCGTCGTTTTTTGCAGTTTTTATGGCAAAAAAAAGCGTTTTTTCGGGAAAAATAACTTTTCTACTATCAAAAACCAATTCCGAAATGCCCCAATGGGTATCCGCAAGAACACTGTTTTTGGGTTCAATGATTTGCAAAATTTGTTCGGGTAAAAGCATATTAACAGGTTGCTTTTCTGTTGTTTAAAATATCAATAGCCAAATATATAGCATTTCTCATGGCATCCGGTGTGGCGATATTTTTTCCGGCAATATCGTATCCGGTTCCGTGCGCGGGCGAAGTTCTCACGATGGGCAAACCGGCTGTGAAATTCACGCCGCCCTCTTGTGCCAATAGTTTAAACGGAATCATCCCCTGGTCGTGGTACATCGCCAAAATTGCATCAAACTGCGTATATTGTCCCGATGCAAAAAAACCATCGGCGGGGAAGGGACCAAAAGCATTGATATTTTGGTCAAACGCTTGTTTTATAGCAGGTTCAACAATCTCAATCTCCTCTTTTCCAAAAAGTCCCTTGTCGCCGGCATGTGGGTTAAAAGCAAGCACGGCAATTTTGGGATTTGTGCACATAAAATCTTTGAGCAAAGAATTATGAAGTATTTTAATTTTTCTTAAAACCAATTCCTGATTTAACAATTTTCCGGTTTCATTGATGGCGGAATGGTTGGTAACAAACCCCACTTTAAGATTTTCCGCCACCATTAACATCATGGTATTTTGGGCGTTAAACTGGGCACTTAAAAACTCGGTATGTCCTTCAAATTTAAAAGTGGGCGACTGCATGTTGAATTTATTCACCGGTGCGGTAACCAATGCGTTTATTACGTTGGTTTTTAAATCGTTGCAGGCAGTCATCAATGCGGTTTCCGCCATTTTTCCGGCAACCGACGAACTTTCTCCCAAAGTAATTTTAATTTCATCATCACTAAGATTAACCAAATTGGATTTTTTAGGCGATGCCTGCTGGGCGTTTCTAATAATTAGGAAAGAAAAATCGTTCATTTCCAATAATTTTCGATAATATCCGGTTGTTTTCGATAATCCATACACCACCGGCGTACATATCTCCAATATTTTGGCATCGGCAAGTGCCTTCATAATTACTTCATAACTAATGCCGTTTAAGTCTCCGTGAGTAATTCCTATTTTGTAAAGCTGTTCCATATTTTGAATAAAATTTTTAAAAGGATAACGTTAATTTTATTATTTTCTTGTAAAATTAAGCTTCAATATATCGCTCAATAGCTTCTTTTACAAAAGAATTTAATGTTTTTCCGTGGATTTTTGCACTAATCGCAGCACGGCGGTGTATATCAGAGTTAACTCTGATGTTAAATAATCCTGAATATGATTTTTGGATATTCGTTATTCCTTTTCTTCGACAAAAATCGAGATAGCTTTCTACTGCATCACGAAACGCTGACTTTAATTCTTCAACACTCTGTCCTTCGAAAGAAACAACAGAATCAATGCCTTCAATTTTGCCTATAAAGGCTTCATCTTCTGTGCTGTATTTTACAGTAGCAATAAAATTCCTGTACTTTAAAACATTGTCCATATAATTTGTTATTTTATGATTCCTATTCTTTTTAAAAACTCTAAAACATCCTTCATTTGATATGGCTTCAAAAGATTTTTAGGATGTGGTTTATGTAAGTCAAGTAAAATGTTAGAAGTTTCATTTTCAAATGCTATCCGAGAACCCGATGTTTTACCTTTAGTGTTTTGATAGTATCCATATTTACTTAACAAACGTTTTAATTCATCCCAAGTAAAATCCTTAGGAAATTTTAAAAATCGTTCTAATAATTTCTCGTGTGAACTCATACATTTGAATTTTTTTGCAAAGTAACTATTTTTTAGTTACAAAAAGATTATTTCGGAATTTTTTTGTAAAAATAAGAAACGCGACCTGTTTAGCCGCGTTTCTAACCAAATTTTTATTAATCACCCTCAAATCATTGTTTTATTACTTTTTTCGTAACCACGCCATTTTCCGTAGCAATTCGCAAGAAGTAAGCTCCATTTGGCAAATCAGAAATATCTATGTTTTCGTGACGCGTGACGCGTGACACGTGACATTTCCGTCCGGAAATATCAAACACTTCAACATTTTGAACCTTGAACGTTGAACTTTGAATATTCAATTCTCCCGTCGTTGGGTTTGGATATACCGTAATTCGTAATTCGTCATTCGTAATTGTTTCAACGCCTACGCCCGCATCTTCGGTGGCAATGAAGGCTGTTGGGCTTGTGGGCGATGCCAAATGGGTTGCCGTTTCCGGTTTGTACGCCTCAAAAACATACGTTGTTTTGGGTTGCAACCCGGTGAACACCGGCGAAGTTTGCCAATCTCCGCCGTTCATGCGATATTCGCAGCCTTGCATAGTATTGAGCGTAATGCTTGATCCGGTAACGGATGCCTTTGTGGGTGCGGCGGGTGCGGTTTGTGCCGCTTTTTGAATGGGCTCTGTTGCGTAAGATGATACACTGCTGTTGCAATTTGCTGCTGTTACCGTTACGGAAATGGTATAGGCAACATCTGCTTCAACAAGCGTATAAGTGGAACTGTTGCCGCCAATATTTGCGCCGTTGCGTTTCCATTGATACGTTAATGCTCCCAATTCAACTTCGGGTAAAGAAGTTAAGCCATCTGTATTAGCGGTTAATGTTTCGCCGAAAACCGTATTTCCGGTAATATTTACCGAACCTGCCAGTACGGCTTTATCGGTAGTAAGAGATTTTGTTACATAAGCCGCCTTATTGCCCACCATATCTGCCACCACCACATTGAAATAGTAGGTTGTAGTAGTGGTTAATTCAACAACATTGTAAGTAGTAATATCTTGCGTGCCGCCGGTGTTGAGCAGTGTGCCGTTGGCTTCGCAGTTGGCAACAGAAGTGATATTGTTGCTTAACGAACGATACACATAATAACGCAATTGATTGGTGGGAGTAGCATTGTCGGAACCGGCTGTCCAGTTAATTGTTGCTGTTACCACTGATGCCGTGCCGGTGATAGTGCCACTGTTGCCGGGCACGGGCGGTGTGTTATCCGAAACGGTTGCCGTGAGCAATAATTGATTGGGAGCACTCACCGAAAGCGTTCCGGTCATGCCGGGCATATTAAGCGTGTAGGGGGTTGTGTTGTTTATGCCGGAATTGGCAATCATGAGGGCGTAGTTGGTGATGGCTGCGGTAGTAATATTCAGTGTATTGGTTCCCGATGCAATTACATTGCCGGTAACCGAAATTTTGGCTTTCGGGGTTGTGTTTAGGTTCATGGTGATATTGCCGCCCGAAATGGTGAAGTTTCCGCCGATGGTAACCTCTCCGAGCACTTCCAAGCTTGCGCTTGTGCTTTTCGTAAAGTTTCCTGCCCATTTTCCTGTCATTTTCAACAAACCTTCGTTATGTGAAAATGTTCCGGTGGCGGTGTTTGCGGTATTGTTCAAGGTAAGTGTGTTGGTGCCCAATTTGGTTACGCCGCCGCCGGTACCGGTGAATTTACCATAATAACTGTCATCGCCTTCGTTTACTCCCGTTGTGCCAATGGTTAAGGTTTTACCGCCGAGAATAACTTCAGTAGAAGTGGGTAGCCCCCATATTCCTTTAATTTTTTTATCTCCGGCTGAAATATCAAACTTCGTATTATCATTAAAAGAAACATAATCTGAATTTTCAATTTTACCATTTGCGCCTAAAGCGAGTGTACCCTCATTAATTGCTGTTGGACCCTTATAAGTGTTCACTCCATTTAATGTTGCTTTACCCGCGCCTTCTTTCCATACTTCGCAATTTCCTGAAATAATTTTAGAATAGGTATAGTCATTTGATCGGTAAAAGTTCAGATAGCCCGATTGAACAATTATATCCCCTGCTACATCTCCGGTGGTGGTATTTTTTCCAATATAAAAATCACCGGCAACAATAGTGGTGGTTCCTGTATAAGTATTGTTTGCAGTAAAATATAATTGTCTAGTACTCCAGTCGCCTTTATATTCTACTTTTCCATCTCCGCTGATTATTTTAGAGAAAGTCATGGGAGCACCCGGCTCGAAGCGGAGGGTACCCGCATTTGAAAGAAAGGATACGCCTGAGGTGTTGGCGATGCTTCCGCTCGTTCCGTTTCCTATTTGCAAAGTTCCGGCATTTATCTCAGTAATACCGGTATAAGTATTAACACCGGTTAGGGTTACCTTTGCGGCACGATCTTTTCCTACTTTTCCGGAACCTGAAATAACACCGGTGTATGTATAATCAGAAGTGCGATCAAACACAAGATAACTACCATTATGGGTAATGTTTCCTGCAATTGCCCCTGTTGAGGTGTTGTTACCAATTCTTAAATTACCTGCCTCAATGGTAGTTGTGCCGGTGTAAGTATTGTTGGCAGTAAGATATAAATCTTTACCCGATGCCGCGCCTTTATATTCCACCTTTCCATCACCGACGATTACTACATTAAACGCCATGTTTGCACCCGGCTCAAAGCGGAGGGTGGCACCGGAAAAGATATTTGCGCCGAGAACATTAGCAATACTACCGCTTGTGCCGTTTCCAATTTGCAACGTGCCGGCAGAAACGACAATGTAGCCGCCGAAAGTGTTTGCCGCAGTAATGGTAAGTTTGCCCGTGCCGGCTTTGGTGAGTGTGCTGGTTGTAGGAACAGACTTAAAATTGCTGGCAAAGGTAACATTATTGGTGCCAACATCTAATACTGTATTCGTGGTAGAGGTATTAAAGTCTAATAAACCCAATCTTCCCGAAATATCGGCAGTGTTGCCCGAAGCCCAACGCAATGTTTTTGTTCCTGCGCCCGGAAAGTGAATCGTGCCGGTACCGAAATTATTGGCTGCGCTAAAAACAACCGTTCCTTGATAAATCCATGTGTCTCCGGTATAAGTACTGGCACCCGATAATGTTAGAGTTCCTGTGCCATATTTATCTATCCAACCACCTGTTCCGGTAAATTTACCTACAAAAGTACCGCCACCATCGGCTTGTCCGTCGGTTCCAATAACTAAGCGTTTGTTGCCGAGAATAATTTCGGCATTGCCAAAATTGGCTTCTATACTTTTAACTTTTTTATTACTTGCAGAAATATCAAATTTACTGCTTGAAGAAGATAATAAAACTTGAGACGAATTTTCAATTTGTCCTGTGCTGCTTAATGCAAGTGTGCTAGTACCAATATCAGTTACTCCGGTATATGTATTTACTCCACTTAACGTGGTTGTTGCATTATTTAAATTCCGTATCCAAACATTCCCTGCACCTGAAATAGTGCCTGAATATGTGTGGTTATTATTGCGGCAAAAGCCAAAATACGCCCCTTCGTTAACTATTACATTTCCGGCTATCATACCGTTAGCACCGCCTTCTCCTATATACAGTCTCCCCTGTTCAATTGTCGTCGTACCTGTATATGTATTATTGGCATAAAGATACAAATTAGTAACACCGGGTATTCCTTTATATTGCACACTTCCGCTTCCACTAATTTCACTACCGCAAGCATAGTCTTGGCCTGGTTCGAAGCGGAGTATCGCACTGGAAGAACTTATTATTACAGCACAACTTTTAGTGGTTCCGGTTATACCATTGCCTATTTGCAAAGTTCCGGCATTAACGTATGTAATACCGGGATAAGTATTAAGCCCTGTAAAAATCAATTTACCATTCCCTGTCTTTGTAACGGTGTATAAGTATGGTCCGGCAGGGTTGCTAATCACGCCGCTAATGGTAGCCGTACCTGAGGGTACATGGTAAGTTACATTGCCGTTAAGAACAATGTTTGAGGTGTAGTTTTGTCCATCGGTCAGGGTATATGTTCCCGATGACTGCGCAAAAGCGCCAAAAGAAAACGTTAAAATTAACGCCAACGTTAAAGTTGTTTTTTTGAAAAGAATTTGATGTTTTTTCATAATATTTAGATTTAATTTGTATT
>Ga0209628_10002991_pt1 | contig 11681 bp, 8 predicted proteins | sample TergutCu122P4_FD_187285 | JGI IMG/M metagenome (GOLD analysis project Ga0209628, IMG submission 187285) | Cubitermes ugandensis P4 segment gut microbial communities from Kakamega Forest, Kenya - Cu122 P4 (SPAdes) (version 2) | ecosystem: Host-associated > Arthropoda: Insects > Digestive system >...
TACGAATATCAACATCTCCCACCTCAATTCGGGCATTTATTTCGTTAAGATAATTACCGAAGATGGTACGGTGGTGAAAAAAGTGGTGAAACAATAACGCATAATACCTGTAACGTGTTACAAAAAATAGGGGCTGTCTTAAAACCACAGCCCCATATTAATACAATATACATTAGAAAAATAATATTTTTGCCACACGCAAAAATAATTGAGAAATTGTGAAAGATATTATTCCTATTTACGAACGTATTTTATACGAAGACAATCATTTAATTATCGTACACAAACTTGCAGGCGAAATAGTACAAGCCGATAAAACGGGTGATGAGCCATTATCAGAGAAAATCAGAGTATTTTTGAAAGAGAAATACCAAAAACCCGGCAATGTATTTATAGGTATTGTGCACCGTATTGATAGGCCTGTGAGCGGCGTGGTTATTTATGCAAAAACATCGAAGGGGCTTTTTCGTATGAATGAAATGTTTAAGTTAAGAAAAATCAGAAAGTTTTATCATGCTTTGGTGGAACAAAAGCCCAAAATTGAAGAACAGAGATTGGAGCAATTCATTAAAAAAAATGAAAAATTAAACCGAAGCGTGGTATCCAATGAACCTAAAGAAGGATATTTATCGGCATCGTTGCATTATAAATATTTGCAATCTACTGTAAACTATCATTTATTGGAAATAGAGTTGTTTACCGGAAGACATCACCAAATTCGTGCGCAACTTGCGGCTAACGACATGAATATTAAAGGAGATTTAAAATATGGTGCCAAACGTTCCAATCCCGATGCCTCCATTTCATTACAAGCACAAAGAGTGATTTTCGAACATCCTATTTCAAAGAAAATAGTTGAGGTGGAAACGCCGTTCCGTTTGTTTACATAACATTTTTTGGTAGCAACTTTTGTACCTGCGTTTCAATAGCAGAATCTTCAATTTTCTCAAAAAGATATTCCGGTGTATTAATTTTGTGTCCGTTCTTTAATAAATCAATTTTTCCACCTTCATTCCAACCATGTACATCAATATTCAATATTTTTTGAAGTTTTTTTGAAGTAAACGGCAAAAACGGTTCACCCAATACTGATAAGCACGAACAAATCTGAATGGATAAGTATAAAATAGTTTTCGTGCGTTCGGGGTCAGTTTTTATTATTTTCCAAGGTTCCGTATCGGTTAGGTATTTGTTTCCCATGCGCGCCAAATTCATAAACTCGGCTAATGCTTCCCGAAAACGGTATTTTTCAACAGAAGCACCTATGGTGTTGGGAAATTCGGCAATTTTGGCAATAATTTCTTTTTCCTCTGCCGTATATTCGCCGACTTCCGGTATAATCCCTTCATAATATTTATGAATTAACACGACTGTTCTATTCACAAAATTTCCAAAAATAGCTAATAGTTCGTTGTTGTTTTTCGCTTGAAAATCTGCCCAAGTAAAATCAGAATCTTTGGTTTCCGGCGCAATGGTTGTTAGGGTGTAGCGTAACGCATCTTGTTTGTCTTTAAAATCTTCCAAATATTCGTGCAACCACACTGCCCAATTTTTTGAAGTAGATATTTTATTGTTTTCCAAATTCAGAAACTCATTTGCCGGCACATTTTCCGATAAAATGAAACTCCCTTCCGCTTTCAACATTACCGGAAAAATAATACAGTGAAACACGATATTGTCTTTACCAATAAAATGTAATAGACGCGTATCCTTATCTTTCCACCACTTTTCATATTTTTGACCGTTTTGTTCGCACCATTCTTTGGTCGCCGAAATATATCCAATGGGCGCATCGAACCACACATACAACACTTTTCCCTCTGCCTCTGCCAATGGGACTTTTACCCCCCAATTTAAATCTCGGGTTACGGCACGAGGTTGTAATCCCTGTTCAATCCATGATTTGCACTGGCCGTACACATTGGTTTTCCAATCTTCTTTATGTTCTTCTAAAATCCACTCTTTCAACCATTCTTCATATTGATTTAATGGCAAATACCAATGGTTTGTCTCTTTCAGAACAGGCTCATTTCCGCTTAATACCGATTTTGGGTTGATTAAGTCGGTAGCGTTTAGTGATGTACCACAAGCTTCGCACTGGTCGCCGTATGCTTTATCATAGCTACAATGAGGGCATATTCCGGTAATATAGCGATCTGCTAAAAATTCGCCCACTACTTCATCATAATATTGCTCAGACCTTTTTTCGATAAGTTTACCTGTTTCATGCAGTTTTGTGAAAAAATCGGAAGCGGTTTGATGATGAATCGGTTTTGTGGTTCTAGAATAGATATCAAATGTTATACCCAACTCTTCAAAAGATTTTTTTATTATTTTGTGGTAATTATCCACAATAGCCTGAGGAGTAGTATTTTCGTTTCGCGCCTTAATAGTAATAGGTACGCCGTGTTCATCTGAGCCACCCACCAAGAGTACTTCTTCTCCTTTGGCGCGCAAATAACGACAATAAATATCTGCCGGAATGTACACCCCTGCTAAATGTCCAATATGAATAGGTCCGTTGGCGTATGGAAGCGCCGTAGTAATTAAGTGTCTTTTTGCCATTATGATTTGATTTACAAGGCGCGAAATTACATCAATTTTTATAACAGTAGTAGTATGTTTTTTGATAGCATAATTTTACTATCTTCGCCCCACGAAAATTATTAACATAAATCATTAATAGTATGAACAATCAATTATTTCACTTCAATCAACCGCTCAACGAGCCTATCTATTCTTATGCACCCGGAACCCCCGAACGTGCCGCTTTACAAGCCGAATTGGAAAGACAGTACAACCAAGTCATCGAAATTCCACTTATTATTGGTGGAAAAGAAGTAAAAACAGGAAAAATGGGTCAAGTGGTGATGCCCACCGAACACAAGCACGTGTTGGCTAATTATCATCAAGTAACCGAAAAAGAGGTTAAAATGGCAATAGATGCCGCAATGAGCGCAAAGAAGCAATGGGAGGAAATGCCTTGGGTGGAACGTGCTTCCATTATGATGAAAGCCGCTGAACTTATGTCAAAGAAATACAGATACTTAATAAGTGCAGCCACCATGTTGGGACAAGGAAAAAGTCCGTTCCAAGCTGAAATAGATACCCCCTGTGAATGTATTGACTTTTTGCGCTTTAATGCTTATTTTGCTTCGCTGATTTATGCCCAACAACCCGTTTCCGATAATACTACTATAAATAGAATGGAATACAGGCCATTAGAAGGTTTTGTGTATGCCATCACACCGTTTAACTTTACCGCCATTGCTGCTAACTTGAATGTAGCTCCTGTGTTAATGGGCAACGTAACTGTTTGGAAACCGGCAACTACTGCTATTTTATCCAACTATTATTTGATGCAAATATTTAAAGAAGCCGGTATTCCCGATGGCGTTATCAATTTCTTGCCGGGTAGTGGCTCTATTATCAGTAAAGTGGTTTTCGATTCGCCCGATTTTGCAGGGGTGCACTTCACCGGAAGTACCGAAGTATTCAATGCGTTCTGGACAACCATAGGAAAAAACATCAATAATTATAAAACGTATCCGAAAATTGTGGGCGAAACCGGCGGGAAAGACTTTATTTTCGCACACAGTTCGGCTGATGCGCGCGAATTGGCCGTGGCTATTTTACGCGGCGCATTTGAATATCAAGGACAAAAATGTTCGGCTGCCTCTCGTTGCTACATTCCAAAATCAATTTGGAAAAAAACGTTAGACCACATTAAAGAGATGATGAAAACGGTGAAGATGGGCTGTGTGCGCGACTTTTCGAATTTCATTAATGCCGTAATTGATGAAAAATCGTTTGACAATATTGCCGGTTTTATTGACAGAGCTAAAGCCTCTAAAGATGCGGAAATCGTGTTGGGCGGCAAGTACGACAAATCAGTAGGCTATTTCATTGAACCGACGATTATTGAAGCCAAAAAACCGGATTACGAATCTATGGTGATTGAAATTTTCGGACCATTGGTAACCGTTTATGTTTATGATGATAACAAATATGAAGAAACGTTGAAACTGTGCGACGAAACTTCTGCTTATGCCTTAACCGGTTCTATTTTTGCAAGAGATAGATATGCATTGAATTTCGCGATGGATAAATTGCGCTATTCTGCAGGAAACTTCTACCTCAACGACAAATGTACCGGCGCTGTGGTTGGCAATCAGCCGTTTGGAGGAGCCCGCGCTTCCGGAACCAACGACAAAGCCGGCAGCGAATTGAACCTGTACCGCTGGATTAGCCCACGCACCATTAAGGAAACATTGGTGCCGCCGGTAAATTACGGCTATCCGTTCTTGGGGTAATTACCCGAATTATGATTTTCTAAAAGGAGGAAGTAAGGAAAATTGCCATTTTTATGAAAAAAGTTTTATTATCAGTATTAATTATTACATTCACATATTGTTTCATTGGTACGGTAAAAGCACAAAATGAAGCCCCAACGGAAAAATCGGTGAACACCGAATTAGAAAAAATTAAAGAATGTGTTGATAATAATGCAAGCGAAATCTCAAAACTTAAAAAGTTCAAAATATCCGGATATATTCAAGGTCAATTTGAAGTAGGACAAGAGTTTGCATCAACAAATGTGGGAAATCCAACAAGTTATCATAACGAGCGAGATGGAAAATCGGGGAATTTCTTCCGTTTTGGGATTCGTCGCGGACGTATTAAACTTTCTTTGGAGGATACTTGGGGAAGTGCAATTTTTCAATTAGACCTTACGGAAAAAGGAATTACTTTTAAAGATGTTTATTTCAAAGTTTCAGAACCTTGGCTAAAAATTGCCTCACTTACAGTAGGTATTTTTTACAGACCCTTTGGCGATGAAATCTCTTATTCTTCTTCACGCAGAGAAAGCCCGGAAAGAACAATCTTGTTTCAAAAACTTTTCCCCGATGATAGAGATGTAGGTGCAATGATAACTTTTTCAGGACCAAAGAATTCGAAAGTTGATGGATTAAAATTAGATGTTGGTGCCTTTTGTGGAAATGGCATAACTCTTCCCGATAATGGAAAAATGGACTTTATCGGGCATCTAAAATATGAAAAAAAACGCTCAAATTACGCTTTCGGTATCGGCGCTTCCATGTATTATGGAACAGTTAGAAATAGAGACACTACGCTTTATATGGTTCAAAAAGATGAAAACGGTGTGCACAAATGGGTTAGCGAGCAAGTAGAGCCGCACCTAAAGAATATTCGACAATACTATGGTTTTGATGCGCAATTTTCAGCGAACACTTCATGGGGAAATACCAATATTCGGGGAGAGATTTTATGGGGGACACAACCTTCCGTGAAAGGAGATTTCTGTTCACCTAAATGGAATCTGTTTCGAACGGGTACCAGCACACTGCAATATGCTACTGATTATAACCGTATTCGCAAATTTTGGGGCGCTCATCTTTATTTTGTGCAAGACATCTATAAAATACCTCTTTCGGTAGTGTTGAAATATGCTTATATGAATCCGAATACTAAACTTAAAGGTAATGAGGTTACTGATAAAACCGATTTATCATATCATTACTTTGGTGCCGGGTTATTAGTTAAATGCACTTCCTATCTGCACTTAATGTGCTTCTACGAACTTCCCATCAATTCAACCAAGAACGAAATACCTATTGCTAAAGAAGTACCTGCTGGAAAAAAACATATTCCAAACTATCAAAAACATATAGAAGAAGGCGTTTTTACTTGTAGATTGCAATATAAGTTTTAAAGAGCAATTATCATTTTTGTGTTAAAAACTTTAAAAAATGGAAAACATCAATCATAAATCAGGCTTTGTAAACATTATCGGAAGTCCCAACGTGGGAAAAAGCACACTGATGAACCGTTTGGTGGGCGAGCGTTTGTCAATTATCACTGCAAAAGCGCAAACTACTCGCCACCGCATTAAAGGAATTGTGAACAGCGAAGATTACCAGATTGTGTATTCCGATTTACCGGGAATTTTAACACCAACATATAAAATGCAGGAAATGATGATGCGTTTTGTAGATGAATCGTTAAAAGATGCTGACGTGATTTTGTATTTAATTGAATGTGGAGAAACCAATTTTAATCATGAGATTATTGAAAAACTACAACAAATTACGATTCCTGTTTTACTTGTAATTAATAAAATAGACAAAGGCAATGAAGAATCTATTTCTTTAACAAAAAATCATTGGCATAACTTGCTTCCCAAAGCCGAACTCATTGAAATATCTGCACTTAATGGGCTTCACGTGAATTTGTTGTTAGAAAAAATCATCCTCCTGCTGCCGGAATCGCCGCCGTTTTTTCCAAAAGATGAACTCACCGACCGCCCCACACGTTTTTTTATATCTGAAATTATTCGTGAAAAAATATTGTTGCTATACAAAAAAGAGATTCCGTATAGTGTAGAAGTTGTGATTGAAAACTTTAAAGAAGAAGAAAATATCGTTCGTATTGGTGCTATGATTTATTGCGAACGCGACAGCCAAAAAGGGATTATTATTGGCAATAAAGGCGTTGCCATTAAACAATTAGGCATTGAATCTCGAAAAGCGATTGAAGAGTTTTTAGAAAAGCATGTTTATTTGGATATTTCGGTAAAAGTACTTAAAGATTGGCGCAATCAGGAGATATTGATGAAGAAATTTGGGTACTATAATTAGGGATATTCAGTAAATGCAAACCAAACAGTCAAATGATATAACAAATTTGGCTGTTTTTTTATTTTTGACTTTTTTCACAAGGAAATACCCTTTCCACATTTGCTGTTGTGGTTTGCATTACTTCTTCTACCGGAATCTCAAGTATTGCGGCAATTTTTTCTGCAATAAGTGGAATATATGCACTTTCGTTACGCTTGCCACGATAGGGGTCCGGTGCCAAAAAGGGCGCATCGGTTTCTAATGCTAACGCAGTAATGCCTACCTCTTTTATAATATCTTGCAGTTTGTTTTTTTTGAAAGTTATTACACCACTAATTCCCAACAAAAACCCGTTGTCTATCGCCCATTTGGCTTCTTGAATGCCTCCGGAAAAACAATGCAAAACACCCCGCAATGAAGCGCTTTTAAATTTTTTTAACACAGACAAAGCTTCATTAAATCCGTCACGAATATGAATAGAAAGCGGTTTTTGAATCTCTTTAGCCCAATGTAATTGCATTTCAAAAGCAATGAGTTGTTCGGCGTAAAATGTTTTGTCGTGGTATAAATCTATTCCTGTTTCTCCAATTCCCACCACATTTTTGTTACCTACATATTGTTCTAAAATAGCAAGTTGTCTTTTAAAATCTTGATTTACATCAGTGGGATGCAATCCTATTAACGGGAAAAGATGTTTTGGAAATTGATGAGTAACCTCAAAAATATCGGGGAGCGATTCTGCGGATACGCAAGGCAAAATTATTTTTTCTACGCGTTGCTCAATAGCGCGTTGAATCACTTCTATAAAATCATCAGGATAATATTCTCTATAAAGATGTGCATGAGAATCTATAAAATAGTCTCTATTCATACATCAACTTATTGATGATATCTTCTACGGAAACACCTTCTGCTTCTGCTTTGTAATTTTTGATGATACGGTGTCGTAAAATATTGTGTGCCACAGCTCTCACGTCTTCAATATCGGGAGAAAGTTTACCGTTGAGAATAGCGTGTGTACGCGCTCCAACAATGAGGAACTGCGAAGCGCGCGGACCGGCGCCCCAAGCCAGGTAATCTTTTGCCCATTGATGACCGCTTCCGGTAAACGGACGTGTTAAGGTAACTAAACGAACTGCATATTCATATACATTTTCGGCAATCGGCACTTTTTGAAGCAGTTTTTGATAGTAAATAATCTCTTCAATCGTCAAAATTTGGTTTGGTTCGTTCATATCTCCGTGAATGGTGCTTTTCACAATATCCACCTCTTCATTAAAAGAAGGATAATCTAAATATATGTTAAACATAAAACGGTCTTGTTGCGCTTCCGGAAGTGGGTAAGTTCCTTCCTGTTCAATGGGGTTTTGCGTAGCTAACACGAAAAACGGGTCTGGTAATGCGTATGTTACAGCATTCATACTCACAGAACGTTCCTGCATGGCTTCCAATAATGCGGATTGCGTTTTTGGCGGTGTACGATTAATCTCATCCGCTAAAATGATATTGGCAAAAACGGGTCCTTTAACAAATTTAAACTTACGGTTTTCGTCCAAAATTTCCGTTCCCATAATATCCGATGGCATCAAGTCGGGTGTAAATTGAATACGGTTATAGGTTAAGTTGATGGTTTTAGCAATGGTGGTAATCATCAAAGTTTTCGCCAAACCGGGTACCCCAATAAGCAGGGCATGGCTGCGACTAAAAAGCACCATTAGTACATTTTTCACAATTTCATCTTGACCTACAATCACTTTTGCAATTTCTTTTCTAAGAGCGGCATATTTCTCTACAAAAGCTTCAATAGCTTCTACATCATTTTTAAAATGAATATTCATAGTATTTTAAGTTAATTTATTTGCCAACGTGTTACAAAATCACAATCTTTATATTTATCAGCGATTTTTATGCTTGTAATTTTTACTTTATTTACAATCCATTTTTGAATGGCATTATTTTTCTTTTCTTCTAAAGCGGCGTTTTTTATCACATCGTAATCTTCTACCAAATTGGCTTTATGTGGTGCCACTTTATTTTTTAAATATAGTAAACGATAGGAGGTTGCTCCGTCGTCATTCATATAAACAACCGGAGATGAATATTCTCCGGGAATAAGTTTGTTTAAAGTAGTAAATGTAGCTTGGTCTAACGATTCCTGGTCAAATTTTGTAGAAAGATTATAGGAATTTATTACCCAGCCGCCGCTCATTTTATTGGGGTCTTCTGAAAATAGTAGCGCAGCTTCACTAAAATCCATTTTTTTATCAAGAATAACTTGACGTACGCTATCTAAAAATTCGATGGTTTTCACTTGCTCTTCGGCAGAGGGTTTGGGTTGGAGCAAAATATGCGATACATCAATAGATTCTCCTCTGCGTTCGTTTAGTTGGATGATGTGGTATCCTGCTCTGGTTTTCACTGCGTGTGATATTTCGCCCGATTTAAGATTAAACGCTACTGCTTCAAATTCAGGATACAGCGCACCGCGTCCAACAAAACCCAAACGCCCACCTTTAGAGGCTGTTCCGGGGTCATCTGAATACAAACGAGCAAGCATTTCAAACTTTTCGCCACGAAGTACCCTTTCACGATAACCTTCCAAGCGTGTTTTTATTTCTGCTATTTCGACGTCGCTTACTATAGGCGTTTTCAAGATGTGTCCAAATTCATAAGTAGTGGGTATAACCGGCATACTGTCCACCCCTACGCGATTTATAAAAGCTTTTACTTCCGAAGGGGTTACGGCTATATTTGCTGTCAATTTTTCTTGCACCTCTTCAATACATAGCTGATCGCGTACAATATCGCGCAAATCTTTTTTTATTTCTGCCATGCTTTTACCAAAATGTTTTTCAATAACCCTCGCATCGCCGCCGGTCATTTGTAAATAATAATTCATTCTGTGATTGATAGCCGTTTCCACTTGTTGGTCAGTAATTACAATACTATCCACATCTGCTTGATGCAACATCAGTTTTGTGAAAACCAAATGTTCAAAAACAATACACTTTTCTTCTTTATCTTCATCTTGCACCGCAAATTGAGCCGCATATTCGGCGTATGATTTTTCTAAATCTGATTGCAGAATAATATCTTTTCCAATAATGGCAATGATACCATCAATAGGGGTTTGCGCCTTTACTGAAAAAAAGCTGATTAGAAACAAAATACAAAACAAAAATACACGCATCATAAATTTTTACAAAAGTGTGCAAATTAACATGAAAATTTTTAATTACATACAGACAGATAAAAAAATGGTAAAAAAAAGAGGCTGTGGTTTTAAGACAGCCTCTTTTTCATCATTCTTCATTCTCCTTACTTCTGTCGAAGTAGTGGGTATGAAGAAGTTCGTGGGATAGATGTCCGCAGGGTTTACCTAAAAAGTCGGCATACACAGCAGCAATAGAAGGATTGTGGTGCGATTGGCGGAGCGTTCTGCTTTCATCTTCGGCATACATCGCTTTCAATCGTTTCATTCTCACATCAGGGTCATCGCTGCGGGGTTGTCCGCCGCCGCAAATACAGCCGCTTGGGCACCCCATCACTTCAATGAAGTGGTAGGGAGAAGTGCCGGCTACGATTTGATCCATCAAGATTTTAGCACCCTCTAAACCGCTGGTTACCGCAATCTTCACTTCAAAACCTTCAAACATTTTGTATTCAGGAACTACGTTTTCAAATTTAACAGATGCTTCCTTGATTTGGTCAAGACCAACAATGGGAGTAACGTGCAAACCTTCAAACGGCAAATCTTTACCCATAATAAGTGCATATACTGTTCTCAGCGCAGCTTCCATCACACCGCCGGTAACGCCGAAAATGTCGGCTGCACCGGTAGATGCACCCAATGGGTCATCAAAAGTTTCATCTTCCAAATTACGGAAATCAATACCGGCTTGTTTAATCATTTGACCCAACTCGCGGGTAGTTAATACAGCATCCACATTGCGCACCCCTCTGTTTTCCATCTCTTCACGAGAAATTTCAAACTTCTTCGCTGTACAGGGCATAATAGATACGGTGTACATCTGTTTGGGATCTACTTTAATTTTTTCGGCATAATAGGTTTTTGCCAACGCACCCAGCATCATGTGGGGCGATTTGCAAGTGGAAAGATTTGGGGTTAGTTGTGGATAATAAGATTCAATGAACTTAATCCAACCGGGGGAGCAACTGGTAATCATCGGGAGAACCGCTTTTTTTCCGGATAAGGCATCTATTGCTCTATGCAAGAACTCGGTACCCTCTTCCAAAATGGTTAAGTCGGCAGCCCAATTGGTATCAAAGATGTCGTCAATGCCCAATGCGCGGAGCGCGGCAGCCATTTTTCCGGTAACGGAGGTGCCAACGGGGTATCCGAACATTTCGCCCAACGCCACACGTACAGCAGGAGCGGGTTGAACCACCACTCTCTTTTCGGGGTCGTTAATAGCCTCCCACACTCGGGTAATATGGTCGGTTTCTTTCAATGCGCCCACCGGACACACTACAGTACACTGACCGCAGAATGCACATTTGGCGTTATTGATAGAGTGGTCCATCGCCGGCGCAATCACAGAGTCGAATCCGCGATTTTGCGCGTCTAAGATCCCTACTCCCTGAATCCCTTTACAAACCGTTACACAACGGCGGCAAAGGATACATTTCGACAAGTCGCGGGTAATAGAGGGAGAGATGTCAATCTGTTCGCGTGCGCTGCCTGTATCAAAACGGTTTTCTGTTACGCCCAAAATATCGCCCAACTGTTGTAATTCGCAGGTTTGATTGCGGTTGCAACTCAAGCAATTTTTAGAGTGGTCGGAAAGCATCAATTGATACAATACTTTACGTGCTTTTAATACTTTTTTTGAATTGGTATGCACTACCATTCCATCTCTAACTTCTGCCATACAGGCCACTTGCAGGGTGCGCGCGCCTTCCACTTCTACAGAACATATTCTGCAAGAGCCGAATTTGTGAACCCCCTCCATGTAACATAAAGTAGGGATGTTGATTCCATTTTGTTTGGCTGCTTCCAAAATCGTTGTTCCGGGGGCAGCG
>Ga0209628_10002992_pt1 | contig 11681 bp, 6 predicted proteins | sample TergutCu122P4_FD_187285 | JGI IMG/M metagenome (GOLD analysis project Ga0209628, IMG submission 187285) | Cubitermes ugandensis P4 segment gut microbial communities from Kakamega Forest, Kenya - Cu122 P4 (SPAdes) (version 2) | ecosystem: Host-associated > Arthropoda: Insects > Digestive system >...
GTAGAGACGTCGATTTATCGCGTCTCATTGCAAGTAGAGCCTATGTTTTCTCGCGAATTTGTAAATTTTTTTAAAAAAATGCTTTTGAATGTTATTTCTTTTGCGTATGTTTGCGCTGTTTTTGCGACTGTTTGTTGCAACTGTTTATTGGACGAATCGAATGTGACGAAATGATAAAATTTAGGATTGTTGAACGTTTTTAATTTAAAAAATGCCTATGGGAAAATAAAAGGAAAAAAATGCAGAACGACCGCTCCGGCACTGCCTGAGCGCGATTTATTTTAAAAAAAAATTTATCTCAAAACTTATATTTGCAAAAAATTAATAATTTAGAAAAAATTTACAAATGAGAAAAGGACAAAACACATTCGTTGTATTGTTGGATTTACTAAAAGTGAAACACACAAAATTATTTTCCAATAAGTTGTTCAATGAGCATCCACATAAGTATAACTTGTTTGGGCTGTCAGAAATGCTGTTTAAATATGGAATTCTTAATACAGGAGCGAGAATTAAAGATATGAAAAATGATCTTTTAAATATCGAATTACCATTTGTAGCTCATTTTGGCGGTTATTTCGTAGTTGTATACAAGATAGAATCAGATAAAGTTTACTATCTTTGGAACGGAATTAAGACTATCACTCCAGTCTCACAATTTATACAATATTGGTCTGGCATTGTTCTTTTGGTAGAAAAAACCTCTAATTCTATCGAACCAGACTACCTTGAACATAGAAAAAAAGACTTGTTGAATACCGCTCAACGAATAGTACTTGCGATTTCCTTTATCCTGATCTTTGGATACGCCTACATTAATAATGTTTTTTCAACCCATTTAGAAGAGTTCGATTCGACCATACAATATTCTGTTTTTAAAATCACTTCGCTTTTACTAATCAATCTAATTGGGTTTTTTTTTTGTTACCTGCTTATACAGAAACAGTTGAAAATTCAAAGCCGATATGCCGATAAAATCTGTTCGCTATTAAGTAAAAGTGAATGCAATAATGTGATTGAAACAGATGCTGCAAAACTTTGGGGTGTTTTAGGCTGGAGCGAAATCGGATTGGGATATTTTCTAGCGAATGTAGCAGTATTGCTGTTTTTTCCGCAATTGATAACCTTTTTGGTGATCTTCAATATCCTTACACTCCCCTATACTATATGGAGTATATGGTATCAAAAAGTTAAAGCGCGTCAATGGTGTCCACTTTGCCTGATCGTACAAGTACTTTTATGGACACTTTTTTTCATAAACATTGTATTTGGCTATATTAATGTACAAAATATTTTATTTCATTCTCATTTTTCAAATCTCATTTTTCAATTGATCATTGCAGTCTGCATCTATGCCATTCCTATCTTCACCCTTACTATTTTTATACCTAAACTAAGTGAAGGATATCAAGTTGAACAACTTCGTCAGGAAATCAATAGCATAAAATCAAATGAAGAAATGTTTATAACATTGCTAAAGCAACAAACTTTTTTTGAAGTAAGCAAATCAGATTCGCAAATTATTTTCGGTAATCCGGATGCATATTTAAAAATCACCATTCTGACCAATCCTTTATGTAATCCATGCGCAAAGATGCATGTAAGGTTAGATAAGTTGATAAAAAGTATGTGCGAATTGCATTTACCCACTCAGAAAACAAGCATTTGCGTCCAATATATCTTTTCCGCTTTCAACGAAGGTATGGAATATGCCAATCGCTATTTCAATGCAATCTATTTGGAAAAAGGTAGGGAAACTGCATGGCAATTGTATTCAAATTGGTTTGAAAAAGGAAAATTTTTGGAAGAAACTTTTTTCAAAGATTTGAAGTTAGATATGTCTAATCCTGAGATTGAACTCGAATTCCAAAGACACAAATCTTGGAAAGAGAAAACGCAACTACAGGCTACACCTACTATTTTGATAAATGGGTATAAAATCCCGGAAAACTATAATATCGAAGATATTCGATATTTCCAGAATGCAATTATTGAGACCACTCCGAAAAGTCGTTAAATTTTAAAAAATCGTTATTGTATTTGTTGATTTCACAAACAGTTCGTTCCTTTTTCCCTGAATTAGAAAAGATTAAGAGTGTGTTTCGAGGTAGTTCCAAATTGACTCAGTTGAATTAATTCTCAAGTTTTGAATCCATTTTAAGCGGAAGATAGTTTAAAGATTATCAGGATGCCGAAAAATGGCACAACCAGTTTCACATTCAGGTCACCAATCGTATAGGTGAGAGGTTTTTTTGTCCGTTGTTCTATGAAGGTTTGGGTGCTCCCAATGTGTCAATTCGTGTTTTGGAATGGAAGATGATCCTCAAAGAAGCTCGCGCACGGATGGAGTGATGCCGAGTTGTTTGAGCATTATCGATTAAACCTTCTTGGCCGCAGGCTTTGGGTTTATTGAATATAGATGATAAACTGCCTGTGGACACACCACTTATTATATGCTTCGCATCCGTATCGTATCCCATGAAAATGAGACATGTGAGCACCTGATAGAAATAGCGTTTACTCAAGTAACAAAATTGCAGTCGATTGAATTTCAGATTAATGGCAGTGAAATTCGGATGGACAACAAATTGTTGAACAGCAACATAGCCTGATATATCCGTTATGAACTGATTCATGAGACGTTTCGTCTGGCTTATCTTGCAGCCAAGGCTCTCATTGACAGATTGCTGCCTGAAGCGAAAGTCCGCTTGTTAGGTCGCATAGCCAGTGAATCATGCGATAAGGTATTGTGTCACAGCACCCTGTCTGAAATCGAAACGCAGTTAACCGAGCTGGAACAGGTCATTTATACAATTAACAACGGAATTGACGGCCGGTCATTATCAGACCTTCAGACTTTCAAGCATTCAGTCGCCCCATTATACGGAATGTCACTATCGGCAAAAGGATGATCAGAAAGTCAAGGGTTATTCCATCAATGTGACTGAAACCTGTGATACGGACAATACGTTGAATTTAGTGACGAATGTTTTGGTTGATACGGCTGGCACTGCCGATTGTGTTTTTTTACAAACAGATTTTGAAATCCCAAAGGATATATAGTAACCGGAAAGATAGAAACTGTCAACGCCTATGGCTCATATCACAGTCATGAAAATCAGGACTATTGCAAGGAAAACGAAATTGACCTTATTCTTGGCGCCATATAGGGGAAGCCTTCCTGCTTTGATCTTTCCTTCAATGAAAACGGTGATTTGGTAGTTACCAACCTCAATACCCATATGATCATTTCTGCACGAAAGGTAGAATCCCGTAGGGAAGATGCAGAACCGAGTTGGGCAATCCTCAACGAAAAGAATCAATATAGGTATTTCACTCAAAAAGAAATAGATGTATGCTTGTTGCAAAAACTATTAGCCGCAAGATCGCCATAAGAGATAAATATCCGTAACATGATAGAGGAAACCATATTCCAGTTGGGCTATCGATTTCCCAATGCCAAAAGTCGTTATCGGGGGGTTGTCAAACATAAAATGTGGGTAAACCTGCGTTGCTTTTGGATAAACCTTGACCGGATTGCAATTTTTTTTGGGAGGATAGAAAACAGTGCAAAAATCATTAAAACAATGTAATGCAATTTGTTAAATTCCACTAATATAAAAAACAAGAAATATTCTATCTTGATTTTTTATTTTTTTTCAAGATATGGCGAAATTTATGCAATTTTATTTTGTCAATAAAAAATTAATTCCGACATTTGCAGAAAATTTATTTATAGAAGAGTTTTTGAAAAGGATTTTTTGGAGAGGATTTTTAAAAACAAACTTGCTTTTAGAGTTTTAGATAGAAGTGATGATTTGACAAATATTGATAAGAAAACAAAAGAGATCAATTATAAAGTATTATTTTTACAAAATGATGAGTATGAAAATTAATGTAAGAAGAGTTTCAGAAATTTTAAATGGACAGGAAATGAGAAGAGTAATTGGATCATGTGGAAATGGGCCATGTTATGCTAATCCAGGTTCGCTTAACCAACCTGTATGTGTGCCGGATGGCACTTTTTGTATTACAATAAGTGCAACCCAAGGGCAATGTCTTAATGTGGGAAATGCTACCTGTGAATGTGTTGCGTCTTATTAATTTTTTTTTAAGAGTCCGCTTAGAAAAGCCCAATATGGTTTTTTCGCCCCTCTCTTAAGTTTTATATAAGGGGTTATTTGTTCGGAAAAAGACTTTTCGAAGCGGACTTATTTATTAAGAAAGAGCGATTTTTTTTTAGTTTTTTTTAGTAATAATTTAATAAAGTGTAACTACTCAGGTCGCTTTCAGAAAGTTCGAAGAACTTGAAAGTGGATAACCCCTTGTAAGCAGTTAGGCGCAACTCGGGATATGGAGGAATTTCGTACCACCTCAACACCGTAGTTGGTTAAACTACTACGTAGTTACTGAGGGGATTGGCATTATTACCCCAAGTTGCCGACATGTGGGCGTTGAAAGGGGGTATACAGTTTTAAGTCCTTCGGACTTTTAAAAGCAAACTGAGTAGTTACTCATTGTTTTATTTGGTTAAGTAATAAATAGTTCATGTCTTTTGCCCTGATTTTTTAAAAAAAACCAGTATGTTTCGTAGCAGTTCCAAATCGAGCCAATTGAATTTATTTTAGAAAAGTAACCGGTGGTAGCACGTTTTGTGCCCCCAAAGTAGTAAATCGATGGATTTTGCTGAATTGTTTTGCCCTAAATATGAAAGCAGGACTGATCATAAACCAATTATTTGAATTTTAGTTGGATAGGAAAAAAATATTTTTTTTTGTTTTTGAATCAGAAATTATTTCCGATATTTGCCCAAAAATCGGTGAAAGTGGAATTTTATAAAAACAAATTAGCGCGAGGGACTCAATAAAATAATGATAATCAAGAATTTTATACAAACTCTCTATATTGAGAGAAACAAAAACCCTTTCTTCGATTCATTGGGTTGGGCTTCACCAGAGTACCATCTTATGGGATGGGCGCTAAGTTGTCTACAATTACACAAATTGTACGGAACAATTACTTTATACGCGAACAGCAAAGCTGCTTATTTATTGAGAGATACATTACAGTTGCCCTATTCAGAAGTTAATGTTGAACTCGATAAATTAAATCTTGTTCACCCCAATTTATGGGCGTTACCCAAAATTCATACTTATTCACTTCAGAAAAAACCATTTCTTCATGTTGATGGTGATGTATTTCTTTTTAAGCCGTTCTCACCAGATTTTTTAGAAGGAGATCTTATCGCCCAAAATATAGAGATAGCGACTGAGTATTATTATACTCAAACCCAAAAAGAATTGATGAGTCATTTTTCATTTTTCCCTGTTTGCGTGAAAAAGGATTTTGAGAGTGGAATTCCTATTCAGGCAACTAATGCTGGTATTTTGGGAGGTATTAATATGTCGTTTTTTTTTGATTATGTTGCTACTGCTTTTGAATATGTTTATAAAAATGTTGATAACTTGAAGAAAGTCAATGTTGAACGATTCAATGTTTTTTTTGAACAACATCTGTTTTATGCGTTGGCAAAAGAAAAGGGATTATCTATCAATGTTTTAATTAATGAAATAGTTAATGATAACGGATATAAATATTTAGGAGATTTTCACGATATACCTTTCAAACGAAGTTATCTGCATCTATTGGGTCATTTTAAAAGAGACGAAATGACTTGTATTCAAATGGCTGCAAAGTTACGAGAACTGTATCCTGATTATTATGAGAGAATTACAGTTTTATTCCGAAAAAAAAATATTCAATTAAGTCCTTGTGGCTTTATTAATCATCTCTATCTGGAAAAATGCCCAAATTTCTCATATGGCGGAGGTAGTTCAAACGAAATATTCATATCTAAAAAGCCCTGCAATGAAAGTAAAAATACACATTTACAACGCCTTATTCTTATTTCCCAAAAATGTCCATTAGATATTGATGAAGATTTGTTTAAAAACGATTTTGATAAATTTTATAATCAATTGAAATTTTTTTTGAAAAACAAAAATTTTTATGCGAATTTGAAAGAGAGGGATTTATCAGCTCAGCATTGGTATCGATGTTTATTTTCTGACCCTTCGGATATTTTTAATCAAGTTGTAATTCGTTGTAACGAAGCCATAATAATTGAATCTTCATTAGATTGGGGAGGATTATTCAATAAAAACTATCGGGTGGGAGCTGAATATTATTCTGATATTCAAACAAAAGAAAGCCGTTTTTTTAATTTATTAATAAAAGAAGCTACGGATAATGGATTTTCTCTTTACGATATAAATGAAATAGACAATGAAATACTTCTTTTTTTATCCGAACCCTTATCAATCAAAGAAGTTTTAATCAAAATGAAAGAAAAATTTGAAAATGATGTTATTTTAAATTATTACGCTATTTACGAAAACTTAATACTTTCGTCAATAATGCAATTAGTGATAAAAAAAGCAGTAAAACCGTTTTCAGAATAGTTATTAAAACGTAATAATTAATAAAATAGAAGAAAATGAAATCCGATTTATCAAATAATAGGAAAAAGATACCATATATTATTCATCAGGTATATGAAGATATGAATGGCCCTTCAGATGCCTTATTGGAAATTTCAAATTCATGGAAAACTTTTCATCCAGAATGGAAATACATGTTTTGGAATAAAGAATCGATCGAAGATCTTTTATATTCAAAATTCCGAAATTTCTTTCCAATTTATCGTAATTATCCTTTTAATGTTCAACGATGGGATGCAATCCGTTATTTGATTTTATTTAGTTACGGTGGTTTATATGTAGATATGGATTATGAATGTTTGGCCCCTTTTGATTTAATATTACATGATTCTGAATGTTGTATGGGTTTGGAACCATACGCCCATGCTTTAGAATATAAAAAATCATTTATTGTTGGAAATGCGTTAATGGCCACTGTTCCAGCCAATTCTTTTTTTGAGTTGATTATTGAAGATATGGTGAAAAACCAAAATACAGTTTTTTCAAAATTCAAAAAACAGCAAATTATTGAATCAACAGGACCTTTTTTGACAACAAGAGTTTATAATGTTTATCCAAATAAGGTTCTAATTAAGTTATTAACTGATGACTTAGTAGCTCCATTATCTCTTCAAGAGGTTCGTGCATTAGTGGATGGAATGCATACTGAGGAAATCAAGAATAAAATCGATAAAGCGTGTGCAATTCATTTTTTTATGGGATCATGGCATTCTCAAACTGAATAAGAAAATTGATGTATTTTAAAAAAAAAGGCTGCCCTATAGAAAGGCAGCCTATTTAATTACAAATAAAAATAATAACGTTAATAACCCGGATTCTGTGTCAGATTCGGATTACGTTGTGTTTGCGACAATGGGAATGGCCACAACAAGTTGTTGACCGTAAAATTCTTTGAAGCAGCAAAGCCCGTACTTACCGTTGTAACATCCACAAATTGAGCCGTTCCTTTCGGAATCGAACTGTCCATATCATTGGTTTTTGGATACTTCCGCGTGCGTTGAATCAGATTCCAGTCTTTCCACTCGAATACCAATTCGCGGTATCTTTCTAACCATACCTGTTCGATAAACTGCTGTTTCGACAGTCCGGATAATTCCGAAGCAATCTTTTCTTTCGAAACGCCGCCAAGTTCATAAGCCCGTGCACGAATGGTAGCCAATGCATCTACTGCCTGTGCAGTTACGCCATCAGTCTGAGCAATCGCTTCTGCAGCAAACAGATACATCTCGGCTAAGCGGTAGAACGCCCAATGACGTCCTGAACTGTTTTCATTCTTTACACCACCCCAATCATAGTAGAAGTATGGGGAAGGAGTATTTCGCTCCGGATTGGGCAATAAACTGCCATCCCGTTTATCAAATGAATTGGCGAAAAATTGTCTTTCTTTCATACGCAGGTCGTTTTCAGCATCATACATGGCTAAATAGCGGGGCATCGGCTTGTAGGCGTTATTGGTTAACGTCACCCTACATTCTGCGCTACCCAACGCGCCAACTTCCAGCGGCCATGCATTCGCATTAAACCCTGCATTGCTAATACCGGCAGTAAATTCCTGAATATAAATAAATTCGGCGCAAGTAGACAACTTTCTTCCGGTGGGAGCTGCTGCCTGAACATTGACACTTTTGAATTTGTTATATGCACTCAGTTCTGCAAAATCCTCATTGTTTTCCAATGAATGGAGCGATGCATAAGCGCCTCCTGGGAGGAATTTTTTAGCTTCAGTTGCAGCTGCCGCCCATTTGGATGCATCATTTACCGGAAAGCCAGCCATTTGGACGTAAGCATCAATCAAATGAGCCGATGCTGCCGGAGCCGTAATGCGTTTGCTATTATTGTATATTGACTTGACAGGTAATGTTTTAACAGCTTCCTGTAAATCGGGAATAATAACCTGATCGTAAATCGTTTTTACATCGGTTTTCGGCGTCTGCAAATCATCGGCTGCTGTCAGAGGCTTCGTAATCATCGGCACATCGCCAAAATGTTTAACCAAATAGAAATAATTCTGCGCACGGAAAAACCTGGCTTCTGCCAATAATCTACTAAGATCCGCCTGACTAATACCGGCTTTCACCAAATCGACTGTAGGTAATACTTCCAGTATTAAATTGGCTCGAGAAATCGCCTGATAAGGCTGGTTAAACAAATCACCCATTTTTGAATCGACATTATTAGGCGTCATTGCCAACTGCTGCGCCCATTGGATCCATAATTCCTGGCCTTTGTAGTTCAGGTTGTCGAACAATCCGGAACTCCAACCACCCATCATTAAACGGCTACCATCATATACACCCGGACTTGCCCAACTGTTAGGTCCTAACCGATATAAATTATTAACAGCTGCTTCGGCCGTTTTCATTGAACCGAAATAAGTCTCAGCAGGAAGTGTGCTCATCGGCTCTTCTTTCAAAAATTCTGTACATGCTGATAATATAAACATGCCAACACATACGATACTTAAATATATCTTTTTCATTTCAATTGATTTATTAAGTGATTAAAATGTAACATTAAGGCCCAGTGTGAATACGCGAGGTTTCGGATAATTGAAGAAGAAGCAGCCCTGTTCAAATTGGCCACGTGTAGAACCTTCGGGATCGAATCCACGGAAATCCTTGGATGTAAGCACAAACAGATTTTGTGCGCTTACATATGTCCTGATTGCATTCACCCCTATTGCTCTTGCCTGTTGGGATGTAAAACTATAACCCAACTGGAACAGGTTTCCGCGCAGATACGTTGCACTGGCTACCCAGCGTGTATCGCAGTTCGAATCCTGTCCGTCGAAAGAGCCAATCCGTATGGCTTGTACCTGATTCGGTACGTTGGTTGGTTTGCCTTCTGTCCATGCTTCGGTCAAGATAGTTCTTAAGCCGCTTGTTAAGCCAAATCTGTCTTCGGTCGAGTGTGAAAAGTCCTGGCGGATATTTCCCCCGATCGAAAATTGGAGGTCGACCATCAAATCAAAGTTTTTGTAATTAACCCGGTTGATAAATGACCCTGTCCAATCTGGCATACCTTTTCCAATAACTGTCTTATCCGGATTGCGTATTGCAGTGCCTACACGACCTCCATTGGCAGCTACATACGCAGCATCCTTGATGCCAACGCGTTCGTATCCCCAAAATTGACCCATGGGTTGACCAACTCTCATAATGATTTGAGCGCCTACCCAGTTATCACCTACAAACATATCTGCACCGCCTTCGTTCAGTTTTTCTATGCGGTTGGCATTGTAGTTGGCATTCAAAGTGGTGCTCCAGTCAAAGTCTCTTGATTTAACAATCACTCCCGTAATCATAGCATCCAATCCCTTGTTGGAAATGGCTCCGACATTTTTCCAAATCGAACCAAATCCAGACGTATTCGGAATAGGCGCATCAAGCAAAAGGTCGCTTGTGTACTTATAATAATAGGAAACATCAAAATTCAAACGGTTTCCAAATGTTCTTATTTCAATACCTATATCATAGAGTGCTTGCTTTTCCCATTTCAAATCTGGATTCGCCAACCTGCTTGCATTAGCAGAGGATGCACGCTGGCCGTCCAATAATACAGTTCCAGTGCCAAATACTGCCAATGATCGGTACATAGGAATTTCGCTGTTTCCGGTAACTCCAAAACTGGTATGAAGTTTCAAATGATCAATCCACGAAATGTTTTTCATAAACTCCTCGTTCGAAGCCACCCAAGCCAATCCGGCAGAAGGGAAGAAACCATATTTGTGATTATCGCCGAATCTGGACGAACCATCCATACGCGCAGTAACTGTTGCTGAATATTTATCATCTAAAGTATAGGCAACACGACCAAAATAAGAGTTCATCGACCATTCCTGGAGTTCGGATTGTTGTTCGTTTTGCTCGGTTCCTGCAGCTAAATTGTAAATACCAAACGCATTGGTTGTGAAATTACCCACATTGTTTCTTGTTCTGAAATATGTACGTGACGACCATTCTGCGCCAGCCAGCGCATTGAACCGGTGTCTGTCAATTGATTTACTATAATTTAGCGTGGTTGATTCCTGCCAATATAATACCTCATATCTATCTAACTCGACTTGTCCTTTTCCACCATTATCCTGATTGATTACACCGAAAGGATAAAACCTTGTTCTGTGTTGAATATCCCCATTAACTCCAAGTTGGGTTTTCAAATCCAATCCTTCCATCAGATGAAACGTTAATGATGAATTAAAGTTTATCATAGTGCGCTTCCTCATTTCCTCACGCGCATTCAAATAATGTACCGAGTTGGGTCCTGCTTCATAACCAAATCCATTAATTCTTGCCGTTGTGTTCGACCAGTTGCCATCTGGATATTTGACCGGAAAAATGGCAGGCATTTCTATCAACATTCGGGCGGCGTCCAACCCACCGCTTTCAGGCGTATCTCGTTGCCAGCTATAATTCGCCATCAAGTTAACGGAAGTAGTTAACCATTTTGTCGGTTTGGCTTCGTTCGTTATCCTTGCACTGAAACGCTTGAAGTATGTTTGAACCATAATCCCTTGATTATCCGTAAAATTCAAAAACGCTCCTGTCGATGAGGTTTTGCCACCCTGCTGAATACTCAACTGGTGTGAATGTGAAATTGCATTTTGCGTTGCTTCATCCTGCCAGTTGGTATCATAAAGTGGAACCAGTGTATTGTCGTTCAAGTCTTTCCATCCCTGAGGATTGAATGTGCCGTTGATACGAAACAATTCGTAATAATTCGGATTTAACGAACTGTTCTGTGCAATATTTGTCCATCGCGTCGTCATTGCTGCTTCCGAAAAGCCACCGTATTTAACCGCATTCTGCATACCTATTTTGTAGGCTTGCATATATTCGGCGGCATTCAGCGTTTCCATCTTTCTGCCCATTTGTGAAAGGCTTACCCATCCGCTGTAAGAAATTGATGATGTTTCACCTACAGTTCCTTTTTTGGTTGTAACCAAAATAACTCCCTGAGAACCGCGTGCTCCATAGATAGCAGTCGCCGAAGCATCTTTCAATACTTCCATCCGCTCGATATCATTCGGATTGATAAACTGGAAATTCTCTGTTACTACGCCATCCACAACATACAGTGGGTCGGCAAGTGCTTGGATAGACGATTGTCCACGGATAATAACGCGGTCGCGTGTGTTACCTCCGGGCATACCGGAGTTTACAAACACGTTCACACCCGATG
>Ga0209628_10002993_pt1 | contig 11681 bp, 6 predicted proteins | sample TergutCu122P4_FD_187285 | JGI IMG/M metagenome (GOLD analysis project Ga0209628, IMG submission 187285) | Cubitermes ugandensis P4 segment gut microbial communities from Kakamega Forest, Kenya - Cu122 P4 (SPAdes) (version 2) | ecosystem: Host-associated > Arthropoda: Insects > Digestive system >...
GGTATTGACTTCTGGCAGGTATATGGGGTTTGTGTCGCCCTGATACTGATCGCTATGGGCGCGGCTTTTGGATATCTCTGGCAAAACCTTGTTTTATATGAGAGAAGCTCTCCGGAAAAAATTCTCGCGCGGTATTTACAACCGCTGGTCTCGGGAGGATTACCCCGCTTGATGGTTACTGAGGCGTCAATACCCGCGAAATATGAATCAATCACGGAAAGGGACAGCTACATCCGCGAGGTTCTCGCGTCCGGAGAATTAAGCTATCTCAGAGAGGCTGACGAATCCGGCGGGGGAAGAGATGTTTTTATTTATATGGCGGGGGATACGATTATCGCTGCTGTCACATTAGAAAAAAGACAAACGGGACGCTTTGGCTTTTGGGATCCTGTAAAAGTGGATATACGCATGCCAATATTCGGCGATTTAAAGGTCATCGCGCCTCGCGACTGTTTCGTGAGCGCGAACGGGATTGGCTTGTTTTCCGAGGATATAACGGCGGATGATATACCCTATCAGGATTTGGCGGGCTCGCTTGAGGATAAGGCCGAGTCGGTTTCAAGACGAACGTATTTATTGAGTGGTCTGTACAGGAAGCCTGAGATCAGCGCCGCGGGCGCGGACGGCGCGCCTCTAAGTGCGGTGTTGAAGGAAGACGCGAATGGTCCCTTGGCGCTTGTGATACCATCGTTGCCTGAAGCGCCATCAGAAGCGGAAGAACCGGACGCGCCGGAGGCGCCCGTTGAAAACGGACAATCCAAGTGAACGCAGTCGCGTTTTTTACCGGTGAGCGGTATAAGGATGTATAAAGAGTAAAGGAGAGCAAATACTATATGGATAGCGCCCAAAATAAAACAGGGTCAAGATCGCGCAAGAAACCGGGAGGATTCAGGCGGGATAACAGGGAAGCCCGCGAAACGAGGGAGACTAAAGAAAAGCCGCAAGGTGAAAAGGCAAATAGTGAAAAACCTGCCGCTTTTAACGCGCACGCGTTGGATATGGAAGAGGGTTTCGTAATGCCGGTAAGGCCGACTGTAGATCTGACATATGTTGATTTTACGAGAGAAGCGGTAACTCAAAGCGAAAGACGCCCTTTTGTGCCAAAAAGAAGAAATGAAGTGCCTTTTGAAATGTCAGAAACGCCAAAATCCCAGTCCGAAAACAGAGACAGAGACGCGAGGCAGCCCGAGCGAAGACCGCGAAAACAAGCCGAAAGAGACATCGCGACTGAGCAAAAAGCGGAAGTCAACGCGATAATCGAAAAAGCGCCTGAGCCCGCGAAAGACAAATCAATCAAAAAAAGCAAAAGAGAAGAAGGCAAAACCGACCAGGTGGCGCAAAGGCACAAAATCGCCACAGGAAAAGAAACGCGCGCCAAAGCGTCGGAAAGCGGCGAGAGCAGGAAACCGCAGGGGCGCGTATTACAAGCCAGGGAGGCAACAAGCCGCGAGAAGCCGAATCACAGGGAGGCTGTACGGGGGGCTCAACGGGAGGCTCTCGAGCGCGAGTCAGCGACTCAGGAAAACACGAAGCGCGATGAGGGGGCGGAAAAGCCTGTCAGAGAGTCACTGATGCGACCGTACTGGCTCAAGAAATGAGTGAAGTGGCGCTTGTCACAGGCGCGTCAGGAGATATAGGAGGGGCGATAGCCAGGCGCTTAGGACTGGCCGGATATGACTTGGGCATTCATTACTACAAAAACAGAGAAAAAGCTGAGGCCTTGCGCGAATCCGTCTTAGACTTGACCGGAGGGACAGGGGTAAGGGTTTGCGTCGTTCAGGCTGATATCAGCGATTCCGCGCGGGTTCGCGAAATGGTTGATAAAGTAAACGACGCGTTGGGAGAGATCACGTGCCTGGTAAACAACGCGGGATATAGCGAGTATAAGCTTTTTACGGATATAAGCGATGACGCTTGGGAACGCGTGTTCGCCGTCAACGCGACTGGCGCCTTTTATTGCGCCAGGTCAGTGCTGCCGGCAATGATACGGCGTAAAAAAGGCGTTATTATTAATATTTCGTCGATGTGGGGGCGTTTGGGTGCTTCATGCGAAGTCCACTACTCGGCTGCTAAAGCGGCGCTTGACGGTATGACAAGAGCCCTCGCGAAAGAACTCGGCCCTTCAGGCATCAGGGTAAACGGGGTGGCTCCGGGAGTTATCGATACCCGGATGAACGAAGCGCTTGACGCGGCAAGCATAGACGCGTTAACCGCGGCGACGGCTGTCGGACGCCTGGGAAAGCCGGATGAAGTCGCGGACTTGGTCTGCTTTTTGGCGGGTGAACGCTCGTCATTTATCACGGGACAGATATTTGGCGTTGACGGCGGTTTCGGCGTTTGAGATTTAAATTGTTACTTTTTTATTAAAATTTTGAATAAACGCAAATCGCTATTGACAAGCCTGTCGCGCTTTTAGATAATTATAGGATACAACTCGCGCCTGTAGACAAGCTATGGTTTGGAGACAGGCGAGTTTATATATTAAACGCGTAAGCAATATATTAATCATTTTATGAGGAGAGTGATGTTATATGGCTACCTTTATTCAGGAACCTTCCCGGACGTTTGGTGAGTATCTGCTGATACCGAGATATACGTCAAGGGAATGCGTACCGTCAAAAATCAACCTCAAAACCCCTTTGGTGAAGTATGGTAAGGACCAAAGCCCCGAGATCAGCCTGAATATCCCCCTTGTTTCGGCAATAATGCAGTCGGTTTCTGATGATAACATGGCGATTGCTTTAGCGAAAGAAGGGGGATTGTCTTTTATTTACTGCTCACAGCCTATAGAGAGCCAGGCTAAGATGATTACTAAGGTCAAGAATTATAAAGCGGGCTTTGTCCCCAGTGACGCGAATCTGAGGCCCGACAGCACATTGGGGGACGTGCTCAGACTCAAGGCCAGGACCGGGCACTCCACAATGCCCGTGACCACGGACGGCTCGCCAAACGGTAAGCTTCTGGGCCTGGTGACTTCGAGAGACTACAGAGCGAGCAGGATGGCGCCTGATGTCAGGGTAGATACTTTTATGACAAAATTTGAGGATTTGATATGCGCTCCGGACACTGTGACGCTGAGCGAGGCGAATGATATCCTTTGGGACCATAAATTAAACGTGCTTCCCGTGGTAGACAATGACCAGAGGCTCAGATACTTTGTTTTCAGAAAGGATTATGAAAACCATAAAGAGAACGCGCTTGAAGTACTCGACAAGAAAAAGCGTTACCTGGTAGGCGCGGGGATAAATACCCGCGATTACGCGAGGCGGGTACCGGCTTTGCTGGACGCGGGCGCTGACGCGCTTTGCGTGGACTCTTCCGAAGGCCATACCCAATGGCAGGCGGATACTTTGGGATGGATTAGAAAAAATTACGGAAATGAGGTAAAATGTGGCGGCGGCAATGTTGTCGATCAGGAAGGTTTTATGTTTCTGGTAAACGCCGGCGCTGATTTTGTAAAGGTGGGCATCGGCGGCGGATCGATCTGTACCACAAGGGAGCAAAAGGGTATAGGACGGGGTCAGGCTTCAGCTCTCATAGACGTAGCCGCGGCCAGGCAGAGATACTTTGAAGAGACCGGGGTCTATGTGCCTATATGCTCTGACGGAGGCATAGTGCTTGATTATCATATGATTTTGGCTCTTGCGATGGGCGCTGACTTCCTGATGATGGGACGGTATTTCGCGCGTTTTGACGAAAGCCCAACCAGCAGGGTATTGGTAGGCAGCGTGTACATGAAAGAGTATTGGGGAGAGGGTTCAAACAGGGCCAAAAACTGGCAGCGCTATGACGACAATGAAGAAGAGGGACTCACGTTTGAGGAAGGCGTTGACTCTTATGTGCCATACGCCGGACAGCTAAAGGATAATGTAAACACTTCTCTTAGCAAGATAAAAGCCACCATGTGCAACTGCGGCGTTTTAAGCATACCCGAGCTTCAAAAGAACGCTAAGCTGACTCTCGTATCCTCCACAAGCATAATAGAAGGAAATTATCATGATGTGGTGGTAAAGGAAGGGCTACCCCCTTCGTATTGATGTTATTCACAGGAGATTGGTATGAAAAGCATTAAAAACAAAATGCTGGCCTCCTTCGCTATCGCCATCATAGCTTCGTTTTTGATCGGGCTTTGCAGTTATATTAATATTTCCGAAATGAACAAAACCATCAGCGATACTGACTTTGTCGTCGTGCAGCCTTTGGTGCATCTCAGCAAGATTACTTATTACCTGGGGCAGATAGAGGCGCTGTCGCGCGAAAGCGTCATGAACGGAGAAGAGGACAACAAAGCCGATTATGAGACTATACGGCTTTATCAAGAAGATATCCGGGCGCAGATTGACGGATATTTGGATGTCTTATACGTAAACGGCTTTCATGACACTGAGGAGTACGCGGTTATCTCTGATCTGAGCGTAAAGGTATCTGACTGGTTACAGGATATAAACATGGTCTCTACGCTGTCGGAGAGAGGTTACGCTATCGCGGCGGAGAAATTGTTGAACGATTATGTTTTGCCAAAAGGTCTGGTCATCAACGCCTTGCGCGAAGAGCTTGTGAAGATCAACGAGGGGCAAGCCGCCGAAAGCCGCGAGAGGGCTAAGGAGAATTATAAAAACGCCGCTGTCGTGATAGGCGGCTTACTCGCGGTGATTGTCGCGGCCTTGATTATTTATGGCTCGATGATTACCCGCTCCGTGACAAACTCTGTTGAGGAGATCACCCGCGCGAAAAGCGAGGCTGACCGCGCCAACCGCGCGAAGACAGAGTTTTTATCAAACATGAGTCATGAGATAAGAACGCCGATGAACGCGATTATCGGTATGACGCAAATAGCCCATCGCGCGACTGATTTCGAGAAAATTCGGGAGTGCGTCGATAAGATAGAAAGCTCCACCAGTCATCTGCTGAGATTGATTAATGATATACTTGACATGTCAAAGATAGAAGCGGGAAAGCTGGAATTAACAGAGGAAACGGTAAAGCTTTCCGAGGAGATATCATTTGTGTGCGCGCTGGCTCGCGCGGGAGCGAACGACAATCAAATTGAGCTGATCCAGGACGTAAATATCACGCGGGACCGGGTCAAAGCCGACAAGCTCAGGCTCAATCAGGTCCTGATCAACCTCCTCTCAAACGCTGTCAAGTTTTCTCCCGATGGCGGGCAAATCAGGCTTTCCGTGAAGGAGATTGACACCGGAAAAGACCGGTCAAGGTATCTCTTCTCAGTATCTGATCAGGGAATCGGTATGAGCCCCGAGCAGATCAATCGCCTCTTTAGATCATTTGAGCAGGCGGATATGAGCATCACAAAGCAGTATGGCGGCACGGGCCTTGGCTTGACCATATCAAAAAACATCATCGAGATGATGAATGGCGAAATATATGTTGAAAGCGAGCTTGGCAAGGGCAGCAGGTTTTATTTTACCTTAGAGCTCAAAGAAGCGGATAACGACAAAGAATATGAAGCGGTTTCCGATATGGATTCCCGCTCCGGCGTTGGCGAGTCTCAGGTTGATTTTTCCGGGATTCGCGCGTTGGTCGTAGACGATATAGAGATAAACCGCGCTATAGTCATTGAGCTTCTTTCCGATACAGGAATCGAAATACATGAATCCTCAAACGGCCAGGAAGCCTTAGACGCGTTCGCGAGGTCCCCATATGGGTACTATGACATCATACTCATGGACATGCGTATGCCGGTGATGGATGGCTGTGAGGCCACAAGGAGAATACGCTCGCTTGACAGGCCGGACGCTATGGCGGCGCCGATTATCGCGATGACCGCCAACGCGACGCGATCAGACATCGATCAGGCGCGCGAGTCCGGTATGAACGGACATATCTCCAAGCCTTTAAACATTGATAATGTTATTCAAGTAATACGCGATGAGACCGGCAATAGCCTGAATATAGAGAACTGAAGGCCGCGAGTCATTATCGCGGTTTTTTTTAGGAGGATGTTAATGAAAATCTCAAAGATAAAAACTTTTGTGGTGGACGGAGGGTTCCGGCCGTGGACATTCGTGAAAATAGAGACAGATGAAGGCATCACGGGTTGGGGAGACGCCTGCGATTGGGAAGCGTCATTCGCGACCGCGAAGGTGGTCGAGTTTTTGGCTCAGTTTCTGATCGGCCGGGATCCCATGGATGTGGAGCGGATATTTTGGGAAAACGTAAACAAATGCAACCGCAGCGTAGGCGGCATAGCCTGGAAAGCCATAGCCGGCATAGATACCGCTCTTCTGGATATTAAGGGGAAGGCTTTGGGGGTTCCTGTCTGGCAGCTTTTTGGCGGCAAGATACACGACAGGCTTCGTCTGTACTGGACCCACTGCGCGAGCGGGCGCAATACGCTGGCTTCACTGGGCCTGACTGACAAACCCGCGTTAAAAACTATAGAGGATCTGCGGGAGTTCGCGGCTATGGTAAAGGATAGCGGTTTAACCGCGCTCAAGACAAACCTTATGACCCTCGCCGGGATACCGGGGGGCATGGCGCCCGGAAGCCCCCGCAGGCCCGCGATTTCTAACGGAACTATTTCTACCAGGGAGCTTCGAACGATCGAGGCGATAATCGCTACGTTCAGGGAAGTATGCGGTCCGGATATGGGCATCGCGCTTGACACCGGCTTCACATACAGGCTGGGAGGAGCGATTAAGCTTGCCAGGACGCTTGAGCCGTATGACATGATGTGGCTTGAGGCGGAAAGCCTTGACCCGGACGCCATGAAGGTTGTCAGGAACAGCACTAAGACGACAATCGTGCACGGCGAAAGCATATATGGCTTGCATGGCTACAGGCCGTACCTGCAGAACTATGTACAGGACGTGCTGATGGTTGATATCGCGTGGAACGGTTTGACTATGAGCAAAAAGATCGCCGATTTCGCGAGCGCTTTCGACGTGCCGGTCTCGCCGCACAATTGTCACAGCCCGCTCACTACTTTTGTCGCGGCGAACTTATGCGCGGCCACAAGCAACTTCTATATCCTCGAAACCGATTATGAAGACGTGCCCTGGCGCGATGAGATCATTACCAGGCCGTATAAAATCGAAGACGGTTATCTCATCGTGCCGGACGCGCCGGGCCTGGGCACCGATCTCATAGAGGAAGAGCTTGTCAGACGGGCGTATCCGCCCTACTCTCATTAATTCGCGCTCCGGGATATGGCCCGCGGGTATTTTTGATCGGAATTTTTATAAAAAAACGCGCTACCCTATGAATGACATGTAGTGGTATAATTTTGACGTTGAAAAATCGTTTTATAAAGGAGAAATAGCGTCCATGAAATACGTAATCCTGATCGGTGATGGCATGGCTGACAATCCCGCGCCTGAATATGGCGGAAAGACCGCTCTTGAGTATTCAAATAAACCATTGATCGACCGCTTGTCCCGGGAAGGCGAGATAGGCCTGGTCCGCACGGTGCCCGTAGGAGTCGTTCCGGGCAGCGATACCGCTATACTAAGCATATTTGGATATGACCCGAGGGAATATTTTTCCGGGCGCTCCCCCTTTGAGGCCGCGAGCTCCGGGATCGCTCTTGATGACGGCGATATATCATACCGCTGCAATATGATAGCCCTTGAAGACGGGGATAAGCCTTTCCGCGAAAAAATAATCCTGTCCCACAGCGGCGGATCCATAGACGGTGAAAGCTCAATCGAATTATTGAGCGTTTTGAAGGACGACGCGGAGTTCGCGAAACTGCTCAAAAAAAGTCATATGGTAATCAACCCGATCCCCTCATTCCGGCATATAGCGGTGCAAAAAAACGCCGACATCGCGGGATTGGTCACGATACCGCCTCATGATCATCTGGGCGAGGTCATCGGCGGGCTGCTGCCCTCCGGAATCCCGATGGCTGAGGACTTGATCGCTTTGATGAGGCGCGCGAACGAGATATTGGATAAACACCCGATAAATGAAGCCAGACGCGCTCAGGGTAAGCTGCCGGCTAACGGGATATGGTTTTGGGCTCAGGGCATGGCTGTAGCCCTGCCGTCTTTTGTAGGGAAGTATGGAAAGGGCGGCTTTGTAGTAAGCGGTGTCCCTCTCGCGATGGGGATTGGCGCTCTGGCCGGACTACGATATGTGATCGTGCCGGGCGCGACCGGAGAGCTGGACACGGACTTTGAGGGAAAAACGGACGCGATACTGAGAGGCCTCTCTGAAGGTGACGAGTTCGCTGTCCTGCACATAGAAGCGCCTGATGAGTGCACTCATAACGGGGATATAGAGGGTAAGATCCAGGCTATAGAGTGGATAGACAGCCGTAGCCTGAGCAGGCTCATCGATGGCTTACAAAAAATGGGAGAGGATTACCGCGTCCTGATCCTCAGCGATCATAAGACCCTGACATCAACGCGGGGACATGACGGTGATCCTGTGCCGTATCTGATATACGACAGCAGAAAAACCGCGGGAAGCGGCTTGTCATATACGGAAGCCAACGCGGAAAAAGGCCTGTACATTGAGGAAGGGCACCGCTTGATAGAGAGGCTTTTTGAGATTTAACGCGGAAGAGACGAGAAATAACAAGCGAATAACAGGATAATTACGAAAAAACAGAGGAAGATGCCCCAATCAAGAAAAGCAGTCAGCCACGGCCTCATGACCATGGCTGACTGCTTTTATACGTAGATTATTGTTCTGATTTACCGAGAACTATTGAACCGTGTCTTATGGCTTCATTACCACGCGTTACTAAGAGTTTCGCCTGAGGGCTCCGCGTTTATTAGCCTTCTTACGAGACGCGAGGTTTATCACAAGCAGCGCTACACACAGAAGCAAAAGCAGTCGCGTCGGTATGCCGTTGACCATGGTTCCCGGCAGAGCGGCGAGGGGGGGCGGGAACTCGTCAAAGATCCATTCTTCCTCAACATCATCCCAATGCCACACGCCCTTTGGCACGCCGACTCCGTCATACTCTATATAGGTTCCGTCCTCTTGCTTTACAAGCGTGTGTCCGGGGATTGTAGGATTGGGAGGAGGCGGTCCGCCACCTTCATCGTCCTTCTTGCCGTCGTCTTTTTTATCATCGTCCTTCTTGTCATCGTCGTCATCGTCGTCATCATCGATTTTATCATCCTTTTTGCCACCATCATCACCAGGGGTATAGGTGTTCGCGAACGCCGGTGTCCCAACATATGGCGTCCACGCGCCGCCGCCCCACTTGAAGTACCGTATACTGACCACGATCAGTTCTGATGAGACGCCGTCATCCTCAATGATGACTTCAATCAGATATCTCGACGCGTCGACACTCCACCTGGAGGTACCGCCGGAAGTCTCCCTCATCAGCAAGTAGTATGTTCCCGGGGAGTTAAACTGTATGTCCGCGAACACAACCTGGCTGGACATCCCCGCGGACGCGTTCGTCGCGGTACGCGTCGCGGCGCCCTGAGTCCCTGAGCCGTCGGACCAGTAGAGCGTGAAGCTGAACTGATTCGCGGTCATAGCCGCGTTGGCTGTTTTGATCGCTGATACGGGTACGAGAACGCCACCAACGACGCGCCCGCCACCGCCACCCGATGTATAAGTGTTCACGAACGCGGGCGTGCCATCATATGAAACCCACACGATTCCATCCAGTTTGGAATATTGAATATTCGCGACGATCAGATCAGGCGAATCGCCGTCGTCCTCAATGAGGATTTCAATCAGGTATCTCGAAGTGTCAACACTCCAGTTGGAAGTGCCACCCGCGGTCTCCCTCATAAGTAAGTAGTAAGTTCCCGGCGCGCTAAACTGTATGTCCGCGAAGACAACCTGGCTGGACAGTCCCGCGGACGCATTCGTCGCGGTACGCGCCACGGCGCCCGGAGTTCCTGAGCTGTCAGACCAGTAGAGCGTAAAGGTAAACTGATTCGCGGCCATTGCCTCGTTAGCGGTTTTAACCGCGGATATCGCTACGGGGACGCCGTTGACGACGCGCTCGCGCTTATAAGTGTTATTAAAGAAGATACCGTCAGCGGTCGATCCCGCTTTTTCATACGAGACAGACGCCACAAGCTCGCCGTCTATCTCTTCAACGAGGACCGACAGAGTCACGACGCGCTGGTCGAAGGTGTATCCCGGGGGTAATGGATCCGGCGTGACTTCAGAGATGGTATATGTGTACAGCCCCGGTCGCGTGAATGTCAGTTTGCCGAAGTCAATTGTGCCATTGGCTACCGCGGCTATTGGATTTATCCCGTCCCAATCCTGGCCATCAGTCTGACCCTCTGTAAATATGAATTCAAATAAGCCTAAAGTGATAGGAAGATCAGCTAAAGTATCCGCGTCAGTCAGCGTCTTTATACCCCGTATTGTCACTGTGCCGGGCTCAGGATCATGCTGAGGCGGCTCCTCATAGGTGTTGTCGAAGTAAACGCTGTCAACGGGAAGGCCGCCTTTTACGTATGTCGTGTTTGCTACCACAAGAGCGTCGTTTATATCCGTTATAACGTATGTGACCACAACGCTGAACCTGTCATAATAATAGTTCGTGACGCCACCGTCAATTTCAGTCACAGTGAAGCGATATACGCCTTCTTCGGTGAATGTCAGCGCGCCAAGATCGATGACGCCGTCGCCAGCGACGGGAATCGACGTTGAGCCGCTTAGGCTCCACGCGCAGCCGTCAACGGGATTGGTGGAGTCAGGCGTCATTGTGAAGGTGAACTGGCCAGCCGTAAACAACAAAGCCGCGCCATGGGAATCTGTCAGCGTTTTCGCGCCCGCCAGAGGAACAGTGACAGGAGTGGAGGCGTACAACTCCAAATCAGCCGAGTCATGATCGTCTTCATCATCGTCTCCGCCACCCTCATCGACCTCATTATCCTTTATTTCGCCGTCATTTTCCGGGTTGTCATCGGGATCGCTGTCTATATCGGGTACCGGGTTGCCATCCTCGTCGGTCATGCCGCTGATTTCAGCCACATTTAGTAGATTGTCGATTGTCGCGGCCGCGTTCACCGTCAGGACTACGTAAATAGTTTGCTCTTCACCAGGCAGGAGCCTTATGTCCTCTTCGTATTGCAGAAGCCGTAGCGCTCCGGGTATCGCCGTGAGGGTCCACGCCTGAGCCGAGCTGTCCCAGTACTTCCCGGTATTAACCCAACCGACGTTTCTGGGATCTGTTGAATCAAAGTCATAACCCTCAGGTATATAGTCGGATATGGGATTGAGGATCACAGTCTCTTCGCATTGGTTAATCAGTTTGATGGCGAATTTAACCTGATCGCCTTTCTTGACCCTCGCCGGCTGGGAGGGGTTATTTCCCGGGTCGCTGATGGGGCCGGTAACCGTAAGGCCATTGCGCTCCACCTCGCTTACCCATTTGCGTAAGGCCGCGTCATATACGCCATACGCTACCTCAGCGTAATCAAGGTCATCTTTATCATTGCTTCCGTTCGGGCCCCAGATTTCGTCTATCTCATTGTCTTTCTCATTACCCGCGGCGCTCATTCCATCGCCCGGGCCCGGATTGTGGGAATCGCGGTCTTCTACTACGCCTCCGGGAGCGTCGTCTTGTCCACCAGTGCCGACGACATTTTCTCTGATCTCCCTGACCTCAGCCCAGTTTCTGAGGTTAACGCCATTTTCCGCCTCAGGAGAAACAGTCAATATAATTTCAAATGTCGCTGTGCTGCCATTGGCATAGGAGCCGTCCAATTCGTAGCCAGGATTACCAG
>Ga0209628_10002994_pt1 | contig 11680 bp, 7 predicted proteins | sample TergutCu122P4_FD_187285 | JGI IMG/M metagenome (GOLD analysis project Ga0209628, IMG submission 187285) | Cubitermes ugandensis P4 segment gut microbial communities from Kakamega Forest, Kenya - Cu122 P4 (SPAdes) (version 2) | ecosystem: Host-associated > Arthropoda: Insects > Digestive system >...
GGCATGTGGAACTGTTTTTCAAGTGGATCAAACAACACCTTTGCCTCAAACGATTTTTTGGTCGAAGTGATAATGCGGTGCGGTCACAAATTTGGATTGCAATGTGCGTTTACCTCCTTATTTTAATATTGAAAAAACGGTTGAAACTTGACTACTCCGCCTACGAAATTCTACAAATATTAAGCGTAACAATATTCATCAAAACACCACTTTTGACGCTTTTTTCACAGGATTTTACACTTTTTAATAACTACTATAACCCTAAACAGTTGCTATTGTTCGACTTATGATCGGACGCTAGTGACGAATTATGAATTATGAATTCAAAGGCCGTTTACAGCAGATACGTTCCCTAACCCCCGCTTGTCGGGGGAAGAGAACCTTTGGACCTGTCTTATTTTACGCAATAGGTTATTGTTCGTCAAGATTGAAGCGGATTTCTTGCGCAGCAACAGTTTACAAATATAAAGCACAATCAGAGCCGCGCACGGAGTAAGCGGTTTTCACGTTACCACCGGGGTTACCGCTTACTCCGTGCGCGGCTCTGATTGTGCGCGGCGTTGAACAGTATGCGGCTCTGATTAACCCCCCGTTTAAGTCCAGGGAAGGTTACAACGTATGTCTTCGCCGTTGTTTTCGTTGTAAAAGACAATCCTGTTGCGTCCTCTTGCCTTCGCCTGGTAAAGAGCTTCGTCGGCCAGTTTTATTGCCGTATCCATATTGGTTGACGGCGAGGTCGAATAAATTCCAAAACTCGCGGAAACCGGGATCAAAACATCCCCGAATAGCACCGGCTCCCGACAGATGTTTTGCCGGAGACGTTCGATGAAGTTAAGCAGGTCCGTCTTATCGACATCGGTCATCAGCAAAATGAATTCCTCCCCGCCGTAACGACCGTATAAATCATAAGGCCGAATCGCCACTTTCACCCGCCGGGTCACTTCCTTGAGTACCGTATCTCCTGCCAAATGGCCATATTTGTCGTTGATGGCCTTGAAATGATCCAAGTCGTAAATAACAACAAAGCATTGCTGTCCCGTTCGAAGCGATTTTTTCATTTGGAGATTGCCAAGCTCCAAAAAATAGCGTCGATTGTAAACGTCCGTCAAGGCGTCGTTACTGGCGAGGACCTTTAATTTTCGGCTGAGTTTTATGTTTCGCAGGAGCAAAGAGACGGCGGCAACCAGCATCAATGACACCACGCAGGCAAAGATGGATATGAAAAACCGTTGGTTTTCCGCAAGTTTCTTCGAATAATCATACGTTCGGTTCATCCAATGGTTTTCAATCACGTCCGTCTGTACGAATTGTTGCGCTTTCGAAATGACGGAGCACAATACTTTTTCATTCTTATTGAAACCGAAACAGGAACTCATCGGCTTGGACAAACGCAGGTTGATCTTGAATTGCGGTTTTTCCAGATAATGCAACTGGGTAAGCAACACGTGCTCGGAAGCCATTAACAGGTCCACTTCCCCTTTCTCCAAAGCACTCAGGCAAGCACTGAGCGTATCGTACCTCTTAAGATTTCGGTTATAGGGGAAGAGTTCATTATAAACGTCCTCATAGCCGGACTGCTTCATCACGCCGACGGAATAGCGTGCAACCTGATGACTCAAAAGGTTTGGAAAATTGGACTTCGACATGACGGCATAATAAGAATGGGAGTAAGGAGTCTCGCTCCAAATGAAATGTTCCTCCCGTGGTTTCGTGCGCAAGAGCCGTGTTGTCATGGGAATCTCACCCGTTTTCGTTTTCTCATAAATCTCCGCCCAGACAGTTCGGACGTTCACGACCTCAAACTTTATATCAAGAAGTTTGCTGATTTCCGCCAAAACGTCAATCGCGATTCCCTGAAACTCCTTTTCATTTTTGTTGTAGAAATTCACGGGATAATCGTCAAACTCAAACGCGATGGGAACCGTTGCTTTCCGTTGTACCAAATCTTCGATATAAGCCTTTTCCTCTTCCGTAAGCAGTTTGCTTAGTTCATTCCTTGCGTAAATGCGTTCCCCTTCCTCGTAAAGTTCGACCAGTTTACGACTTCCCTCTTCCGTTGCGATGTATTTGTCGATTATGGAAATAACGGGAGTCAGTTCGGGATTGGCCGTCATGATCGATACCGGCGAGTGAATCAGCGGAAAAATGATCCGGGAACGAATAAAATCGTATTGCTCAAAGGCGGGAAGTGCGACCGCTTCCTCGATAAAACCGTCAATTTCACCGCGTTGAAGCATTTGTGCCGCCATCGGATAATTGGCAACTTCCACTTTTTTGAAAGGGATGTGATAAACTCTTTCAACATCGTCCGCCGTAATCGTGCCCTCCAAAAAGCCGATGGTCCGCCCGACCACGTCCTCTTCCGTCTGAATGTCGTTCGAGTCCTTGAGGGTGAAAATCCGAAGCATCCGCTCGGCAATGGGGAGCGACATCGAATATTTTTTCATGCGTTCTTCCGTTGCCGTCAATTCTTCCGTGAAATCCACGGATCGGGCCTCAAGTCGTTCGACCAAGGCATCCCACTCATAGATTTCCGCGACGACGGGAATCTCCAAAAAATCGGTGAGAAAGCGGGATAGCCTTACCAGAAAACCATCGTAAGACCCGTCGGGTAACGGCAGCATTTCTTCTCCGATCAAGACTCCCAGGGAAAACTTCTTTCTGTCGGCCTTGAGGGCCTCGATGACGGTAATTTCCTCCGCCGTCACGCCGGGAATACTCTTGTACGTCTTGATCGAATCCGCCGACGTTTCCTTTTTTTCACGGGACAAGTAGCATCCCGCCAGTAAGAAACCCAGCAATAGGGTTATGAAAAAAAGCAGTATGTAATCGATTCTCTTGCTCTGGGGAAACTTTTCGGTTTCCCGATACAATGAATCAGCAACGTCTGTTTGTGAAATTACTTTGGAAAAGAGCATCACATGGTGAAAAGGGGAGTGGGACCAGCGAGATTCCCGCTTTTTACCCGATTTTTCTCAAGAAAACAAGACCGTATTGACAAAATTTTCCTTTTTTTCCGAATTATTCCTTTTCCCAATAAAAGCCGGAATGGAGCGCAGCGCAATGACGCTCCCCGTGTGAACCTGTGAGGAGAGCGGTTTGCTACCGGGGTTCCCCCTTTCAGAAAACATCCTTTCATGTTTGAATGGTCTTTGCAACGTTGAAAATCCAACAATCCAACCCGCTCCTTCGTTTTGAACACTTCTTTGCCCCACCGCGTGCCGTCCACACCGCAAGAGCGGCAACGGATTCTTGCGCAGGTTCGACAGGAAGCTGCGGAAAAAAGTGCGACGTTTGCCGTCAACCGGGCTTCGCTGGAAACGCTGGGACGCTCGATTTTGCAAAAACTCGACTGTTCCGGGAATTATTTGGCCTGGACAATGGTGCTTCTTGGCAGCGAATTTTGGAAGCCGCGAATACTTACGATTCCCCAAGCACGTCGCACGCTCCTTTTACCGCACTGTTTGCGGGATTCGCAGTCATGCAATGCAACCTACGACGCCGAGGGATTACACTGCCTTTCCTGTGGACGATGCCCTCTTGCCGATTTCAAACAACACGCCGAGTCGCTCGGATATTCCGTCGTGATTGCCGAAGGAACGCCAATCGTCATGAAGTCGATCCTCAGCGGCAAAACCGACGCGATTTTGGGAGTCGGTTGCTTAAAATCGCTGGAACAGGCTTTCGATCAACTGCAATTGGCCGGAATCCCCGCCGCCGCCGTGCCATTGTTAAACGCCAATTGCAAGGACTCCACCGTCGATTCCGACTGGGTTCGGGAACTCATTGATATTCCGTACGATACTTCCTGGGAACGCGGGCTTCCAGCCTGTCCCATTGCAGGCAAGATGCCTGCGGTCCCAGGGAATACCTGGCTACATCTTTTGCGGCAAGCGGCGTCGCTTGCGGAGGAAATTTTGCCGCAAAGTCAACACTCTGCGGCCTCCACAGAGCGTGTTGCCTCTGATTTTTTGAAGGTCGGCGGAAAATATTACCGTCCGTTCATCACGCTTGCCGCGTTTGACGCTTTAACCGGTTCACGGGGAACGCACAGCGACGGCGCAAAACAGGTTGCCGCGTTTCCGTCCATCGTTAAACGCACGGCACTGGCAATTGAAGTTTTTCACAAAGCGTCGCTTATTCACGACGATATTGAGGACGACGATTCGTTTCGATACGGGCAACCGACATTGCACAATCAGTACGGAATACCGATTGCGGTCAATCTCGGCGATTACCTGATCGGATTGGGGTATCGCCTCATCACGGCGGAATCGCCGGAACTTGGCGGACAGGAACTTGGCAGGGGCGGTCTGCTCCGGGCCGATCTTCTCGCAAAAATAAGCGAAGCGCATCTCAAATTGTGCGAAGGTCAGGGAGCGGAACTTTTTTGGCGGCACGAGGCGAATCCCGAAATCACTCCGGCGGAAGTCCTGAAAATTTACGGACTGAAAACCGCTCCCGCCTTTGAAGCGGCTCTTTACGCCGGAGTACGACTTGGAACATTTTTCCGATCCGAAAAATCGGAACCCGACGAACGTTTTCTGGAAAAAATTACCGATCCGCTTGCCCGGTTTGCCCGATATTGGGGAACCGCGTTTCAAATCAAAAACGATATGGAAGATTGGATTCCGAACGAAAACAAGCGGATTCCGGCGCAAGACGTTGCTCAAGACCGTCCGACGATTCTTCGGGCGTTCGCTCTGGAATTGCTTCAGGAAAAGGACCGAACGCGGTTTTTGGAATTGGTCGCAATGTTAAGTTCGCGTTCCTCTTCCGATGCCGATCAGAAATTTCCGGAACAAATCCACGATCTATACGAAAAATCAGGGGTTTTCGAAAAAGCGAAACTGCTGATCGAAAAATACGTTGCAAGAGCCAAAGAAGCGGTGCAACAGATCGATCACGAACCGCTTCGGAATTTTCTGTACCATACAACTTCATCAATAAAGTAACTCAAACCACGAACGATTCCTCAATGCCTTTGTACGAATATACTTGTTCCAGGTGCCGTAAGGATTTTGAACTTTTGGTGCGCAGCGGCCAGGTTCCGCAGTGTCCCGATTGTGGTAACAAAAAATTGGAACGCCAGATGAGCGTACCCGCCGCAGCGCACTTTGCAGGGCCGGTTTGTCCGGGGGCCGGTGAGATGTGTCATAGCCAACCGGGACCATGCTGCGGTGCCAAAGGATGTATTCATTGACCCACTCACCCGCGTCTGAGACGCTGGGCTAAACATTTTTTGAACGATGAACAAACACGAAACACTTTGGGCTCCCTGGAGGCTGACATTTATTCAGCAGGAAGACCGGGAGGAAGACCGCGTCGAAGTCGGGCCGGGTTGCGATCCCGACTGTTTTCTCTGTCAGGCGGTTGCCGCAGTCAACGATTCCCGGCAGGATCGCAAGCGGCACGTTTTTTTCCGGTCGGAAACTTCCATCGGCGTCTTGAATCGGTATCCGTACAATAACGGACATCTCCTTCTTGCGCCGAAACGTCATATTGCGAGGCTCGGCGACCTGACGGAAGCGGAAATGCTTGACCTGACGCGGCAAATCACCCGATGGGTGGAACGTCTGGAGCGGGAAATGCAGCCGCACGGGTTCAACGTCGGCTTGAACCTCGGGCACGCCGCCGGAGCCGGTGTACCGGGCCACCTGCACTGGCACATCGTTCCCCGCTGGAACGGCGATGTGAATTTCATGCCGGTCATCGGTGGTGCCAAAGTGATCCCGCAATCGCTTGACGCACTTTGGGAAATTCTGACCGCTGATTGACTATTTCTCTCTCACCACAATCACACGATCAATGTAAACCGCCTGGACCTCTCCCTCCCGATTCGGCGGGGCGAACCAAATGTACATCGTCGTTGTGAGCGGCAGGAAATCGAACTCGACTTTTTTGTATTCGGGACCGGCAATTTCCGTAACATTGAGGCTTTTTTGTGCAATCCCTTTGCGCTCTTTTTCGTCATAAATACCGCAGGTCATGGCAGGGCCGTCCGTTGCGGTCGCATCACATCGGACATAAGCGATCACTTTGAATTTCGTATCAGGGCCGGCGTTTCCGAACAACGCAGAGGCGGTCGCCGGCGGAACCGTCACAGCCCATTCGTAATGACTGCCAGGCATCTTCGCCGCCCGGCCATTGGAAGCCGCCTGATCGTCGGCAATCGAGGCGAGGTTATTGTAGTTTACAGTCCGAAATTCGTATTCCTGTACATCCGTCCACAGGCGGGGATCAAGATTTTTGAACTCCTCCGGCGCAGGGGCCGGGTCGCCAAAACGGCGGAACATGTTCTCCCGGAACTCCTCAAAATGTTTCGTTGCATTGTATTCCCGGTAAGCCGTTACATTGTATTTTTCGCAAACCGCAAAGAAACTCCTGCACGCTTCCATCGGGTCGGCGGGACCGCAGAACGGTTTTCCTTTCGCTTCTGCGATCCGCTTGAATTGGTAGTATCCCCTGAGCCAAACATGCTCCAACGGCAAGCGTTCCCGACGTAAACGTTGTGCAAAAACGGATCCTTTGCCGTGAAGTTGCTCGGCAGCGTCAATCGCCTTGTCGAAAATCGTGGTCGCTTTGCAAAGCGTTTCGTAATTGAGCCAGTGGTCCGTATTATCATGGAAACAACCGATATGTTTTCCGGTCGATTCCGCACGGTTGATAAGCGTATCGAAATACTCCGTCAAAATCTCATACACTTTTTCACTACCGTAATACCCGACGAGGAATTCCCTGAAGAGTTCCTTTTCGTCGAGTGCGGGATCCCACATCAGCTTTGAGATCACCCAATTGCGCATCCGGACGAAATCGCCGACCGTGCAGTAGGAATCCCCCTGTTCGAACAGGCCGATGGTGCCGTGATCGACGAAGAACCGAATGTTCGGCGCAAGAGAACGAAGGTTCGGATGCGGCAAAATGTACGACGAGAAATTCGTTACGTAATCCCAGACGAAAAGCTGGTGGGCGATGTTGCTCCACCCTTCCATGTCGTCGCAAAGGGAGCGGTTCTGTTCGCCGAGGAGCGGTTGAACGAAGGAACACTCGATCGTGCAAAGCCGGACCACCACATTTTCACGCGGCTTGACCAGTTTCGGCGGTTTTCGGGTGTATTGATAGGCAAGCGTTTCGACGAACACCTCCGGAAATTCTTTTTCAATCTCTTCGGCGACCTGGTTGACGAACCGGATGAGCGGCCCGGATTGGGACTCTTCCTCTTCGGCGATTTTGTTACACTTTTCGCAAGTGCAATACCCGTACCAGTCGTTTTGGCTGATGGAAATGAATTGTGCGCCCGGATTCTTGCGGAGAGACTTGATTGCATTTTTCGTCAGTTCAATCCGCATTTCGTCGTTCGTGAGGCAAAGCTGGGCGCGTTCGTGCTTTCGCTCGCCGTTGATTTCGCTGAACCATTCCGGATGCTCCGCGAAGTATTTGTCCGGCGGTATCAAAGGAAAAAACGAGTGAACGAAGTAAACGAAGCGGTGGTGCCCGCCGTACTCCGGGGCGATTCGTTCATTCGACCCGTTGCACTTCATTCGCGTCGCAAAAATCGGATCGAAAGCGTCTTTGTAATACGCTTCCCGGTAAATCAGTTTCGGTGCGTATGAAATACTAAGCGGTTTCAGCTCGAACGTCTGGTGTTTGGGAACCATTTGCTCCGTCGAGGTCCACCAACGAACGCCGAGGACGTCTTCCAGGAACGTGTTCACGGCGTAAAGCGTTCCCCGCTGCTTGTGTCCGGTCAGGAGGAGCTTATCCCCTTTCAGATGTACCTCGATTCCGTCGTAAGGGATTTTTTCGGGATCAATTTCGGGAAAGAGTTTCCTGGCCCGGTCCGAATTTCCGATCAAAATTTGCGGAGCGTTTTCCGGCACGTCTTTTTCCGAGGCGACGGTCCAACCAATCCCGGTGATTTCGTTGAGATAGGTTTTCAATTCCTTCGCGGCACTCTGTTCAATCGGTTGCGGCGAGTCGGAAAGCACGATTTTGAAATCGGTTTTGCCGTCTTTGACGAGAAACGGCCCCGCTGCCTGAAGGTTGGGAACAAGCAAAAATAAAACGGCACTCAGCCCGAAAATTGCATTTTTCATAAGGTTTACGTTGTTAAAGGGATTTTTTGTGGCCTGTTTACGACCGGGATTATACGACATTTCAACGGGTAAAGAAACGGGGCAATGGCAGTCGGGAACGGAGCGCAGCGCAGTGACCGGATTTCTCCGCGATTCGGTCCGGTCGCTTCACTCCGTTGCGCTCCCGGCTGCCATTCATCGCATACCTTGCCCATTCTATTCCCCTATGCCCGAATGGTACTTCCCACAACCGTTTCATTCGGGTAGAATAGGCACCGTCGTGTTTCGGCGTGCTACATGCTACATTAGGAATATAAACTTGATATAGAGGAGTTTACCCTTGGACAAAAATAAGGTGAGTATCGGTGCGATTGCGGTGATTTTGTTCGTCGTGTTGCGTTTGTCAATCGGTTGGCATTTCTTTTACGAAGGTCTGCACAAGCTCAATCCGCGAAACGAGTTTAGCGCAAAAGGGTTTCTCGGGCTGGCGAAAGGACCGACCGCCGAACTCTATTACAGGATGCTTCCCGACTTGCACGGTTTCGTGCGGCTCGACATCGAACCCAAGGAAGATGTGAAGCCTTTCGAGTACGTCAACTCCGAAGGAAAACCGGAAACGGTTGACAAACTTCCGACTCTTCCCGTCTATGAAAAGGCATGGACCAATTTCAAAAATTCGTTCATCGCCCGGCATAACCTGAACGAAAATCAGAAGAAGGAGATCGACGCGATTTTCGGACAGTACATCCGTTCCCTGCGGGAATACGCCGCTGAAATCGAGGTGCCGGTCCGGGAATACGAGAAAAGTTATGACCGTTTCCTCGCGGAGGTCGCAAAGAAAACGAACGACGCGCCCCACCAACGCCAGCGAAATTGGGACGGTGAAATGGGCTATCGTGCCGAGGGGGAGACTTGGATTGCCGAACTCGACAAAAAGGGGAGCGGTTTGCAGTCCGCGTTTGGCCGTGTCGTTTCTTCGGAACTGGGAGGAAATCCACGCAAATTGGTAACCGATCCGGAAAAACCGTCCGTCCCGGTCCCCTTCTTCAAGTCACACATGCAAATGCTTGATCTGGGCGTAACGATTGCTTTGACCGCCATTGGGTTTTGTATGCTCCTCGGCTTTTGCAACCGGCTTGCCTGCCTGGGTGCAGCGGCGTTTTTGTTTAACGTCGTTTTATCGCAATTCCCCTGGCCGGGCATTTATCCGCCGCTCCCGGACATGATCGGACATTTTCTGTTCGTGAGCAAGGATTTCGTCGAAATGGTTGCCTGCCTGTTGCTTGCTTCGGTTCCTGCCGGACGTTGGGGCGGACTTGATTTCTTCCTCTACCACTGCGGCGGCAAAAAAATCGCCCAGGCGGTCGGACTCGAAGAAACGGAAAAATAAGGTGATAATAAGGTTTCCATACCAAAGAACAACCTTGTTTGACGATCCCGGACGTTACCTAAAATCATGGCTACACACCCAAAAAAAGCAATGAAACGTGTCCTGATACCTTTGTTTATATTCCTGATGATCTCGTCCGTTTTCGCCGCAGATCAGGAGGCGAAACGTCGGGAGATGATCGAAAAAGGGGTCGCTTTCCTTCGTAACGCTCAAGCTCAAGACGGCTCCTTTTCGTCGCACGCCGGAATCGGACCGACGGGAATCGTCCTGCTCGGCCTTCTCAGTGCCGGAGTGCCTGCCGACGATCCGATGATCGCCAGAGGATTGAGCTTTCTCGAAAAATCGAAATGGGAAGACGGCGGCATCTATACCGAAGGGGGACTGTACGGAAATTACGAAAGCTGTATTGCGCTCCAGTGTTTTACCATTGCCAACCGAAAACTCAAAGCCGCAAAGAACCTTGACAAAGGGCCTTACGAGGAACTTTTGGCGAACTGTGAGAGATTCGTTCGGGTCGGACAGTTTACGGAACAACGCGACATTCAATCGGACGATATGTTCTACGGCGGGGCCGGTTACGGCAAACACCAGCGGCCGGACCTTTCAAATACGCACTTTTTCATCGAAGCCCTGAAAAGCACCGGGGCCGGAAACGACGATCCCGCAATTCAGAAAGCTCTCGTCTTTGTCTCGCGGACTCAAAACCTGGAATCGCAGCACAACACCGCACAATTCGCGGCGAAAAATTCCGACGGTGGCTTCATCTACACACCGGTCGGCAAAGGGGAATCCTTCGCCGGAGAAACGGACAACGGCGGTCTGCGAAGTTACGCTTCCATGACTTACGCCGGCCTGAAAAGCATGATCTACGCCGGTTTGACGCCGGAAGACTTCCGGGTCAAAGCCGCTTACGATTGGATCAGGAAGCATTACGACACCGAATCGAATCCGGGGATCGGCGATTCAGGCTTGTTTTACTACTACACGACCTTCTCGAAAACCCTCAATGTCCTGAAACTCGAAACGCTCGATTCGCCGGACGGAAACGAGAAACATGATTGGCGCGGCGACCTGATCGAATCGTTGGCCAAGCGTCAACAACCGAACGGCTCCTGGATCAACGAGAATCCCCGCTGGCTTGAGGGGGACCCGAACCTGGTTACGGGTTACGCCCTGATCGCTTTGGCCGATTGCGAGTGATCTATTTCTGTTCGACGCGAACTTCGTCGGGCGTGAGAAAGCCGTCGCCGTTTTTGTCCAGACGTGCGAACTCGGCAAGACCTTTCGGAGAAAGTGTCGGATCAAATTCCAGCATCGACAACTGACCGTCGCCGTTTTTATCCCGAAGGACAAACCAATTCGGAACCCCTCGCAGTTCGCTCAACGGAACGTGATACTTCCGCTGAGCCGGGTTGAATTGACCGGCAAAAACCGTTTCGTAAAACAGCTCTTCGAGTTTTTCCTGCTCTTTTTCATTCCCGGATTCTTCCGCCGGTTCGGAGTCCACCGCGCCGACGATTTGGTTTTCGTCGATTTCCGCCGTCGGTTCCGTTTTGGGTTCGTTCGGTTCTTGTTTCGGTTTCGGCGGTGCGCTAAACGGTTTGAATGGGGACATCGTCGCCGGATCCCAGTTGGAACTTACAAAAGGCAACGGCGGATTCGGTCGGTGAATCGTTCGTATACTTCCGTACAAAACGATAAACCGGATCATTTCGTCGAGCGAAATGATGAAATCGCCGTCGGTATCGATGCTTTGCGGTGCGCCGGGCATTTTGGACCATTCTTCCCGCTCAAGAAAACCGTTTCCGTTGATATCGTATTTCTCAAGAATACGGCTTGCGTATTGAACAACTTTGTACGGAATACCAACATGAGAGGGCGTAATCGAACCGATTTGTCGCGGATCAACGACCGTAAGAGGCACCACTTGATCGGCGGGAGTCGCAAGCTGCGGAACGGTTGCGCTCGAACCGGTCGCTGATTGAGGAGCAGATTGTCCGGAACGCGATCGTCTTTCCCCTTTTTGAGCCGAAACCTCCAACGAGAAAACAATCAGCAAAATAAACGCGAGAAACAAGCGAAACATTTTTGGTTCCCCACCAGAATCTGTGGGTAAAAAAATAGGTTTTTTGAGGTATGTGGAACAGAAAAGTAGATAATGGACCTTGAAAGTAAAGTATTTCAGTCACGTTGTATCGAAATAGTACATCTGGAA
>Ga0209628_10002996_pt1 | contig 11677 bp, 7 predicted proteins | sample TergutCu122P4_FD_187285 | JGI IMG/M metagenome (GOLD analysis project Ga0209628, IMG submission 187285) | Cubitermes ugandensis P4 segment gut microbial communities from Kakamega Forest, Kenya - Cu122 P4 (SPAdes) (version 2) | ecosystem: Host-associated > Arthropoda: Insects > Digestive system >...
TAGCCACACACACACACACGTGTGTGTGTGTGTGTGGCTACAAAACTGGAAACCGGAAAAATATATTAATAAAGGATAAACATAAGAATGAACAATCAAGGCTTCCTGCTTCTCTCCTGTACGCCATACTGAGGAAGAGAAATGGATGAGCGTGTGTTAATTTTTTCCAGCGAACAATACAAACTGCATTCTCCCTAGCAAGAAGAAATTTAGCTAATGCCTTTATCTTCAAGGTAGTAGTTGAAGAAGAATATGTTCATGGGAGAAATGGTTCTTTTTTGACTACCCTGAGGATGGAGGCAACAAGCTCCTCTGAAATGTCAGTAATGAATTACTGATCAACACAGCATCATATCTGACAACTGTACATCTTAATCAATGATGCTGTAAAACCTTAAATCACACAAATGCAATATGCCTTACTGTATTCAAATTCAGTATACATATTTGACTCATGTTTGTGGATTATTTGTATTGATCTGGCCTATAGGTGCAGGAGCAAACAAAACATTTTCTATCTACTTCACAAGTGACATGCTAATGTGGGAATATAAATATGGATCCATATGAAACAGAAAAATCTTCATATTATTCTGAATTGAGGAGTTATGCCAACTAGTTCCACACTGCTGGTGTTACTGAGCCACACTACTTGTGTTTACCTATGACAATGTCAACCAGCAAGAACCAAGTCAATAGCTGCAGACTACTTGCAACATTCACAAACTGTCATGTTCTGTCAATATGCAATACTCAATTATTATAAAGTATAGAATTAAAATCCAATAACCAGTCCCCAAGTTTACATACACTAGCTTATCAACAGCTGTTCCTCAGTCTTGCAATGATCATTATTTCATCAATGAAAAAGTTGTGAATGTTGGACAAATCCTCAGCGTATTGCCACTAATTCTTTATTTGAACTGTTAAGTCTACGTATGTAAAAAAAAAAAAATCAAGCTATTAATTCATGGCCTTGAAGTTTTTGAAATACACAAATACCAACATCCTTACTTTGTAACAACTTAACTGTCTCAAAACTGCAGTGGAAGAGGGGGAGGCCTGGCCTGAAAGTGGGCCAAAGCACCACAGAACAGAATGCGAAAATAGTTCATAAAAATATAACACAATTTGTGAAGTTGATATTCTGAGATACAATTTGGCAGTCAGGTGGCTAGTAATCATGCTGTTTATCTGGTATAATCTGAGTTTGTGTCTGTAGGTTTCCATAGTCTCTTCATAAAAATTCTGTGTGTGCATCAAAAGAGTTAATGATGCTTGAGAAAACATCATTAAATAATCAATCAATTTTATACCCTGAGAACAATTGATAAAATTACATCCCTATGACAATTTTAACACTGTCCATTCATATGTGATTTACCATACCATCAATGTCACCAGCAGCATGAAACAAGCTTAACTGAAACATAATGAACTCAAAATACAACACACCTCAAGAAGGGCTGCATGAATATTCTATTCCAGGAAGTGTCCAGCTTGAAACTACTCATGAAAATGTAACCCCAACCATCTTATGGGGGAGAAGGCAAGCAAACAAACACAGAACACAAGGGCTCAGCTTACTGGAACCATCAAATACTGGCAACATAATGGCATGAGAATACCAAAGACTGGAATTCAATTTCCAGCACGGTCACTTCAATTCTTGTTACCATCATATCCAAGAGACAAAGCAGTTACCAAGGCAACAGAGTGACATTCCCTGTTATGTAGGCAAACTGCCCATCACAACAGTGCCAAACATAAAAACGGAAATAAAAGTACGTAAACTAATTGTACACTTGTTGCTTTACAGCTTTATGAAATATACATGTTCTTTTTTTATATTTTAATCTTTCTCTTGTTAATGTGTGACTACTTAATTTTGCAAACCTTCTGTGCATAGTGTCACTAACATACTTTGATGACTCTGACATATCTGGTTGTTAAGTTACCTTTTAAATATTTTGATGATATTTAAATTTGCATGGGCAAAGATTAAACAGATTACTGTTAGATAGAAGATATATTTAACACACACAAAAGTTTTATGACAATTTTAAAGCATTTACTTTGATACAGAAGAACTAATACTCTGTATTAATTCAGAGAAGAATAAGTCCAACAGCATGGTGCAGGCTATCTACAATACGCATAAGAAACAGAAATGAAATTTTTACACCTGATGTTCATGTATGGGCATAAAAGGACAAAACAGATCTCAAAACCATAATGGTAATGTGTTAACTAAATGATGGTTCCAACAAATCCTGAAGGCAAAACCAAGATGCGAAAGGTATGAAAATAGTAGCAAGTGCCAATCAAAAAACCAGCCTACCATTGAGAAAGTTCTTACCATCGTCCACTGTTGGAGGTGAGAATTCTGATGGGCCACGATTAGGCTCCCTAGATCTACCTACATCTGTGTATATGGAAAGCAAAGAGAGATCAGACCAACCCAGGGAAAGGAAAGTTGACTGCAAGATGACGTCACAGAAAATACAGTCACATTTATTAGAACAATACTGCATTGCATGAACATTACACAAGTCACACTTCATTCTAACTCTCTATACTACACGCACAGCTTCAAGAGGACTTGATTTAGGAGTTTCAGAATATGAAGTTGTTGAACTTTTGAGCTAAAGAGAATGCTATTTACTCTCATTTCAGATGCTGTAGTAATTATCCTAATTAAAGATCACTGCTCAATGAATGCCAAATTTCATGCAGCAGGAAACAAATAAAAAGTTGTAATATCTTCTCTTAAACCTCTATAAGCAGTGTCCAAATGTATGCACAATGTAAGCCACAATAAGAAGTGAATATCAGTACAAATTTACTGTTTTGTTTTTCCAAGCAAATTAAATTGATACCAAACATCAGCAGTGTATAATGTACCTCTAGCAGTAAGCATAAGATCTACTGCATGACCTTTTTTTTTTTTAATTTAAGCAGTAACCAATAACTTGAAAGATAAAAAGCACTTTCAAAGGGTTGACTGATAGTACATACTGTAGAGATGCAGAAAACATAAAAAGTTGGAAAACCTGAAAAGAAGACATCCTGTGGGAAGACTTGTGATAGTATTAAATATGTTACAGACCAACAAATGCACTGTAATGGTATTGACGCACTTGTGAAGGATTGGTAAATCTGGGAGAGGGGGCTTGAGTGCCTCAAGGATCCTAAAGTGCTATGCTGGAGGTAGCGTAGCTACTGACAGGATCACCCATGCCAGACAGGATGAAGGGAAGAGGCAAAACTAAGTGATATGTCCTGGTCCTCCAGGTTGGGGGTTTGGCTAGAGGATAACAACCTCTTCCAGTAAAACAATCACTGTTAAGAAACCCAAGGATCAGCCTTGGACAGGAAGGATAGATGGAAGATGAATGGGAAAAGCAAAGAGGATTATGATAAGGGATATAATAATGGCTACATGGGATGTAAGAAGAATGGGTATTAGTGGATGGATGGAGAAGGCGAGAAATAAGGATCAGTGGAGGTGGATAGTTGAGGAGGCCAAGGCCCACCCAGGGCTGTAGCACCGAGAAGAAGATGGTTACCAACATGTTTTAGCCACTCATGTGGCCATCCTCCGGGTTATTTCTTTGAGAACAGGAACAAAATTGTAGTTAAAATGTGTCTGAATCACTCAACAGCATTAAAAACCACATAATTTCTGGTTAAAAGTCACTGTGGAATAATAAAATAAAATAAAATAAAATAAAATATGGATGACTAGAAAAATATGGGAAGTTAAAATTATTTGGAGTGTGAAATACTCAGAGCAGATTCTGAGTAGCTGACAATCCAGGCTACACATTGCCCAACAATCTGGATTATAATTCACATGTATCTGCTATTTACATCACTCAACATACTCCAAATAATTTTAAAGTCTGATATTGTTATAATCATCCATATTTTATTTTATTATTCAACATTGGCTTTTAATCAGAAATTATATTGGTTTTAGTACAGTGGAGTGACTCAGAAACATGTAATTACTATTGTATTCTTGTTCTCAAATCAGTCACACTGAAGATGGCCACTGGTCGAAACATGCAGGTGACCACAATACAATACAAGTACATTAATAAAACTGAAGTGCATTTGTTTATCTTTAGTACATTTTATGTACATAATTAATGCACAAACTATGGAATATATCAAACCTGTGACTGCACTATTTGTCAATTTAACAGCTGAGGTTTTCAACTGATTATTTGTATTAACTTCTTCCAAATACAGTTCATCACAGTCAATCCACAGAAACAGAATATCGAACCAGCTAAAAACTATTTAAATTTTAGTCCAGCATTAAGGTTTTAATCTTGCTCATGTAATGTCAATGTACTGCTATGACAACTGACAAGGATGATTTCTGTCTTTTATTTGAATCCCACTGAATAACTCTTCATGGCACTTGTAGTGAAAAATACATTAAAAAAATGAAGGACACAATTTCACCTACACCAGTGTTCACAAAAACTAAATGGAATGTAAAATTTCACTTAGCAAGGAAAGGGTTAATTGAGAATAACACTTGCAAACTCCTCTATTATGTAAAATTTCATGCAAATATACACAAGATCCATCACTCTCAACACAAAACTGTGCCAATAAACCATTTTATGATCCATGTCAGTCCAGTCAGCTCTCTGTTTCCATAAAACACATTTTAGTCATCCTCAGGATGTGAAATGGTCTCATTCCATGGTATTTCCAACAAAAGATCTGTACATATTTTGTGTCCCCATCTTAACCTCTTCCATTTAACCACTGTAATATAATTAGGTAGAGAATACAAAATCCATTTCCTTGTTACTTGTTTTACTATTGGTCCAAATATTTTCTGCAGAATTTTGTTTCCAGATATCTTCAAGACAACGTTCTTCTTTCAGGCAAACATTAAATTTTGCGTTCGTATGAGGAGTAGGTAGTAATACAATTATATTACTCTAATATTCATTCTTTAAAAAAACAATTCTTCACTTAAAAGTAGCATGCATTTCCTGACATGGCCCTTATATAATTTCAGATTTTCAATGAACTCAATGACCTGTTTCTAAATATTGACTGAAACAAAAAGACATACAGACAGACAGATCAACAGACAGCATAAACAACATGCCATATATCATAGAGATACAAATACTTCATATTCTGAATCTTAAAAATCAAGGCCAGCAACCATACAGTCTGCAAGAATATATACACACTTGACAAGGAATAAGCAACATTGCCATGGAACTAGAATGAAGCAAGAAGGTGTAACACGTAAAAATACATTTGTAGTGCATGAAATCAACTGAATGGTCACTTAAAATTAATATGTCAATGCTGAAAGAACATATACATGTTGCAGAGCATTAAATGATCTCAATGAGTGTACATTCTTTGTATGAAATAAGGAAAAAATATATTTCTCTTTTCAGAATGATCTGGCACTTCACATTTTGTAACTCCAAGCTATTCTTCAAAAAACCATAAATCAAACTGCTATAAATTTTAGCTCATTTCATGCCTTCATTCACCTACAATTTGTTGCTTTGCTGTTTTACTTCGCTTTTGCTGACATATGTTCTTGTAAATGGACACAAATTACACCTCAGTAAAACTTCTGTACAGGAAATGTTGATCTCATGCACTGCAGTGGTATACACAGTTATCATGAAGCATCTTGAGGCATACTAAGAGCTAAATGTTAAGATACACATTACACAATGCCATCTCATATCCCTAAGATGCACTATGTTAAAAGTGTACTGTGTTATTAAAACACAGAAATCAGGAAAGTATATTAAAACTGTGTGTGCATAGTCTCAAGTTTGTGCCTTCTGGACTCTATGCTGATTAGGACAGCATTCTAGCAAACTGTGAGGTTAAGGTGGCTTAGAAGACATTAAGGCAATCAATTGAGCTATATCAGATCACCTGAAATTCAACAAAGACACTGGCTATAAAATGGATGATCAGGGTTCAGTTTCCAGCTAGGGTATTAAAAATGTCTCTCTTTACACTGGTGAAACGTTTCACTTTACTCACTAGTATCAAATAAACTTCCATTTTATAGCTGTAAATTAGAGGTAAGAACTTCACCTTATATTAAGATAAGAAATACATGAATGTATTCGCAAAAATCTAACCTCAAGCTTTAGACACTGAGGAAATATTATGTATCGCAATGAAGTGTCCAAGGAATTATATTCTTTACAAAGGAAGTAACTGTAATGCTGATATTAATGGCTGTCCTATTTCATAACATTTTTGAAAGTTTAAGACAACTGGATACTGTGAACAGATAAATGGATAAGTTTAGTTCTTGATACAGTACAACCCATACGTTGCATTCCTGCACTTTGTGTTTTCCAAGATTTTACATACTTGTTGTACAGTCCTGGCCAAATGCCCATAAGAATGATATTTCCTGGATTTTTCACCATTTTAGGTGGTCCCTACAAAAACGTAAATTCGTGGTTTTACTGTATACTGTAAAGGGTGATCTCTTCCAACTTGCACTAAGATTTCAAATAAGAGTACAGAGAAAAGAGTGAATGAATTAGCAGAGCATATGTGGTTATTCAAAATGTTTATCACTTCATATAAAATTATTTCACTGCACATCTATGCAGACCTGAATACAAATTCTGAATATGAAACTGGCAAATAATTTCACAATCCACATCATAACATCAATGGAAAAGAAACAATGTAATTATCAGTATAACAGTGTAACAATTAAGTCAGAAAATGATGGTATTTGAAGACGTTTAACATTATTTTCAATGAGCAGTTATACAAAATTAACAATAGTTCTGGGAAGTACTTGCAACTATTACTTTCTTTAAAATGGTTCAATATGCACACTATGGATAACAGGAACTATTTAGTGATCCATTTTTATACAAAATTTTTACTAGTACAGACTTCAGCTAATTAAGTTTATGTTACATACCCTTACAATTTATGACTATTACATTACAAAAATAAGGGAAAAAGTGAAACACGGCATTTTGAATAACTCTATACTTGAATAAAATATATGGCAATTATTATAACAGGCAGCAATACCCTTGTTTCATTTGGGGATGAGACACCACTTTGTACTGAATGGCACAACTGTACAGAAGAAAGACATACCTTTCAGTGTAAACACATCCTGCTACAATCAGAATTAACCAGGTAGACATTCTAACTAGTGCAAAAAGGAAATTCTTTACAGTCACAGATGTACAAAATCTGAGTCCAAACAGATGAACTGTACCATCCAAAGAGTTAAATCAGAATGGATAGCATTGTCATTTAAAATAATGAGTCAGATGTAAACATTAAAAATATCATTAACATGATTTAGATCAGAAAGCACAGAGGGAATATTAATGACATGTTACTCACCAAGTGTTCGGACAGTGATAACCTTGCTGAGCATACCGTCACCTAGAGCATTCTTTCCAACTACTTGGAACTCGTATGTTGTACCTGATGAGAGCCTGTTTATTGTAACCTGAGTGCTTTCGGGAGGTATCACTGGAATGATGGACCACTCTGACACTCCAGCTTCCCTGTACCTGCAGTATAAAAACAAACACAAACTGCAATTTGAAGATGTATTATGCAGATGTGACCTTTGTAATTTCTGTTTTGTATCATGCCATACCTTTCATGAAAAACCATTCCACTCCTTAAAAGTTGGAGTATGGTGTGGTGTCTCTCAAGAGACCATAATTGGTTCCATTTTCTTCAGACCAAAAGTAACAGCATAACATTACCATGAACTGTTTGTATTTATTAATTTTGTATTTTTGTTGGAAGTTGATGAATAAGACTGCTGGCTCCAACAGGATGGGACAACAGCAAATTCAATCAGACAAACGCTGCATGAAACCTTCAGCAAACAAGCTATTTCTTGAAACTTGTGGCCCCATAAATTCTAAGGACCTAACACCACTGTATTTCTATCTTTGGGTTTTTGAAAGACAGTGTGTAAACAAACAACTCACACACAGCAGAAGAACTGAAACAAAATATTCGGCTGTCCATTTCCATTGTCACTGAAGAAACTCTTCACTGAGTTGTGTCAAACATGAAGGAAAGAGTGAATGCATGTATTGCTAAGCACAATAGACATTCACAACACTTAAAATAACATTGTGTTTGTTTCCAGATTTCAATGCATTTTTTTTACAAACAGATCACGTTTAAAAAAACTGGTTGCATAACTTCTCTGATTAAATGGTACATAACTCCATAAGCAAAGCTGGGATAGCTCAGTTAATATAATGACTAGGCTATAAGCTAGATGCCAGAAGAATCATGGTTAAATTCCCAGCAGCTGCAAGAGATTTATCCTTTACCCTAAAGCATCCAGACTAGCCCTTAGGCCACTTGGCCTTCTATTAAAAGGGTAATAAGAGCTCTCTCCCCAGCAATAATGTGCACTTGTCATTAACCTGATTACTCACCTACCTTTAGTAACAATGTTCAGAACCCATGAAACTAAACCTTTGTTCCCTGCACACCTTCCTAAAATGCTGCTCAATTAGATACATGGAGAACTTCATCTTCTTTCATCATAAGTAGTATGTAACCAAAGCAAGAGATACCATATTTACTCAAATGCAAAATGAGGTCTTTTCCTTTAATGTGGTGCTTAAATATAGGAGGTTGTCTTAAATTCAGGTATTATGTGCCAAAGCAAACTGCACTGTACCAGACCACACCAAACCAAGATCACTTTGAACCAGACCATGGGGAGCCAAACCAAGAGCTGCATCACCAAATTGTCAAGTACAGACAAAAGAGAGAACAGAGCTGGCTAAAGATCACGATACTTTTTTTTTTTTTACTTTGTCCACTGTCTGAATTTTTTTAAACATGCATGACATGTCAAAAGCCAGCTCTGTTTCTATCGCAGGCCAAGAAAAACCTAACCTGCTGGATCCCTTAGATTGAACTATTCACAGTCACTGGGCACCAAAGAAACTATAAACTGGTTAAAATATGCACCTCAGAACAGATCTAGCCCAAGGGTAGTAACAGGAATATGGCTATTGAAAAATTAAAACTTAACTATTAGACTAAAAAATAAAACCTGGACTAAACCTAAATTAAAAAACCATAAAAACAGTCATGCACTCAGACTGACCAAATCACAGACACAACACAAAAATCCAAAACACACATGTTTAAAATATTTAACACCACTAACACCATCACTCAAGAAAGCTGTGAATCTTCTTCATGGGTTCAATTACATTTATAACCAATAATAAATAAATGTATTTTTTCATCAATGTGGATCAAAACAACATGGCAGTACAGCGCCTCTCACCAGAAGTGACTGTGAAGGGTTGTCAGAAGTGCTGAATATCCAATCCAACAGAAGAGACTGATGATGATATGTTGTAGAATGGCAGTGAAGAGGATGGGAATGTTTGGAGTGAGTGTGAGGAAGATGAAGGCACTGTGTGTGAAGATGGAGACAATGACACTGATTGGTAAAGGTGGGTAGAATTTTACATGCTTTGTGTGTTAAGTGTACGAAATTTATAGTAAAATATTTTTTCTTAGCAGATGTTTCATTTTTGGGGAACTGCCTTGGATTTTTATAGATACATTTTCCCTTGGCAGATGTGTTTTATTTTCAGGGTCATCTTAGATTAGAGTCGTCTTGCATTCAGGTAAATACGGTATAAAAATAACACTTACGAGATAGTGTAATTCTGCTTGTAGTCAGGTCCACCACTATATCCTGGCAACCACTGCAGAGTGACAGCAGTTTCACTAGCATTTGCAGAGAGATTATATGGTGCATGTGGCCGTGTGCCCTCCACAACAAGCTGTGTTGAAGTTACAATTGTTGCCACCTCATTGGATGCCACACACTGGTAAAAACCAAAGTCTGATTTTTGTAGCCTTTCAATTGTTATGTTACCACCACTCGCTCGGGCACGGTTTCGTTGAAGAGGAGATCCATCCATCTGTTAAAATTGAAAAGTAGAAAGTGTCACGTCCTCAGAGTTATATCTTCCTGTGCTGCACTCATTTCTAGGTTAAGGTAAAGCACAATTGCATTTTTTTTCCCCTCAAGCACTTTTAGAGAAGAAATTTCAGGCAGTGATGTGCTTGGGTAAGGGAAGAAATGGATGACCAGGTTGCAGGTCTTGGCAAGGTAGGTATTATTGTCTTCCCATTACATTCGGACTGGCTTTGGTGCCTACCAAACCTTCTAGGTAATGCATAACAAAAGCTGTCTCCCATGGAGTAAAGCAGGCTGACTAATCACCTCCATCCAGAACCCAAGGTCCAGAACATGTGATGACTTACCTCCATGCCCATTATATGCTACCACAGCATGGTGATTATGTCCAGATGTAACTCTACATTTCTACTTCTTAACAGATAAATTTTAACAGGCTGGTTTAATGATCCTTTTGGCAAAGACAAGAAATTAAAAACATTGAAATTAATATCCTGGTAAATATGCATTTAGCTCTGAACATAGAAATGTATACAAACACTTACCTTCTGCCATTGGATGGTTGGCTTTTGAGTGCCTTCTGTCTCTTGAGCATCACAATGCATTTCTACAGTCTCTCCCACTTTGCGCTGATACATACTATCTGGCTCAATAGTGAACACTGGTGGTTTACGGACTAGAACTTCCATTGGGCCAGAAGAACCCTGAGTTCCTTGGGCATTGTATGGAGTACATGTGTACCGGCCTTCATGGTTCTGGTTCACCTACAGGACGAAAAAAAGTGCCATACCAGACTCCCTCATTTTTAATGCTTGCAATGTACACAGAGTTTAAACACTGATAACACTTCAACAAATGAATACAGAAATGAGAGATACATATATTGTGTCAAAGACCACTATTCAGTGTTAATGATGTCACATTACAATACTAATTGCATAACAGGCAAAACAGAAGAAATTCAGAATGAAAAGCTCACATCTGATGTTTGAGCAACACAAAGTGTCATTGTAAAATTGTTACTGAGATATAAAGACATTAAATCTCAATAGAAAAGTTCACACTGCCGGTAGAGTGTACGTAGTGTGTAAGGGCTACAGACACTGAAGCTAATATACAGAGTGCACAACCATATAACTGTATGGTAAGTTTCAGGGTTGTCATGAAAAACATTACAGGAAGGGTACGGTCTTCAGACCAGCACCTGCATAATCAGCATCAATGAGACCAATAAAATGAAGTGATGAAATTCACTGAAAATTTTGGGTGAAGATGATCCTGAATATCATTGTCACCAATGTATACAGGGTCATAGTAAACATTTTGAATATCTGTGTCCTTAATCTTTATTGGATGAATGGCAAAATGCTGTCTCATTAAATGTACAACATGTCATCCAAACAGGAAAACACTGTCTTGTAGTGGGCATTTAAAAAAAAAACAGTGCACTGATCACAGCAGAAAACTGGCGTTTAAAAGGCCACATGCTATATATTAAGGTATATGCTGTATCACTGCAACAGTATAACTTTTGTTACAAATATAAAAATACCATTTGTTACTGAAGTGTACACCTTGTATACTATAGCAAATTGACAACCATTCAGTGGTGTAATGTTTACAGCTCTGGGCCAAGAATGCCCTGAGTGTATCTCTTCCATGTAAGACACATCATCACTCTGCTAACCC
>Ga0209628_10002997_pt1 | contig 11676 bp, 3 predicted proteins | sample TergutCu122P4_FD_187285 | JGI IMG/M metagenome (GOLD analysis project Ga0209628, IMG submission 187285) | Cubitermes ugandensis P4 segment gut microbial communities from Kakamega Forest, Kenya - Cu122 P4 (SPAdes) (version 2) | ecosystem: Host-associated > Arthropoda: Insects > Digestive system >...
AGCAATGTAAATACAACGAGAATTTATATTATGGGGAACGGAAGTGAACACCGCAAAATAATTGAAAATCTTTGTCTTTCAAAGTTAAAGTATGTGACTTAATACAGAATTTTTGTTTTGTAGTAAAATAAAAACAAAATGGAAAATCTATATAATTTAATTATAGCATAAATATATAAATTCATATCAAGAAAATAATTAAACAAATATAAATTATATTTTAAACAATATTCTAAGCCGGACGAACATAACTGGTTCGTTCGGCTTTTTTGTTGAGTCTTTTTTTATTTTTGTATTTATTTTATCTTGAATATTTTGGCATTTAACGCATATTTATTTCATTTTTTATAAATTTTAATAGTTTCTTTACTACAAAACAAAAATTCTGTATTAAGTCACATACTTTAACTTTGAAAGACAAAGATTTTCAATTATTTTGCGGTGTTCACTTCCGTTCCCCATAATATAAATTCTCGTTGTATTTACATTGCTGTGACCAAGCATATCTGCAAGCTTCGCCAAATCTTTGTCTATACTATAAAACATACGCGAAAATAAACTTCGTAAATTATGTGGAAATACTTTTTTCGGATCGACATTTGCAATTACACAGAGTTTTTTCATTTCAGCCCAAATATTAGAGCGATTTACACATTGACCTTTTTTAGTTATAAAAATAAAGCCTGATAATATTTTATGTTTTGGGGCATATTGTAATAATGCGTTTCGTAAATCGTTCGGTATAAAAATTGTTCTTGTTTTACCTTTGTTTGTAATTATAGCCTGTCCTGCTTTTACGGATTCTACCGTTATATATTGTAATTCGCTAACCCGTATTCCTGTTGCGCAAATTGTTTGTATAATATAAAAAAGTCGTTCGTTTTTTGTAGAGTTCGCCGCTTTTAGAATACGTTCGTATTCTTCTTTCGACAAATCTTTTTTATCCGGTAAAAATGTTTGACGTTGGATTTTATACTGTTTTATTTTTATGTTAAAATCAAAAAAGTTGCAAAAACTATTAATCGCCGCAATCATAGAATTTATACTTGATATTGCATGGGTTTCTTTTAATTTAACTTTCCACTCAATCGCAATTTCTTTCGTTATCATTCTACCGTCCAAAAATTTTGCAAATGCCTGAATATCGCGTACATATTTTTCAATCGTACTATTTGCGTTTTCTTTGTCTTTTAAATCAATGATATATTTATTAATGTTTTCTGTTGTTATAAATAATTGTTTCTTCAACATTTCGTTTTCCTCCTAAAAATTGTGTTTTAATGCGTGTATTCAAATAATTTTAACAAATTTACTTTATAATATAATTAACGTTATTTTCTACGGAAAATCGTATCTTATACCGAAGTCGGAATAATACGGGCAAGCTATGCACAAGATGTACCATCTCGTGCCACTTTGAAAATTTACTACTCGTAAATTTCAAAGTGCTTGTTGGGAGCAGACCTCCCAAACCCTTGTAAAATCAAAAGCAAAGCGTTTGATTTTTTAAGCCGAAACGCTTCGCTTTTTCGTCTGCTGCGCCCCTTTCAGGGGCTTTATTTAAACTGATAATCATCGGTTATATTGTCTTTTCTCTTCCCGATGAATAATTCAAAAGCCTGTCCGTATTTGATTTTGCGTTGACGAGTTCCTTCAAAATTTCTTTCGCTTCCTTATACCCGGAATATAATTTTTTCTTCTCCGCGAGTACCGTCGCATACTCCGTTTGCAATTCTTTTATTGACGGGATTTTATTAAGTTTTAATTCGTCAAACGCTTTTTTCGCCGACTTGTGCAATTCAATTTCGTTTTTATGTTCGGCATAAAACTTTTTATTATACCCGGACTTTTTATATTCCACATAGATATTTCTCGTCTTGCTGTACGCGCCGATATTTTTTTGGAGCGTTGTAATTTCAGCTAAACGCTTTTCTTTTTGTTTTATCTGAACGGCTAAATCGTCAAACTTTTGCGCGGCTTCTTTTGTTTTTTCCTCTAACTTTTTATACTCCGTCAGCTTATTTTCTTGAAGATAAATAAGCGTCTTTGCGGCTTGTTTTAAGTTGAAAAGTTTCGCCCATTCTTCATAGCCGGGACTGTTCTGCGCCTTAATATTATTTTGAATATCAATGAGCAGATTGAATTTCGGAGCTGCGGGGGACGAAGTTGTTTGTGTGATAATTTTAGATTCGCCTTTGAGAACGACAATCTTTTTGCCTGCTATGCGTTCAAGAATTGCATCGTCGTTATAGTCGTTACCAAGCGAACGGAGCCGGATAAATTTCTTCTGTTCGGGCGCGCGGAACGATAAATATTTTCCCTGCTTGACTTCATATCCCGCCGCTTGCATTGCTTGAACAAACTCGGAAATATCGGCAGGTTTATTTACGAAAACGGCGTCGATTGCGTTACGTAATTTATCGCTCCATGTCAAAGGTTTTTCACCCTTGAACCACGCGCCGTAGTGTTTACTTTTCTTGCTCGGATTCTCAACCACCGACAAACCATTTTCTATACAGAGCTGATCGCTGATCCGTCCAATCGCGAATGACGAACCCCAAAAGTTTCTAAATTTACGGGTATAGTCAAGCGCGGTAGAATTAAAAATCACATGATTATGCACATGGTTTTTATCAATATGAGTAGCGACAATAAATTGATGTTTGCCTTTTGTAAAACGCATAGCTAATTCATAACCGATTTTATTTGCCAGCTCCGGCGTGATTTCACCCGGCTTAAAACTCTGTCGTATTTGATATGCGATTATATTTTTATCGCCCTCCGCTTTGCTTGAATAATTTTCATATTGTTTCTTTGCCAATAAAAATTCTACGTCTGCGGTGTGCGGATCGCATTCATAACCCGTGACTAATTCGCCGCCGTTTGTTTTATCGGGATTCGCCGCATAGTTTGTCCGCGCGTTTAATGTTTGCGCGATAGTTTTGCCTTTATTTATATGTAATGGGATTAATTTTGTTGTTGCCATGTAACCTCCAATCTAAAAAACATATAAAAAATAACGGCGGTTTCGCGACCGCCGCTACTTCTACTGATGTTAAATCTCCGCGAGTTTACGCATAATTTTTTCAGCCTGTTTCCATAATTTTTCGTAATCTTCCTGTAAATCCGATATATCTTTTTTATAAATATTACTGGTTGCATTTACGCGGCGGGCAATCTGATTTAAATTGTTCGACGAGTTAGAAAGTAACCTCGTCATTTCGCGCACATCGGTTAAATCAAGTTTTACGATGTAACCGTCAAGCGACATTTTCCTGAGATACGCCTCCCTGTTTTTTATCCCCGCCGTTTTCATTTTCTGCTCGATTAATTTTTGTTCGTCCTCCGATACATGAAAGACGATCCGTATTTTTCTTTTCCTGTTTTCCATAAAAATCACTCCGTTCATATTATGTTCATTAAGTATCAAAAACGCCAATTTTTTGCTTTATTTGAAACAAAAAATCGGCTTAATCCTTTTATATTACCCGCATCATTTTCGCGCCTTATACGCAAAAAAATCCTTGATTTTGATACCTTAAAAGGGGGTTTTTTGACGTTTCTCAAAATTGGGGCAAAAAAGTTGTTTTACCCTGTAACTCTGTTTACAGTCCCTGACGCAGGAACGGCAATATTTATGATATTGCCGCCTGCCGTTCTTCATAAAATAACTCCATTCCTCATGGTCTTTTTTTGTCATTCGCGGCATCGTTCACACCTCCCGTTCATACGCTCCCGCGCTTTTTTTTATATATTTTTTCTACTTGGTTATATCTGTGCTTGTCTTATCGCTTCTTCCCAACGACGGCGAATTTTTTGCCGCTTCGACTTCATCAACTTCAATTTCTTCGTCGGTATCGCTGTCATCGTCGTCCATCAATACGCTCTCCTGCCTGCCGTCGTCTATGTTCAACGCTATATTTAAAAGCGTCAACCGTTCGGATTTTTCCGCAAGCTCCTGTTCATACGCGAACGGTTCAGCCAATTCGATTTTCGCGTTCTCCTGCTGCTTATATAAATTGTCAAGGTTTATTTTCGCCGATTTCAAACGCGGTTCCATATCCCCCAGAGCGTTATTTATCCTCGTTATATTACCGAAAGTATCTTCGCCCAAATCTGTCTGATAAGTCATATTGCCCGTTAGCGATATTTTATATAGCTTATTTACACTGCTGAACGAAACGGACATTTTAAAGCCGCAGTAACTCCCGATTTCCGTAGGCGTAATGGACTTTATTTCGTGACACGCTTTCAAAAGAGCCACGCCCGCTTCCGCTTTTTCCGTATATATTTTACCGTTAATCTCCATAGGGGAAAATCCGTTTTGATTAGGTTTGGCGGAAATTTTCAAGTGTTCAATATCTTTTTCAAATCCCGCAATACCCGTTTTCGCGGATTGGATTTTTTCGGGGAATCCGCGCAGTAATTCGTCCTCCAACCGATAATGCTGATTGGTATAATCGGATTTCAATAATTTTAACTTCGCCACCGCAACGTCAAGCTCCATTTTTTCTTTTATGCGGGAATCCCCGGCGCACAGCGATTTAATTTCGGCGTAGGAGAGCGTTGCCTCGTCAATATCCTCGCAGGACCGAACGGGCGATTTACTCGTCATAATCTGGCTTATATATTTTTGTTTGTTTTCAATGGTCTGATAAAGATAAGCGTCGAATGTCGATTCGGTGACATATCTGTATATATAAACATCGGGGTTACTATTGCCCCGACGGATTATACGCCCGGCGCGTTGTTCGAGGTCGGCGGGTCTCCACGGGCAGTCTAAATCATGGAGCGCGATCAGTTTATCCTGTACATTCGTCCCTGAACCGAGTTTTTGCGTAGAACCGAACAAAATCCGCACTTTCCCAAGCCGCACTTTTGCAAATAATTCTTTTTTCTTCGTCTCGGTATCCGCGTCATGTATAAAAGCGATTTCATCTTCGGGTATGCCGTTGGATATAAGTTTTAGTTTCATATCTTCATAAATGTTATTAAATTGATTTTCGTCCAACACAAACACGCCGTCAACATTTTTCATTTCAAGGGGTTTCTCTTTACCGTTCGGCGTGGAAAAATCGCAAAAAACTAACTGTGTCAAACGGTTTTCTTTTGTTTCTTCCCATATACGAAAAACATTCTGCGTACATAAATTCACTTTGCTTTCTGGTTCGTCGGGTAAAAGCGAGTTAATAAGTCTTTGGTCAAGCCCGATTTTACGTCCGTCCGTCGTTATTTTCAACATATTATCGACAGTAGGCTCGACGGTTTTCGCATGGACGGCCGCCGCGCGTTTGGATAATTCCTTTATCATTTCCTTTTGAATATCGGACGGCTTCGCTACGATAGTTTCAAAATGCGCGTCGGGGCGCGGCAGGTTTAACATATCGGCAGTTTTTATGTCGGCGACTTCCTTGAACATACACATAAGCTCCGGTAGATTGTGAAATCTGGCGAAGCGCGTCCTTGCCCTATATCCGCTCCCCTCCGGCGCGAGTTCCGCGACTACCGCCGTTTCGCCGAAAATCGAAGCCCAGCAGTCAAAGTGTATCAGCCCGTTTTTTTGGAGAGTATCATACTGTAAATACTTTTGCATTGTATATAATTCTGTCATTGAATTTGACACGGGCGTACCCGTTGCGAAGATAACCCCTTTATTTCCTGTCAGTTCGTCCATGTATCTGCACTTCATAAAAAGGTCGCTCGATTTCTGCGCGTCTGTGGTCGAAAGCCCCGCAACATTGCGCATTTTCGTGTACAAAAACAAATTTTTAAAATGATGCCCCTCATCTACAAACAGCCTGTCTATGCCAAGCTGTTCAAACGTAACGACTGTATCTTTTTTACTGTCTTTGTTTAACTTCTCTAATTTAACTTCAAGCCTTTTTCTGAGTTTTACCATTTGTTTTATACTGAAATTTTCGGCTCTCTCGGCTTTTAATTCCTCTATTCCGTCCGTGATTTCATCTATCTGTTCCCTTAACAGCCGTTCCTGCCGTTCTTTTGACACGGGGATTTTGGCAAGCTGACTGTGACCGATTATAACGGCGTCATAATTCCCGGTTGCTATTTTCGCGCAGAATTTTTTACGGTTTTTCGTTTCAAAATCCCTGTTTGTCGCCACGAGTATATTCGCCGACGGGTACAGACGCAAAAACTCCGACGCCCATTGCTCCGTTATGTGATTTGGTACGGCTATGAGAGATTTTTGGCACAGCCCAAGCCGTTTCATTTCCATCGCGGCGGCTATCATTTCAAAAGTTTTGCCCGCGCCAACCTCGTGTGCGAGTAACGTATTACCGCCGTACAAAATATGCGCGATCGCGTTCAACTGGTGCTGTTCCAATTTGATTTGTTCCGATTTCCCGACAAAATTCAAGTGCGAACCGTCGTATTCGCGGGGACGGGTGCTGTTAAATTTTTCGTTATACAGCTTAACAAGCGTCCGGCGGCGGTCAGGGTCTTTAAAAATCCAATCCTTGAACGCCTGCTTGATACTGTCCTGTTTTTGTTGTGCGAGCATAGTCTCTTTTTTATTCAAAATACGGGTCTCCTTTCCTTCCTCGTCTCTTTTTGTGTCGTAAATCCGCACATCTCTGAGATTTAATGTATCCTGTATTATTTCATAGGCATTAATGCGCGAAGTTCCGTATGTGATACGCGATAAAACATCTCCCATAGGAGCCCGTCTCGCGCTGCTTATACGCCATTCCCCCGTGTTTTCCGAAAATTTCACTTGTAATAATTCTTTCAGCCAAAACTGCGTTTGTAATAATTCATAGACAAAATCCTGTATATATGACTTATCAATCCAAGTCGCGCCGAGCCGGACTGTGATTTCCGAAGCGTCAAGGTCTTTCGGCTGCGCCTGTTCCAACGCTGTTACATTAACTATAAATCGCGGGTGGTCGTCTGCGTAAATTCTTGCCGTTTGTAATTTTTCACGCACATTGCCGGAGAGGTATTCGTCCGCTGTTTCCCAACCCGTGTGATCTTCGCCGTTCCATTTCTGCGGATTCTGGAATATGACCCCGTGTAGGTCGGATATGATTTGTTCATGCGTAAGGCCTGTAAGCCCCGACATATACGCAATATCGACACGCGCTTTTTCTCCAATCGACAACGCCAACGCTTCGCTTGCGGTATCGACGTGCGTTGCGATATTTTTTTGTTTAATCGTGCGTTTGGTGAACATATCGGCTTTGCGTTCCAGTTTGCCGTTTTCGTCCAATATTTCAAGTGAGCAGAGCAAATAATATGATGAATCGTCGGAAAAAGCGTAACTGTTTGCCCTGTCGTTTATTAAGCCGTAATTCCATCTGAAACCGTTATATAACATATCCAGTCTTATCTGTTCGCGTTGGATTATTTCGTCGGGGGCGTCGTCAAGCTGGCTGTTTATCAAACCGTGAACGCAGTCGCGGAGTTTTATCATTCCCGTTATGCGTTCGAGCGTTGTTCTCGGTAATTCAACAGGGTACATCGTGGAGTTTTCGCGGTAATATACCCTATTGTTAATCAGAGTGAAACTAAAATTCTTTACGTTCGGATCGGCGGGGATTGATTTGCCTGCGGCGGTTTCGGATATATCGTCAAGCGTTATTTCTTCGATTTTGCCGTTTATATATGACATAGCCTCTTTTAACTGCTCTGATAAATCCGCGCCTTCTATGGGGTTACAAGTCGGTTCTTTATCGCCGTACATCATATTTTCATACGCCATTGTGCCGAGTATCATGTGTGGATTTTCGGCGAAATAACTGTTGACCGGGATATTGTTGTCTGTTAATCCTAAATGCACCCAGTCCGGCTCAATATCTATTATTCCGTCGCGTTTTTTCAAAAAAAGTATATCCGCCGTAACCTGCGTCCCTGCGTTCCTGTAAAAAGCGTTGTTCGGGAGCCTGACCGCGCCGAGAAGTTCGGCTCTTTGCGCGATATATTTACGCACTTTGGTATCCTGTTTGTCGAGAGTGCCTTTTGAAGTTATGAACGCTATAACCCCGCCCGGTCTGACTTTATCGAGAGTTTTTGCGAAAAAATAGTCGTGTATGTGAAAGTTATATTTATCGTAAAGATTATCAACAACGCCGTAATCGCCGAACGGGACATTACCTATCGCTATATCAAAGAAATTATCCGGCATATTTGTCTTTTCATATCCTGCTATCTTTATATCCGCTTTTTGATACAATTGCTTTGCGATCCTGCCCGTTATGCTGTCTAATTCCACGCCGTATAGTTTCGATTTTGCCATGCTTTCGGGTAATAAGCCGAAAAAGTTGCCTACGCCGCAGGACGGCTCCAATATATTGCCGCTTTTGAATCCCATATTCCCCACAGCATCGTATATAGCTTTTATGACAGTCGGCGACGTATAATGCGCGTTCAACGTAGAAGATAGCGCACTCTCATATTCTTCCGTTGTCAGCAAATTATATAACTCCGAATATTCGTTAGTCCAATCCCTGTTATTTTTATCAAACGCTTGCGGTAAACCTCCCCAACCGACATACCGGGACAGGATTTCCTGTTCTGCGGGGGTGGCGGCACGATTATCTGTTTCGATTTGTTTTAAAGTACGTATTGCCGCGATATTCCACGCAAATTTTGTTTTTGCGCCGCCGATTCCGAGATTATCGTCTGTGATTTGAAAATTTATTGCGTTACTGTGCGGGCGTTGCGGTTCTTTTGGTATAACTTGAATTGTTTGCGGTTGTTGTTCGGGGACGGAAAAATCAAATTCGTCAAACATACTTATCTGATCGTCCGCTGATTCGTTTGATACTTCATAATCTTTTTGTTTTGCGATTTCAGGTTGCGCCTGTTCGTAGTTATTACGCGGATTTTCACGGAATAATCTTTCAAAGTCCCGCAAATCCATTTCCCGGCTTATAGGGATTGCCGTGCCCATATCCTGCATTCTAATCTTTTCCCCGTTGATTTCCTCGATTATGAATTGTCTGTTGTTTTCAAGATACACGACGTCGCCAACAGTATATACCGGCGCGGGTTCAACCGATATTTCGGGTTCAAACGGGAATCTCTCAGCTAAACGCTTATGTACTTCATCAACCATTTTGATAGGGAGGACTATGCCTATAATTTCATCTTCGCGGATTTTTACGATTAAACTGTGAAAATTCGCGTCGAAAGTAGAATTGTCGTCAATAAATAACCTTGCGTCAACTTCATTAAAAATGTCAACAAATCTTTTATCATAGGCGAAATATTGCTTGTTGTCCGTAAAAAAATAAGCCGTGGAAGATATTTCACTATCTTCATACGGCTTACGGGGCAATTCGTAATTTCCTTTTATACTGTTTATTTTTTCTAAAATCTTTTCATTATTCTCTGTTTCCAGTTTGTATTTCCGTTTGCGCCTGTTTATTTTTTCCGCGACGATATTTATATCCCGTTCAGACGATTTTATCAAAAAAGCCCCGTTGGAAATATATAACGAACCGTCTGTATCTGTTGCGTAATAAATTTTTCGCGCGTCGGCAAAAACATTGATAATATTATTGTCAACAAATATTCCTGTTTCGGGTAACAAATACCAGTCATTTTGTGACGGTATTATATGCGTATCGTCGTCTAATATCGTGACGGAATTATCGCGGTTATTCATTATTTCGGGAATATCTTCAAATATGATAAATTTTTCTTCATTTATGAGCCGCGCAAGATTCTGCTGTACTTTCGCCCATGATAATATTACAGATTCCGCTCCGTCTTTTGTTACGGTAAATTCCGATAAGTCGCCGCCGTATTGTTCCCTCAAATAGTTCGCAGTTTCACGGGCGCGGGGGTTTTCACGCATATATTCATATACAAGCAATTTACTGTCTAAATCGTCGTTCCACTCACAAATGGCATTGTCAATATCGGATTGCGTTATTTCAACGGGGATATAATTATTGATAGTTTCTGTTACTTCCTCTGTTTGTTCGGGTTCGGTTTCCCATTGACGCGCCAACGCCCTGACAACAGGAGCTATATCAGCCCACGAAAAACCGAGTTTTGTATTATATTTGTCTAATATTTCAATCATCAAGCCGCTTTTTGTTGCCGAATAATCCGCCGTTTCGCCGCTCTCCAACGTCATTGTATCTATTATTCTGCTGTAACTTTCAGCCAACAGTACGCTTACATCATAGTTGGTTACATTACTTTTTAACATACTTATGACCGTGTCTTTTTCAGATTTTGAAAATAAGCCGTTGTTCAGCACATCAATCAAATCGTCGTTTATTTGGGTAAGGTCTGCGGCAATATAGTCGTTTGCATAATTTTTTAAATAATTTGGTTTTATCGCTTTTATTTTTTCCTGAACCACTTCCGGTAATAACCCGAAATCACGCGGTATTTTGCGAAATTCTATATTCCATTTTTTCAAGTTTTCTTCCGATATATTGAGCATATCAGCGCATATAACGTATTTTTTTGCTTTTTCGGTTATCAGTTTGAGCGTGTCAATACTTAAAGCGACTGGCGTTTCAGTATTTTCGGGATAATGAAACAAATAATAATCCGTCCCGTTTTGGCTAAACAACTGTTCGGCAGTCGGCAAAACTGTTTTCTCGACAATTCTAAACTCATTTTTATCAAGAAAATCCTCGAAGTTATTTTTAGACATTTCAACAGTTGAGGCTTCCGGGTCGTCAGCGAAATGATAATATACGTTAGTTTCGTCGATTGTGTCAATGATTACTTTCACGGGATTTTCGTCAGGAATATCAAGGACTTCTACAATATCGCCCGCACGGTACGGTATGTTTTTTATCGGAGTATAGTATATGTTCGTCGTATTTTCTATGTCAGCAGATTCTATATTCAAATCCGAATCATTTTCGTCATTTGCGGTAATATGGGAAATTTCGCGTTTTCCGGGTTCTATAACATTTGAAACGGCTATGTCAAACCCTGTTGCGTCCATTACTTTTTTTATATATTCGTCTAATTTAAAATCAGGAAGTCCGATAGCCTGCACCCGTTCCGACAGTCCCATATCGCGCGTAAATAATGGCAAATCAAGAGTCGTGGCAATTATATCCGCATCTTCCTGATATGCCTCATAAAAATTGCCGATTTGATACAATACTATACAGCCGGGGTTTTCAGCTTTTATTTTTTGATATTGCTCATACAAAGTAGATTTATGCTCTATAACTGCAAAACGCCCGTCCTCTACAAGTTCGGATATGCGTTTTATCGTTTGCGGAATCGTGATCGGTAATTCGTCGCCGTATATATCGCGGACAAGCTGCGCCATTTCTTTTGAACGCGGATTATTTTTTAATTGCGCCAAAAGCCGTGATTTATCCGTTGCGGAAATATTTAATAAAACCGCGTTGGTATCTATTGTTTCTGTAACGGGGTCGGGTTCCTTTTCAAATGATTCCGCGATTATATTCTGTTGCTCCGCCGCGCTTGTGAATAAGTATGGCGTATTGTTGTCGAATATACTTACTTGATCGTCAGGGATTGATGTTCCCGACAATTCAGGAACAGGCAATTTATCAAGTCCGGGGAATAGCGTATATGTACCTTCATAATAATCCGAAAGATTTTCAAAGACTTCTTTACGTAAGTTATAATATCTATCTTCCTCAAAAGTATTTACATAAATATATTCCATTTCGGCGAGTACGGCTTTTATATGTTCTGTATCTTCCA
>Ga0209628_10002998_pt1 | contig 11676 bp, 13 predicted proteins | sample TergutCu122P4_FD_187285 | JGI IMG/M metagenome (GOLD analysis project Ga0209628, IMG submission 187285) | Cubitermes ugandensis P4 segment gut microbial communities from Kakamega Forest, Kenya - Cu122 P4 (SPAdes) (version 2) | ecosystem: Host-associated > Arthropoda: Insects > Digestive system...
AATCGTCTCTATAAAATCAGCAAAATCTGTTACATACATATTCACGCACAAACCACCGTTTAAAAACAGGGTCAAGAAAGGTAAAACCGTCTTTTGTTTTTTCGATGATATCACGGTTTTGCAACACTTTTTTATTTTTTGAAATGTTCTGCGGCGTACCCACTTTGTATCTGTTCATCGTTTCGACAGCGGTTAACTGCTGTTCATTGTTGGCAACAGCAACTAACAGGTTTAACTGGCTTGCAGTGAGTGCATCACATTCGCTTTGATAAAGCGGCAAATTAGCGTCAATAACCTGCTCAATCGCCTGTTTCAAAATTTCTGTATCTGCCTCATTTTTTGTTAAATTCCAGACAAAGAATGCCAATTGTTGCACGTACCATGAATGTGACTCAACCATTTGTACCAATTCCAGCGTAAGCGTTTCCGAAATTCTTTTTCCGGTTGTTTCAAAGGCTTTTACAATGAAATTAACCCATTCGTCTTCAGCAATTTTTGACAGAAACATGATTTGTCCGAAACGATAAAACGGTTTCGACGAAGAATTGAAAATATCCATCATCATGTGGCGTTTACTTCCATACAAACAATACGTTACATTTTGTTGATGTTGCCAAACGCTACGCATTTTTTTTTCGAGTGATTCGTAATCCTCCAATTTTGCCAAATTTTGAAATTCATCAATACAAACGACTATTCTTAGTTTTTTCGCTTGTGCAATTTTTTCAGGTAAATTCAACAATTCCAATTCATTTTCCTTAATGGTTTTCCGTTCCAAACTAATCGAAAAATCAGTCATTGGGTCGGCGCCTATCGAAATCTTTGGTGAATACGACATTAAAAAAATCTTCGCCGTCGAAATCCACGTTTCCCACTTGTTACTGACAGTTTTAATCAATTCGCGCGCAAAGGTTTGATAAAATTCTTCTTCGCTCATTATTGCAAAAGCGTCTATATAACAAACCTTTATATCAGATTTCTCTTTTTCGAGTTCTTTTGTTGCCGCCTTCACCAGCGATGATTTTCCCAACCTGCGAGGTGAAATCAGCATGGTGTTGATACCCGCCGAAAGGGTATCCTTGAGCATTTGCTTTTCGTTCATGCGGTTTACGAACGAATTACCTTCGACTAATTTTCCGTATTGAAATGGAAATTTCATGATTTTTCTATTTTTTAATTTGCTGCAAAGGTATAATTTTTTAAATTTTTCAACCAGATGGTTGAATATTTTTTCAACCATCTGGTATTATACCATTCGGTTGAATATTTTTTCAACCAATTGGTATTATACCATCTGGTTGTTTTACAATCGCTGGCAAACAGGACAATAATAAATCGCTCCGCCGAGGTAGGCTTCCTTTATAATCTTTCCGGAACATTTGGGACACGGCTGGTTGATCGTGTTTTTGGAAAGTATGGTTTTGTATTCGCCGTTCAGCCCTAGAAAATCTTTTTCGGTATCGCGTCCGCCGTTGTCGGTCATGCGGCGCAATGTAGTTTTCAGACTGTGGAACAATTTATCCTTTTCGAAATCCTTTAAGCCGGATTTTTTACGTTTGGGATGGATGCCGGCATTGAAAAGAATGTCCTGCAATACGCCATTACCCAGTCCGGGGATACGTTGCTCGGTAGCCAGCAAGGCTTTCATGGAAAGGTCTTTGGTAACGTTTCTGAAAATATTTTCGAACAATTGTTCGTCGAAGGCATCGTCAAGCGGTGAAATGCTGGCAAGGCTGCCCTTGTGGTAACTGTTGTCGAGTGCGCCGCGGTAAGCGTATATTGCGCCATACATGGCAACAGTGAAAATTACGCAACCGCCGTTGTCGAATTCAACAGCCAACTGGTATTTCGGCGGACTGGCCTCTAATGATGGATAATATCGCATGCAGGTGCCATCGCCGATGGTGATGAATGTATCGTTGTCGCAACAGATATCGACAAACATGCCATGTCCACGAGCCGATAAAACCTGACGTCTTGCAAGGAGTTGATGATATTCCGCAGGGTCGCCGTTGAACCATGCAAATTTGTGCGGACTTGTGGCCTCATACACTTTGATGATGTGTTTGCCAGTCAGGATGTCGTTTGCCTGGAGGCTGTTTACTTTTGTTTCGGGAATTTCAAGCATAAATCTATTTTTTTCAGGTCACGGTAAATTTCGTAAAAAAGTATACCTTAAAATAATTTCAAACAGGAGCAGCAACGCCGCCACAAGAGCGAATTTCAGATATTCCTCTGTTTTTTTGTGATGCTCCTGTACGCTGATTTTCGACTTTTCCATCCGGTCGATTTCTTCGTACACCTTTACAAGCGCGTCGTTGTCGGTAGCCCGGAAATATTGACCGTCAGTCATTTTGGCGATTTCTTTGAGTAAGTCCTCGTCAATCTCTGTTGGCATATCCTGATACTGCACTCCAAAAGGCGTCCGCACCGGATAAGGCGCCATTCCACGAGTGCCTACACCGATGGCATATACGCGAATACCGAATGTTTTGGCTATTTCGGCGGCGGTCATCGGGTCGATGGAGCCGCGGTTGTTTACGCCATCGGTGAGCAGGATGATGATTTTGCTGATGGCGTCGCTGTCTTTGATGCGGCTCACGGAATTTGCCAAAGCAAGCCCGATGGCCGTTCCGTCTTCAATCATACCGTTGTGTACGCTGTTAAACAGGTTGATGAGCGACGTGTGGTCGGTGGTCAGCGGACACTGCGTAAAACTTTCGCCGCTGAATACTACTAATCCGATACGGTCGTTGGTGCGCCCGGATATGAACTGTGTGGATATTCGCTTGGCGGCTTCGAGGCGGTCGGGTTTGAAGTCCTGCGCCAACATACTGCCCGAAATGTCGAGCGCCATCACGATATCAATTCCTTCGGTGGTGACGGTTTCCCAGCGGTTACTCGACTGCGGACGCGCCAAAACCAAAATCATCAGCGCAAAAGCCATCATCCGCAACACAAACAGCCCGTGCCGCAAAATGGGACGCGACGTGCGAACACCTTTCAAACCTTCGACCGAAGCAACCTGCATGTACGGGTTAAGGCGTTTCTGCCTAAAGACGTACCATCCTATTGTCGCCAACCAGGCGATGAACAACCAGAAAAACTGGGGATTGGCATAAGTATAATCCATACATTAAATAATATAAGATAAAATTAAAAAACAAGACAAAGATACAAAAGTAACCCAAATACTGTTACTTTTGCGATAAATTTCATTGTATGATTGATACTGCAGTTTTCGAAAATGAGTGTATTTTCCGGACTTCGCGAAGTAGCGGGAAGGGTGGTCAGCATGTGAACAAAACCGAAACCAAAGTCGGTTTATGGTTCGATGTGGCCGCAACAGCGCTGTTCAGTGACGAGGAAAAGGCGAGAATATTTTCAAGGTTGGCATCCGTCATCACCGACGATGGTTACCTGCAACTGAGCTGCGACGAACAGCGTTCACAACTGCAAAACAAGCAATTAGTCATCGAACGGGCAATAGAAATTCTCGAAAAGTCTCTCATTATTCCTAAAACCCGCAAACGAACCAAACCTTCGAAAGTAGTGGTAGAAAACCGGTTGGAGGAAAAACGAAGAAAATCACTGAAAAAAAGCGAACGTGGCAAATTGGATGTATGAAAATCTTTTGTACTTTTGGCGCGTCAAATCATAAAAAATAAATAATATGAACGAATCAAATATACAGCAAAACACCGGAAAACCCAACGACGAAATTGATATTTTCGAATTTTGTTCTCGAATGTGGGTGGCATTTACGAAATTCCTTATTGGTATTAAGGATTTTTTTGTATCTATCATAATTTTCCTGATCCGCAAATCATTGTGGATTGGTACATTTGTCCTGATTGGGGCAATTTTGGGAGTTGTATTGTACAGCATTTCCAAGCCGTATTATTCTTCTTCGCTCGAAGGCAATACCGGCGGGATAGAGAATAAGGTAGTGATCGACCATATCAATAAACTCAACCAGGTTACCAATAAACCCGAATTATTGGCAAATTATCTCGGTATAAGCGTTGAAGAAGCAGAGGCAATACGTTCTATTAAAGCATTTTATGGCATCGACATCAATAAAGACTGGAAAGTAGATTACGTCGATTTCAAGGAAACCTATAATCCCAAAGATACCATGCAACTTCGTGTTCCTTCGTTTATACATGTGAAGGTTTGTGTATACGACGAAAGCATTTTTCCCGTTTTACGCAAAGGTCTTTTCCAATACATTAAAAGTAACACATACATACAAGATCTTTTCAAAATTGATATTGTTCAGAAGAGACAACTTATTAAGGAATTAGAAATAGAAATCTCCAAAATTGACAGTCTTCAAAGAGCGCAAATTCGTAAAGAATTGATGCCGGATAACAGGAACACAATTGTTTTAGAAAACAGACAGGAATTCCGATTATTTCATGGGGATATTCTCAGACTATATGAACAGAAACAAAGATTGGAGAAAGAACTCGAGATTTCCAATGAAATCATTCTCATAGTCCATGATTTTACTCCCTTGCAACATGAAGAAAGACCCATTTTGAAATATATCGCCTGGCTTGGTGGCTCAATGGCTATTTTGGGTATTTTCTGTGCATTGTTATGGCAATACCGTAAACGAATTTGGGAACTGGTTAGGGAAGATTCATCAAAATGATCATATTCTATGGGAAGAGCATTTGAATACCGGAAAGCCCGGAAAATGAAAAGATGGGGTAATATGGCCAAAACATTTACCAAGTTAGGTAAAGAAATTACCATAGCAGTAAAAGCAGGTGGCCCCGATCCGGAAACCAATCCCCGTCTTCGCGTGTTGGTACAAATGGGTAGAGCGGCCAACATGCCAAAAGAAAATGTAGATCGCGCCATCAAAAAGGCAACCTCAAAAGATCATGCCGATTACAAGGAAATAGTGTACGAAGGTTATGGCCCTTTCGGGATTGCCATCATTGTGGAAACCGCCACTGATAATCCCACACGTACCGTGGCCAACATTCGCAGTTATTTCAACAAATTCAACGGATCGCTGGGTACTTCCGGTTCGGTTGATTTCATGTTTGAACGCAATTGCGTGTTCAAGGTAAAGGAAAAGGAAAATGTTGATTTGGAAGAACTTGAACTTGATCTGATTGATTTTGGCGTAGATGAGATTTTTGCAGAAGACGGTGAAATAGTTATCTATTCGGAATTTAGCTCGTATGGCACATTGCAGAAGTTTCTGGAAGACAATGGTTTTGAAATAGTCAGTTGCGAGTTTGAACGTATTCCACTTGACACAAAGGAACTCACTCCCGAACAAACCGAGGAAATCGAAAAACTTTTAGCGAAGTTTGACGATGATGAAGATGTACAAAATGTTTTTCATAATATAAAATCATAACCATGAGCACACGTAGAAATTTTTTGTATCAGGCTGCCATGATTGGAGCCGGAGCAGCGGTACTACCGCAATCATTGTATGGAATGGGACGCCGTGTAGCGCCAAGCGATCGCATTCGTGTCGGATTAATCGGATGCAACGGTATGGGGTGGAGCAACCTGAACAGTTTCCTCGACAACCCCGAAGTGGAATGTGTCGCGATATGCGATATTGACGACCAGCCGCTCAACAGGAGGATGGCCGATGTAGAAAAGAAATCGGGTAAAAAGCCGGAGTATCAATATAAAGACTGGCGCAGACTGATCGACAACAAAGACATTGATGTAGTCATCATTGGGACACCCGACCATTGGCATTGTCTGCAAATGGTTTCGGCCTGTGAGGCTGGAAAGGATGTCTATTGCGAAAAACCCATCGGCAACAGTATCGAAGAGTGTAACCTGATGGTGAAGGCTGCACAGCGTTATAACCGCGTAGTGCAGATAGGTCAGTGGCAACGCAGCGATCCGCACTGGCAGGATGCCGTTGCATACGTGCAATCGGGCAAATTGGGAAAAATTCGTACTGTTCGTGTATTTTCCTATCAGGGATGGTGCCCGTCGATTCCCGTAAAACCTGATGAACCTACGCCTCCGGGTGTCGACTACGACATGTGGCTTGGCCCGGCGCCCAACCGTCCGTTTAATCGCAACCGGTTTCATTTTACTTTTCGCTGGTTTTGGGATTATGCAGGAGGATTAATGACCGATTGGGGCGTGCATCTGCTTGATTATGCTCTTTATGCTATGAACGTACAGGCACCTAAAGCTGTGATGGCCTCCGGAGGTAAGTTCGGTTACCCCGATGATGCCTGCGAAACACCCGACCTTCTGCAAACCATATATACATTTGATGGATTTACCGTACTTTGGGATCATGCCATCGGAATAGACGATGGTTACTACGGCCGCAACCATGGACTTGGATTTGTAGGCGAAAACGGCACATTAGTATTAGATCGGAGCGGATGGGAAGTAATCCCTGAAAAGGTCAATAATGTGGCTCGCATGGAGGCGGTTCCGCTCAGCAAATCTTATGGAGGCGGCGGATTAAAACTGCATGTGAAGAACCACCTGGAATGTATCAAAAACCGTGATCGCAATACCAGAGCCAGTGCAGAAATTGGTGCGCATATTGCCAAATTCTCACAACTGGGTAACATCGCATACCGTACAGGTAAAAAGTTGGTTTGGGATGGAACAAAATTCACTAACGATAAGGAAGCCAACAAATATCTGGTTCCTAACTATCGTGCACCGTGGAAATTACCAAAAGTGTAAGTTTCTGACGGATGGGGTTGAAAACATATACCGTAGAATGGACTGATTTATCAGTTATTGTCAGAGTAGCAAGCTTTTGCACTGTTGGCGGTGTTTCCGAATTACATGCATCTATAGAACTGAATCCTGGTTTTGCCAATGCGGAAACCCAATATTGTCTTCTGGAAGAAGCTTCCCAACGTTTGATCAAATCATTCAGGGATGAAGGGTGTAATTTAGTTTGGAAACGTTTTTTCGTAAGCGATGCCATTAATCAGACCAGCTTTCTGAAAACAACTGAAAGTGAAGCCTTATCCATTGTCCAACAACCACCGTTGAACGGCTCAAAAGCATCCTTATTATTGTATTTAGTTGAAAACGCACATCTGACATCTGATACCGACAATACAGTTGTGATGAAACGTCCTTTTTATGAGCATCTTTTTCACACTCAAATACATGAACGGACTGGAGATGTGACTTCCCAGACACGCAATATTTTCGATCGTTACTGTAACAGCCTCTCCCGAAAAGGTTGTTCTCTTGGGAAAAATAGTATCCGCACCTGGATTTTTGTGCAAAATGTGGATGTACAATATGTCGGGATGGTGGTTGCGCGCAAGGAATATTTCGAACGCGAGGGTTTGACGCCTCAAAGCCATTATATTGCCAGTACCGGTATCGAAGGTCGTTACGTCCATCCGGAAGTATTGGTACTAATGGATGTCTACGCAATAGCTAATATTCAAGCGGAACAAATCCGCTACTTGCATGCGCCATCACACTTGAATCCGACTTACGAATATGGCGTCACTTTTGAACGCGGCACTGCTGTTGACTACGGCGACAGGCGTCATGTCTTCATTTCCGGTACAGCAAGCATCAATAACCGTGGCGAAATTGTTCATCCTTTGAATGTTGAAAAACAAACCGTCCGTACTTTTGAAAATGTACGGGCTCTGTTAGCTGAAGCCGGCGCTACCATGCAGCATGTCGTTCATATTGTTGTCTATTTGCGCGATATTGCTGACTATGCTGTGGTCAGTCGCTACGTTGCTCAACATTATCCTGATATCCCCCGCGTTATGTTATGGGCGCCGGTTTGCAGGCCGGGTTGGTTGGTCGAGGTGGAATGTATGGCAATTGTCCCTGCAGAAAATCAACAGTTTGAAAAATTTTAGATAATACACCATACAAGAACATAATGAAATTGCCACGATATGAGTTAAAAGCAGAAAAATCCTTAATGGTTTTCGAGTTCATCAGTGAAGGAGTTAAAGGTGAAATTCCTAAACTGATAAAATTTAGTGAAACTTCATCAAAAGGAATATTTAATCTTGCGTTTGGTGATAAAAGTGTTGGAACGGAAGATATAGACGACACTATTGTTTCAAATAACGGAGACAGTGAAAAAGTGTTGGCGACAGTTGTTGCAGCCGTTTATGCTTTTACTGAATATTATCCGGAAACATGGATATATGCAACCGGAAGTACAAAATCGAGAACTCGACTTTACCGGATGGGAATTGCAAAGTATCATGATGAAGTAAAACAAGATTTTATGATTTTTGGACTCCGAGAGGGTGAATGGGTGAATTTTAAAAAAGATGTCGACTATACGGCTTTTATCATAAAAAGAAAATAATCATTAAATTGTGATATAATATGAAAACAATCAAAGAATTGAATAAAAGAAAAGAACCAATCGTTAGAATCGATGATTCGTTGGAAAAATATAAAAAAATGCCAATTTTTCAGGAAAAGCTTGATTTGGCAAATGAAGTATTACAAACAGTAGGAATTCCTAAAATTTTGACAAATTAAATATTCATCAATCAAAACAGTATAAAATGGAAAGACGTATTTTTTTGAAAAACACCTTAGCCGGGGCGGCAGCTTTAGGCGCGGGTTCATTTATTCCGGGCGGATTGCCCGAAGTGTTCGGTCAAAAAGCGCCGAGTAATAAAGTAAAGGTAGGATTGATCGGTTGTCGTAACCAGGGTTGGGCTAACCTCAATACCTATTTAGACTATCCCGAAGTGGAATGTATTTCGCTTTGCGACATCGACGACGAATGGCTCAACAAACGCGCCAATGATGTTGAAAAGAAAGCCGGCAAAAAACCTGCTCAATTGGTTAAGGATTGGCGCAAGGTAATTGACAACAAGGATGTGGATGTAGTGATCATTGGTACGCCCGATCATTGGCATTGCCTCCCGTTGATTGCTGCCTGTGAAGCAGGAAAAGATGCCTACGTGGAAAAACCGCTTTCGAATACCATTGAGGAGTGTAACCTGATGGTAAAGGCAGTCCGTAAGTACAACCGTATCGTTCAGGTGGGGCAATGGCAGCGCAGTGATCCGCACTGGGATGAAGCGGCGGCATTTGTGCAAAGCGGAAAACTTGGCCGGGTGCGCACGGTAAAAGTTTGGGCTTACCAAACCAGTAAATGGACGTTGCCCGTAGTTCCCGATTCGGCTCCTCCGGCAGGCGTGGATTATGATTTGTGGCTCGGTCCTGCTCCCAAACGCGCTTACAACGAAAACCGCTTTCATTACAATTTCCGTTTCTTCTGGGATTATGCCGGAGGATTGATGTCTGACTGGGGCGTTCACCTGCTCGACTATGCCCTCAAGGGAATGAACGTAGGTTTGCCTTCGTATGTATATGGCGCGGGCAGCAAGTATGCCTATCCCAACGACGCCATGGAAACACCCGATACATTGATGGCTACTTATAAATATCCCGATTTCAATATCATTTGGGATCATGCCTGCGGAATAGGCAACGGTTTGTTCGATCGTGCTGAAGGTGTCGCATTTTTTGGCGAAAACGGAACTTTGCTGCTTACGCGTGCCGGTTGGGAAGTGCGTCCAGAAATTAACAACCGTGGCCGGAATTTTCCTTACTGTTTTCCCTGTGATCCTGCTCCGAAAGAAGCTACACCGCGGATGGAAGCCATCCCTTGGAAGAATGGCGAAAACAAAGGTTTATACAATCACGTAGGCAACCATCTCGAATGTATCAAGAGCCGTAAATTGCCCAATTGTGATATTGCCATTGGCGCTGAAGTAGCTAATCTTGCTCACCTGGCCAACATTTCAAGCCGCGTTGGTGTTGGACTTCAATGGGACAACAAAACCAACACTTTTGTGGGAAATCGCCAAGCTAACGATTTAGCCAAAGCCAATTATCGCGCTCCATGGAAATTGCCGAAAGTATGAGTTTTACTTGTACTCGGCTTTGATCGATTTCTTTTTCGCATTTAGCGCCTTTTGCTGGTCAGCAAGGTCTTTGTCTCTCTTTTTCAAGTCGTTCATCTGTTTTTTGATGTCGTCTTGCTGACCTTTTAGCTCTTTAGCATCTTTATCGACCTCTTTCAGTCTTTGGTCCATTTCGGATTTCAATCGCGACTTTTCCTGTTTCTCAATAGCGAGATACATTTTGTTCCAGTCGATTGGATCCTTTGCCTTCAAAGCCTCTATTTGCTCTGAAGTTAACACATCTTCCAATTGTGCATCCCTTGCACTTTTGGACTCGTCAACACGGGATTTTTTCTCATCGACCGTCAGGGTCTGATTCTTCAAAATGCCATCGTGCTCTTTCGAAACCTTCTTATGTATTTCTTTGACCTTCATTTGCTGGTCTTTGTCCAGGGTAACCTGACAAAATACATTACCTGCCAGAAATACGAAAATACCAATAAATACTATCCTTTTCATGCTTTTTTGGTTTAATTGTTTATAGGACAAATGTACGATGTTTATTTGGAATAAAAAAGTAATACGCCAAAAATGTAAAGATTCATGTAAAAAAAAAAATTATCATTCTGTAAACCAAGATGAATTCACTATTCGTTAAGCGCTGCTCCGTGAAATGATACGGTTGCCCTGACGAATTTCAGTTATTCCGTTATTCAATTATTCCGTTATTCTATTTCCCGATGCCAATTTTTCCAATTCGGCAATTCGTTGCGCCTGTTTTTCGGCAACTTTTTGAGCGGCTTCCTTTTCAGCTTTGAGCTGTTTGCGTTCGGCTTTGAGTTGTTCGCGTTCAGCTTTGAGTTGTTCCTTTTCAGTTTTGAGTTGTTCCTTTTCGGCTTTGAGCTGTTCGCGTTCGGCTTCGCCTTTTGCAAGACCTATTGCTTCGCCTTCTGCGAGCGCATCACGCCGGGTTCCTTCGCGGAGGGTGCGCTCGGTGCGGATGATATCCCAATATTTGTCATAAGCAGCCAATTCTTCAGGAGTATATGCCGCCCGTTCGCAAAGTTCGGCAGCCTTTCGGATAAACTCGTTCTCCTGCATTTCAGGAGGTAGCGTTCGCATTCCCTCGCCTGTCTCCTTCAGAAAACGTAGCCACAAAACCATCAGTTTGCGGTCATTGATTGTTTCGGGTCGAAACTTTGAGGTCAATTCCACCAACACAAATTCCAGTCCGGGAATGATTTCATCGGTATTCTCGCGATTGACGATTTGATAGTGATGGTAAAACCTGTCTGTTTTCTGGTCGAAGTTCTCATTAACCAAAGCAAGGGTATACACCGGCTTGAGAAAATGATAGTTTTCCCCGATATCCAATTGCTTTACGTATGCTTTACCGGCATTGAACAAAATACGGTTATAAAAATCCTTGTTCCAAAACATCTGCATTTCTACGATGAAAACACGCTCATAGTTGTCCTTACACCTGACGTCAACAATCGAGTACTTTTTTGTGGGCGTATCCGGCATTAATTCACTGGGAAGATATTCTACCTCTACAATTTCCTGCTGGGGCTCAAAAGGCATCACCGCATTGAGAAAGTGAATCAACAGCGCAGGATGATCAGCAAAGATACGCTTGAAAATCAAATCAATTTTCGGGTTAAGATAACGTGACATAACGATTGATTTTAAATTAACGCACAAAGATACGAAATAATTTATGAATCACGAATTTCAGTTATTCCGTTATTCAATTATTCCGTTATTCTATTTCCCGATGCCAATTTTTCCA
>Ga0209628_10002999_pt1 | contig 11676 bp, 8 predicted proteins | sample TergutCu122P4_FD_187285 | JGI IMG/M metagenome (GOLD analysis project Ga0209628, IMG submission 187285) | Cubitermes ugandensis P4 segment gut microbial communities from Kakamega Forest, Kenya - Cu122 P4 (SPAdes) (version 2) | ecosystem: Host-associated > Arthropoda: Insects > Digestive system >...
TTAGAGCAACGGGCTAAGAAGTGTATTGAGCTTCGTGGGGAGTATGTTGAATAAATCCCGAGTTTGGTCGCTGTAGCTTGTTTCCTTCCTGGTCGGGCTAAGGACTAATCAGCACCCCCTTGTACAGCTTAGGTTACAGCTTTGCTGGTGACCACTCATCCAGTACAGGACGTTAAATTTGTGGTTAGTAAACTAACCGCTAGCCCTTAAAGGGCTTAGTTTATGCAGTATGTTACAGAAACTAGCGCGTGGCATGCTAAGGCACTCACTGTTACATTTTAGGGACCAGCGTGTGGTTCCTTAGGGTGAAATGGTTAACAGTATCTCAGGGCAAATTAGATAAACCTGAGTCAGATGGCCTTTTCTTTGTTGCAGCCAAAAGAATTACACTAAAATGCTGAACACTATACAGCACATAACACACAGTTTTTTTTATATATCTTGATTCACCATGTGGAAAAGTTTGTTTATTAGTCAGGTATATGGAATGTGCATAGAACATTCATGAGGTTGAAACGAAACTTGTCATTAATTCAGATCATTTGGCAGTGATTTGTGTTTATGTCTGTATGAAGAAGAAGGAGAGGGATTTGAAGTGGCCCCACCAAGTGTTTTTTGTCCCAGCTGTACACTTAGGTGTATGTCATGGACAGGGATAGTTTGGATTTCATTCATGTCTGGTTATGAAATTTGTTAAATTTTTTTATTGTATGGGATCTGCTTTAGACACTAGATGCCATGTGTAGTGCCTCTTTAATTTTCTTTTTCCTTGAGGTACTCAGTGGTTTGCAGAGTGCTTTGGTGCACATCAGAGTGTTGACAAGGGGGGGTTTTCTGCTGGGTAGCACATACATAAAGTATTTTGAGTGATGGGTGTTTGGATGACATTGTTATTGCTGAAATTCTTTTGTTTGAGGTCACTGTTAGAGTTTATTCAGACAATGGTGTGAGTGAAGGTTATATGGAGTATGTACAAAAACAGTGATTCAGATGAAGTGGTTTAACCAAGAATGCAGTGTTCCCTGCATCCAAGGATGTGTGGCATGAAATATCACACCCTAAAATAATACTGGATCTCTTGTCCCGTATCTTATGAAAATTTCGTTTGTCTACAACAGTTAGGAAAGAATTATGTTTAGTATTACACTGTAAAATAAGCACTATGTGTTCCAATGGCTGGACTGGCAGTTCGGCAAGTGGTGGGGTTGCTGTGTTAAAGTGGTCCGTTTTCGTAAGGCTCAAGTAGCAGGTTTATTTTTCGGTCATCAGGCAGGAAGCAGGTACAATTAATTGCAGTAGGAAGTTGGTACAGGGAATTGATGTAAGGCTTAATGTGATGGTTGCTGTAGGTTTTTAAATAAACCAGGACATGTAACTTTCATTCTTTTTAATTACATATTTAATTTTCCGGGTCTCCTGATTGATGGTAAGTTAAAGCCAAATGTGTGGGCTTTATTTATTCACCTTGTCTTTGAATAAAATACAGATAGGTAACAACTGCTAGTGAGTGTGTGTCCAAACACACAGTAATGGTGGCAGAGGCAAATGCTCCAGTCTGCCAGCAGACTTTTGACATTGGGGGATATTGAAGTTTTATATTTCTGCATTCCACAGAATCTTTCTTTTTGCTCAGAGTCATCTTTGTATGTACCACAGTGTTCCTTGGTTTAGTGTCTACAAGGCCAGGGAAATACAGATTCAGTGTTTGACAAACCTTAGTTTATACATCACCATGAAATAGCAGAGAGTGTGTGGTTTTGTTAGTACTGACATTTGTGACTATTTCTGTATGACAAAACTTCGCTCATCTTTAAAAAGAAGCAGACTTCTCATATTATTGGTTTACCGTATCCCAGAGTTTCACACAGTTCTAACAAAACTGTTAGTGGCCTACTGAAGCATGGTTAATCTCCCGTGACAGTTGGGCTGTCCTTGAAGGAATCAAAACTAATATATTTTTATGTCTGTGTATGATTATTTCCACCTGTCACTCAGAACCTGAAGAACATAGTGGTATCAAATGGGTGATTGGATTGCTCATAATCATTTTTAATGAAAACGAAGTGGTTTATTGTTTCTGAACATGTCACTGTGAGACATAGCCTGATAAGGAAAATATACCTAATACCAGTGGTAAATATTCTTGGATGAAATAAAAAAAGTGGTATATTTTTAATAATTTCTTATGAATAGTATTCTCCTGTGGCACTTTTCCCCTCTTATTATATCTAAATGGCTGGCCTTGGCCATTGGACAGTAGATCCTTGCTGTAGTATTGGTCCATTATTTTTTAATTTCCCACCAGTATATGATTACCAGAAGTATGTTGAAAATATGCTGTCATTATTTCCTGTTGATGATAGGATCTGTGTGTTTTGTTTGTCATTTATCCTGATAGAAGTTTTGGCCATTATGCGTGGAACAAATTATTTTCCTCTGACAAGCTGGATGGTAGTTTGTTGCTAGAAATGCAAGATGAGCTGTCAAGGATTTCACTCAATTGTCATGTATTTCCCTTAACTGTTATAAATTTAAACCTAGAAGTTTTTCACCAAAGCCATTTATCATTTGCTTTATGTGGTTCCAAACTTCTGACTGTGTGCAATTTGATTTGGATGTTAGAGCCTTAAATTTGTTCCTGAATTTAAACTGAAATTAGCTGTCTTGCCTGTTTGTTTTTCTTTCACAGAATCTTATTTGTTGTGTTTGAACTGTACCATTATATAATATAACAGATTTTACAATAGAAATTGTGGTTCTCATTTCGTAGAGAATTATGTACGTTTTCATTGCTCTCAGCATTTGACTGTAGTTTGTAGAAGGCCATAAGGATATTTGCGTATGCAGAGGACTTGGTGTTCACTTTTGGTCCGCTTTTCCTATTGTTGGTTTTACTGGGCGCCATTACACGTTATCACTGATCATGGTCAGATTTTTGGCTTGCTATTGTATCAGTAGGTTCTAAATGGTAGTGTCAGCAGTTACCTTTGTGGCATTGTGTTGATCTTCTTAATACCTTTGTGATACAATTTTAGGACCATTCTCCTGAACTTTATCAGTCCTACTTTTTGAATGTAAAAAGCAACCAGATTTCAGAAATGGGTTCTATTTCTGAAATGTGGTTTTTGTTTATAAAGAATTAGGATGATGAAGTCCAAGAAACTAGACTAATATTGTGTTAGACCATCATAAAATTATGTTAAACTTACCATTGATGCATATTTATAAATACCTCACTTTTTGTCAGAATTATACAGGACAGGAAATAGGTGTTCACCCTAAAAGTGTCGTCTTCTCCATGACTAGCCTAATTCAGGCCTTGACTGTCTTTATTTTGCTTCTACATTGTTCTTATAATTTAGCGCCAAACAAAGTACCATATGAGTCCTAGGACTCATAGAAAATGTAATAATAATATAATAAGTGGTTTTCCTGTATCTCATTATGTCATATTGGCTGTTCAGGCATTGTGTGCAAGAGACTGGCTCGTGAGAAGATTGGAACAAAATGGCAGATGCATGTGATCATGAAACAGTTTTCTGTTGGAAATTTTTATTTCCTCCATGGATCTAATCCCTGTGGGTGCAGGAATTTTTGCATTTGGTGCCTCATTATCTTGGCCCCATGGTTTTGCAGAACCTGATTGATACAGTCATCCCTTGGAATACTGGTGGCCCTTGAAAATGTAGAGAATTTTTACACATCCTGAAAAATTTGGTGTTATTATCTATGCAAAGCAACAGATATTGAGGATTCTGATAATGGGGACCTTTGACCTTTGAATACCCCAATGGCCGCTAAATATTCCTAAATGAAATACAAGTGTAGGCACTTACAGCAACAAACTGGCAAAAGAGTAGTATTGGTTAAACAGTCTTTTGGGGCTCTTGCTGCTTTACATTATGGATGCTGTAACGTTAAGGGTGTCATTTATTTACATTCATTTGGCTATTTCATTGTAGCCTCATTTTAACTTAATATTGTTAATTCAGTTTTGTTGTTATAACAGAAAAAAACTTGTACATGTTTCTGTTAATTCTTTTCCATATTTTGATACGTTGAAATTTATTTTGTGAAAGAGGGGGAGGTGCTAGGTACCATGAGCATCAGGGGTTTGTGGGTAAAAGGGAAAGATAAATGTTTGGTGGCTTTGACATACTGTGACAGTCACTAATTATTACCAGTTTAAGCATTACTGCTGTCTGCCAGTATTTGTTGTTCAGAAGACAGTGAATTGTAGAGTTACCAGTTTCACTGCTTGCATTGAACATATGTCAGGAGTGTTGCACATTAATTGGATTTGTAGGTAGCCAAGATCATATCTGAAGAAGTCTCTTGTATTCCTATAAGGCACTCCCATTCCCCATTTGAATGTATGTTAGTATATGTGCCTTTTCTTTCTCTTGCTATACAAAGTACGAATCATTCTGGAGGGAGTTTGGTTAAAGCGTGAAATTAAGCTCAAAAGAAAATGAAGTGCATCAAGTACTATAGGTAATAATGTTTTTGTGATTTGGGTTTTCATTTCATACAAGGTGATGAATACTGAAATGAAAATGTTCTTAGTGCAAGAACTGCAATGTGGATCATACCAAATTAAGGGCATATAGACAAGTACCTATATATCTATATATACGGTTTAGGTCTTGTTTGTAATTTACAAATTGAACATCTAGTTGGTAAATCTGTTATAGCGTTCCAAGTTCATTTATGTTCGCATTAAGTAATACATGTATGAACATATCGCTGCTTTGTTTTGTAAGAAGTGTAATTCACTCTTTATGGCATTTTGATGGTGTGAGACTGCTGTGTACCATAACATTCACCACATATTATAAGGCGAACCATTGTTTAAATGATGTATATGTATGCTACATCTTCCATGGCAGTGTTAATCGAGATATTGGCATGTGAAAAAAAAATTCAGGTATAGAATATAGTCGTGCCTTGCTTTCCTGTGACAAGTGTTTAATTGGTTTTTTTTATGTAGGCATGAAAGCACTTCACTGAGTGAAATTTTATGTACATGCATACTCCACTAGATACATGGCACTGATATATTAAATTGTATTTTATGTGTATATACGCAAATCACATTACAATATAATGTAATGTCAAACGGCTGAGTTTTAGTAGTGTATGTGAACACTTATTTAAAGTCTGTAAAGTTGCACATCACCACTAAAATGAGAAGAGAGAAAATTCGTTCATTTCAACTGTTGTCATTAATGTGGGTAAGTAAATTCAATTTATTTCATTTTCTCTGTAAGTGAGGCACTTTGGTTTTATGTTTGTGTTTGTATGGTGTGTGGATATATTGGAATATTTATGTATTATTTGGTATGCTCATATTTTTTTCTTCTCCTACATACACTGCGTTTGCAGTCACATTTATAATCCTGGAAAATAAGTATTTTAATTTTTTATATACATACGGAATATTTGAAACTATTTATTTTAAGGACTGATTCTTCAGGTATAAAATATGCATATTTACAGCTAACCTTGACTTGAAAATCTGCTAGGTATACGTAAAATGGCAATGTACAGGGGTTCATATTGAACTGAAGAATTCATAGTGTGATTTCATAATACGCCCCTACAATTTTGTTCGCTTACCATTTTCTTGAAAACGGAATTACGGAACTTATTCAGATACATAGATCGACACACATGCACCTTGGCTAGTTTCAGTGCACGTATGAAAAGGATTTATTGGAGCAGTGTGTGTTCATATTCAGTACTGTGGCACAATATACATCATGGAAAAAGTCATGACAGTAGTTTTGTAGATAGTACTGCCTGAGGTGTGCATTGTGAACGAGCAATGTAAAGAACCATGGACGAACATTAGGTTCAGTGCTGGGTAGAAGCAAATATGTAAACTTTTTTTCTTCTTGGATGAGGCATACCTTATTATGTGAAATGGTAATGTAAACAACCAGAAAGCAGATATTTGTGATACGAAAGTCCCCATGCATTTTATGAAGTTCGTTTACATGGCCTTGAAAGAGTCTGGGGTGTAGTAAGTGACATTCTGTTGCCGTTGAAGGAAGCAACAGAAGAAGAGAAAATGTATGATGATTGACTTCGTGTGCAAGAAATGAGGGACAGTGTTTGAAGAGAAGTCATTAATTTAAGTTGAGCTTCCAGTTAATGTGTGTTGAGGGATATTTTCAGAAGGTGCAAGATTTGCTGTGAAATAGAGGCTGGAGCTTGGCACTTAAGACTTGACTCTGAAATAGAGCTACAGCAGGCATAGGGATTAAATTGTAAAGTGATGCATTCTTCATATATGATAACACTTCCCTGACAACTGTGGTACTCAGGGACATGATAAAAATATATCCTGTATATCATCATGTTGTATTCTTATTAATGTTGGGTAGAAGAGTACAGAGTTTACTGTGTTCTTACCATGTGGGTAATGTAAGTTTATTTGTGATTGAGTTGTGGCATTAGCTGTCTCTTTGTGACTTTGAAGGACAGTTGGTAGGGCCACAGAATTTGAATAATTGCTCATACTGTTCATTTGCTGCACTTTGTATTTCCTGGTATTGGTACTGAACACATTTTTCTCTCTGTCTGAATTTGGTCACTTAATGGTGCTTTTTGCACATTACCTTATCAGACCATTGACAGAGCTGGTAACATGCTGTGACAAGATGAATTTCTGCTGTTTCAGAATGAGCGTTGGGCTCCCCCCCCCCCGTTACCGAATGGTGCTTGAAGCTACATTTTGCTGTTGTGACATAGTTTTCTCATGTTAATTGCTTTACTGATAAATGCTGTGAATTCCAGTTGTACTAAAATTTGCTGGGTAGGGAAGTAAGCTGGCATCTAAGATGCAGGGAGCAAAAGTGAAACAGATCTCTTATAAATTTAATGCCTCTGTTTTTAAGAGATGCACTTTCACAAGGGCTGTAAGAAGTGATATTATAGTGGTAATGTTGTATGAAAATCATCTTGATGTTAAAACGTGGAGCATTTAGAGCTGTAAGTGAAAGAACTCATAATAGCTTGTTACAACACATTAGTGTGACTAGTATGTTACTGAACAGATGTTTCTTTCATACTTCTCAGTTGTCAGTGGTTGCTTAACTCTCAACAGAGATGAGATGAATACTTAAACACATATGAGATGCATAATAGTGTGTGTGTTTGTGGTGAAGGAAGTTATGTTGATTGACAGTTTGGGCCGGTATGACCATGCAGACAGACTAGGATTTTGTGGCATGTCCTTTATTTTCTGGCGTGGTTTATTATCTTGTAACATCAGTGTGGTTTGTGTGCTAAGACTGTGTTCAAGATGGATGCTTTTCATTGAACCTGTGAATTTGCAATGCTGATGAGCAATACACTTTTATGTTTGAGGAAAGCATTAAAATGTCCTTGTGGAATTTGAAATTATATAAATTCTGTGCTTGTGTGTCATAAAGGGCATTTATGTAATAGTGTCAACAAGTTAAATGGAATGTGCCTTCCTGAGGAGAATTTGTTGGGTGTTTTACTACAAATGGTGAGTAATGTAGAGTTCTGTGCAAAATGCATTTTAGGATGGCTTGAAGTATGTTGATTCATGTTTTGTAGTGGGTTGGTCTGTTATTGATAGGCCAAATGTATGGTATTTCACTGATGTTTTGATAATTATTGGCTGTCGTATCCATTTTTGGACTGATGTATTGCGTTGCTGTGGTGGAAAGTTTAGTATCCTGACATATATTTTGTCACCAGATGAAGGTGGAACAGAATTCTGTGCCACTTGGTACTGTCACTGTATGTGGTGTGCAGAATTTAATTTCTTCCTGTCTTATCCTGCACATCGGCGGGACAAACATAAGGTAATGGCAGAGAATTTGAATTTGAAAGAGAAATCAGTTTGGGTTTCTTACAGTTTCTGTTGCTGTGAATTTCTTCAGATGTGGGTTGTTGTTTCCCCTGCCCTGCAGGTGACGTCTAGAGTAAAAAAAAGCGAACTGCAGGATATAGAATGGGAAATTGGTTGGCAACTGAAGTTTTTCTGTCACAGCTGGCTATCAGGGTACCATGTATATCAACTCATTATTGGCTTATGTGATAAGTGTGGAGTTCACATTTTTAATAAAATTCCTGTCTGTGTGTATGTGTGTGCACTTATGCATTCGTGTGCATCCTCATACATGTGTGTGTGGAAAGAAACCTCAGATTGACCAAAAGGCTGTATACTTGTGTAGTTCAGTTGACAGGATTCACTTTATCATTAGAATTTCAAGTGACATTTATTTTTAAAGCTCTGCCTATTGATACTAGTATTGTTACTGTTACTGCTTAGTATACAGGCCTAGGTGGGCACATGTTTGGGGTGTTCATTTTGTCATGTAACCATAATTTTTCATAAAGCATACATTCACTTTATGTGCTTGCTATTGTAGGTACTGCGGGTTGGTTTTAAGTGGTAGGCCTATTGCTGTCTTGAGTGTGTGGAGATACAGAATGTTTGCCAAATTCCCTGTGTTGCAGTTAATATGGTTGTAAAAGAGTGATTGTGTTCTGCCGTTCTTGATGTGATGCTTATGACCCAGACAACGACAGATGAATTTTTGCCGGACTGGAAGTTTCAAACTAATAAATGTCTTTTACATCTCGTTCTTAATAACTTTGAGAGCATTCAGTAAAATCTTCTGGGGGTAGCGGAATATTAAAAATGCCCTCATTTGGTTTTGTGATGCTCCAGCTTATTTTTTTTGGCAGTTACTGTGTTCTGCATATGTTTCAGTTAAGCATACTTCTGCATATTAGATGTGGCCAAGTATAGGGAGTTCAGTTGAAATAGAACCCACAGACATGGCAAAATTAACGTTCTTGCATTTTTGCATGTGTGTGTGTACACATTATATATATGTATATATTCATGTTAAAGAGTTTGGTTGTGACCATCTCTCAGACATACTTGATTTTGAGGACCTGAAACACCAGGAAACTGACTTACAAATTCCCCATGACACTTTCCATGACATTTCTTTTATATGTAGGTGGGGTGATAGGTTTTGCCTCCACTGTAATATTTTTATTTACATAAGACATATCTGGATAAAACTGGTTCTGTGTAGTCGCATGGTATCTCTCTTCCATCATACTTCACATTGAACACAGATGCTTACAGTTTTGACCCATTGCACATCGAAATGGAAGAGTTTTCAGACGTTCTGTTCAAACAGCATGCTGTTATTGAATTCTTAACTGCGGAAAAAGTTCCTCCAATTGAAATTCACAGACGAATGAAAGCCGTTTATCGTGATCAGTTTGCTGATGTGAGTACAGTAAAATGCTGGGTAAGGCAGTTCAAAGATGGAGAATTGGGGCAAGCAGATTTGAGTGACAAAACACAAAGTGGAAGGCCTGTGACTGCAAGTGATCATCTTCATCAAGATTGCATTGAAGAACTGATCCACAGAAATCTTTGCATCAAACAAAAAGAAATTGCCATTGCATTAGGAATTTCTAAGGAGAGAGTGGGTCACATTATTGGTGTTCTGGGATTCTGAAATGTTTGTGCCAGATGGGTACCGCGCATGCTGTCTGATGAAATGAAAGCTGAAAGAGTTCACATTTCTTGGGAACTCCTGGAATGTTTTGAAAAAGAAGGTAAGGACTTCTTAAAGAAGAACATTACAGGTGATGAAACTTAGGTCCATCATTATGGCCCTGAGAACAAAGGGCAATCCATGGAATACCGTCATAAGGAATCAGCTCAGCTGAAAAAATTCAAAACAGAGACCTCAGCTGGAAGGGTCATGTTGACTGTTTTTAGGAATTCGGAACATGTTTTTCTTGCAGACTTTCTTGAAAAAGAAACAACAATAAACTCACGTTACATTGAAACTCTTACTGCATTAAAAAGAAGAATCAAACAGATTGGAATAAGAAATGAAACACTTCTTTAACATGTCAACGCCAGGCCTCACACAAGTGCAGCAACAAGAGATGCAATTCAATGCCTGGACTTTTCACTGCTGCCGCATCCACTGTATAGCCCAGATCTGGCTCCAAGTGATTTCCATCTATTCCCAAAACCAAAGGAACACTTTAAGGGCCAGCGCTTCAGCTGTGATGAAGAGGTGAAGTCAGTCTGCAGTGAGGAAATGGTTTCAGAAACAAAACACCAATTTTTTTAAGGATGGATGTCAAAAACTAGTGCAGCGTTGGCAGAAGTGTGTTGAAGTGCATGGTGATTTTGTGGAAAAATAATTATGCAGCTTTGAAAATAATTGGTGTAGGCATATTTCTTTTTTTTATTTCATTAAAATATCTTTTCTCATTCATTTTTTATTTAAGTGGAGCCTGCCCTCATAGTTTTCCCCAGTGAGAATCCTCTGTCTTCAACTGTACTCACAAGTCAACAAATTGCAGTTACACTATGTTTCACACATTTGTCACACAGCTGATTAAACTGGACTGTGTAACTACATAGATGCAGTGTACCCTTTACCCACAACAACAGGGTTGAGCCATGTGAGTCATTCAGGTGCCATTCAAATTGCTGTGTTGTGTTGGGAGTTTGTAGACATGATCTTCACAAACATTGTTTAATAATCTGTTTCCCATATGTTAAATCTGGCTGAAGTTGAAAGAGGTCATTTCTAGGATCTGTCAACATACAGCAAATTACAACTGTACATATACTAGGGGACATACTGCTTAAGGTTGCTGTGCCTGTGAGCTCTTCTGTCAATGGCCTCTATGTATATACTGTCTTTGCATACATACATGCATTCTGACAAATAGTATGTTGAATGTAGATGTGCAATATGCCCTCACTTTCCTGGACCCATCCTCTTCACAGGTAATGGGGCAGCAATGTGGTAGGAATTTTTCAAATAAAATTATCAGTCTTGAGTTTTTGTGCAATACGTATCATTTAAACATTCATACCCAGTTTTGATTACATGTATGAGGCTGTGTTGGAAAGTAATATGTGGCAGTGTTTTATGTTTAATATGGGAATTGGTGTATGTAATGGAATAAAACCACAATAGGTAACTTCTTGAATTTGGTACTGTGCACCCCTGTACAGTTATTTCTCTGTGTAATCACGGTTGTGGTGTACATACTTCCACCAACATCCAGGTACTTTCATAAGTCTGTCACGATCATATTTTACAGCTTTATGGTGGAACCAGAACTTAATGGTTGTCCTCATGTTCCCTTGTTTGGGAAAGAGACAGTGCGAAATCAGTGAAAACAGGGGTCAACTCTGTGCATTTGACACAGCAGTTTTGTGCGGTCAAGCATTGTCATTTTGAAGGAATGGTTGCTCCATGTGAGGACATGCTCTTAGAATGTGTGCTTTCAGTGTCTCTGTGATGTATGGTACTGCTCAGAGTAAATGGTTGTTCCAGTAGGCATGAATTATCAATGCAGTGCACAATGCCTTTTAACATCCCCAAAAAGTTGTGAGCATCACTTGGTGAGCAGACACTGCAGAAGTGATCAGCATTCATGTCTACACATTCCTCACAATAAACAACTTAAATTCACTGAAGAAAGTCAATTTGAGATATTTTCTGAAGCAGGAACTCTTTGCTGTTTCATTCACTTGGACATGCTTACCTTAGATTTCACCATGTGTATGAGCATAGTTCAGAGCCCTGTAGCAGCAGAAGTTTAAAATTGACCCTGTGTGTGTGTGTTGGGGGG
>Ga0209628_10003000_pt1 | contig 11675 bp, 9 predicted proteins | sample TergutCu122P4_FD_187285 | JGI IMG/M metagenome (GOLD analysis project Ga0209628, IMG submission 187285) | Cubitermes ugandensis P4 segment gut microbial communities from Kakamega Forest, Kenya - Cu122 P4 (SPAdes) (version 2) | ecosystem: Host-associated > Arthropoda: Insects > Digestive system >...
CCCAGTTACATTCCACTTCCAACCCTGTTCCTTTGTAATTTTTTGCGGTGGTGGCGTCGTCGTATCACTGTCACTTGATTCTGATTTTTCTACTGGATCATCTTCAATCTCACTGTCACTGTCACCTCACTTTCTGAACTTTTGTCACTTTCTGATGAAACATCCTCATCTCCTTCACTTCCAGTTTCTTCTAACATGCGTTGAATTTCCTTTTCCAACTGCAAACACGTCTTGTAATTAGCCATTCTTGCAACTGGTAAGAATCACGTGTTTCAAGATCGATTTATAACATAAAGATCGATACGATCTAAACATATGATACACCATTCGATAGAGTATTCCTTCAGCTTTCAAACGGTATAAGACATGCCATGCCATCTACTGACAGAAAGCTAGAATTACAAGCAAAAGACATCGATGTCTCAACCGTCTCACAGCCGGCTGTGTGTCTACCGACTTGGCGAGCCCAGCCGTCTCACACACGGCTGTGTGTTCCAGTGGGTTAAATATGTGACATTTAATTGTAAAAAATATCTGTATTATGCTAAAACGAAAATAATGTGTGGGTAAATTATAATTCAATAAGTATATTTGTGCATTACTAAAGAACATCTGTTATATTGACAAATGCAGGAGGTCATACAGATGAATATCGAATGTGATCAACTGTGTAATTTCGTGTTTTGTGTTTGGAAAGACCATATTTCAAATCTGGGTCAGGAGATACCTATCCTGACTGCTGTTTTTCATGGTTCCTTTCAGCCCCACTGGGCTCTGCTGAAATTTTACATCTTATTTGGCCATTACATACTTCAACATCGGTTATAATTAATTTTTCACTTTGGCTGATCATTCCACCATGGAGCAGTGTATAGTCTGAGATACTGATGCCATGAATTGACTGTGTTGGCCTATACATTTCATTATTTAGTTCAGATGAGTGATCAGAACATTATAAATTTGTAACAGAACTCAGCTGGCCCTGAAGCCTGTAAGAATAAACTTGTGCAGATTGAAATGTTGCTGAGGATTGTGGTTTCTCTGGGATGTGATGTCGAATTGTTGAATGAGTGGTTCTCACATTTTGGAGGATTGTAGTGGCTTCATCTTCAAGGATTAAGCAGTGCAAGAATAATCTTGCACTGCTTAACGACTGCTCCAACATCACAGTTTCACATCCCAGAGTAATATTTGAATCTTTGAGATTAAAACTGACTGAAGCCTACATTGACATTTAAAAGATTATTAGTACTGACTTCCATAAAATGGAAAGGCTTTTTGGACATACAGTTTTGTATCTCTATGCACATTTTGGTGGCATAATGCTGTCAGGGCCCAGTTATCATATCTTATTTGTTTTCATGTTTGCTGTTTAGTACTGATTATTCTCGGACTTGTTCTGGTTCTTTGGTCTTTCACAAATATATTTTAAGGCTGAATTTAAGGAAATAGTTTGGTTGTTGTTTAATTGAATTAAAAATTTATGAGGAAATAACATTTTCAGCATACATTTTGCATCTGTTCAGCCATCAGTAGGGAAGAAGTTGAGTTATGTAATTCTTTAATTTATTTTCAGATCTGTAGGCAATATAAATTCTTTAGCATACCAGTCCTTCTCTCAACCATCCAGTCCCCAGTAGCGTTCATTGAATTGACAGATTTTCGTTAAACTAAGCATGAGCATCAGACTACTAGAAACAACTGCATTGATATAACAAGATAAAAGATAAATTTTGTTTATCATTAAATTTCTTATACTGAATCAAAGTGGCATATGCAAGTATCTGGTTATCATGAACAGATTCATCCACAGGTATGGAATTGTGGATGAAGGAAATGGAAAGTTTAAATGTTTGAAGACTGCTATGGAAATTGGTGTTTGAATTTTATTGGGTGTGGTTTCTTCAGTCCCAGTGGCGCATGGTGTTGGCCCAGCGGTTCTTAAACCAGACACGAGTACGGCTAACAGCAGCATTACAAATTCAAAGAGCATGGCGCTCACACAAGGCAAGTGCATGGTACCGGAAATTGAGATCCGGTATTGTGATGTTCCAGGCACATGTCAGGGGCTGCCTGGCAAGGAGACGATTCAGGGAGGCCAAACGGTCTCAAGAGGAAGAGGTGAGGAGAGTTACTACTTCAGATCTTAAAGTAAACCACTTTCTACATATTGCAATTTTCTTGCCTGTAAAATTCAGAATAGAACATACTTCTTATTTTTTAAGTACAAATTTTTTAACATTTCAGATTTTGTAATGCATCTTCATATATATATATATATATATATATATGTATATATATTGTAGTCATAATGTAGGTTGGAGGTTTTCACATCTGTGTTACTGAGGATTCAGATCCACTGGAATATGACACATTGTGGTTGGCTGAATGATTCATGACATTCAAAGGAATATAGTCCTTTCATTTTCAAAGATTGAGGAGGCCAAGAAGAGTACTAAACATGGGGTGTGAATAAGGGTACCTTACACAGAGGGTTGCTTTGTGTCTGGATAGCGTTGTGTGGAGTGGTTGACATCACAGCTGATACTGCTCCAACTGCTGTGCTTGGTTCAGTGGTGGGTCATACTGTCTGTGTATTACATTATCTTTTTTAATCTTTTTCTTCTCTTCCATTACAACTTCCCACCTCCACTGGTTGTAACTCTTAAGCCTCCTGGGTGGTGAGTGGTTGAGTGATTAGCTTTTCACTTCACATCCAACTCCACTCACTTCCAGGGCCATGAGTGTACAGCTAGTCCCTTCCCACACCTCCCTCAGTGGCTTGCCACCTTCCTGGCCAGCCACTAATCAGCAACACTATATCTTCCTATCTCCTCATCTATTCCATGTTTGGTGTTTGTTTTGGACCTTTTACCCTTTAAGGTGAACTTACTGTGTTCATTTGAAACGTTGGGAACCACACACCAAACAGCACAGCATCATGTCGAAGAAGATCTGAACACTCAGTCATCATATAGTTTGCTAGTTTCCAAATTGTTTTGTGAACTCTATGGGAATGTGTAAAATGTTTGTAACATTCACTGTAAAAAGTGAACATTGCAGAATTGTTGTGAGTTATTATTTGAAGATACACACACAGAATTGCATACATATGTGACAATTTTCTAAAATCATATAATGGTAAAATTTTTTGTCCTTTTTTACTGAGTGTAATGGCATGAAATTTGTACAACCTGTGTGCATGTGTGGGACAGTGATGTTATGAAAATTAACACTTGTTAAGTTCAGTGTTCTCAAAACTCACATACTTCAAACAAATGAGCATTCAGTCATGAAAAAGTACTGCTATCATTTTTTAAGTGTTAGACAACAAGAAAATCAGTAAGCTTAAGTGCCACAATTATGTATTTTCATAAGAGACATTAGGTTGATTGTGTGTATAATTTATCCGCAGACGACATGGTTACTGTCTGTGTCTGACATCTAACAGTATCAGCCTTAGAAGTACATGCTTACATCTGTAAGAGACTTCCTTTTGATTTTTTAACAGGTCTTATTGTGTAGTCATCATAAAACAGATGTATTCCCTGTACCTATATTGAAACGAAATATTCCAAGGAATAATGGACTAGTACAGGCTTTTTTTTTTTTTTAATTTGAAATGCTTTTAGAATATTTGTAATATGCATGATTGATGGTATGTTTCCTGTTAGCAAATGAGGAGGAGGTTACTTTTTGTACAGGCTCAACTTCAGGCCAGCAGCATGGATGCCCAATCAGCCCAGAGCACTGATGAAGCTTTCCTTTCGAAAGAGTCCAGTCAAGAAGAATTAGATGAGCGGCTAGAGGCAGAGAACAGAGATATGCAGGACTCAGAAGAGTAAGTATAAGTCTGATTTGTAAAGTTTCGTGCTTACGAAGCATCAGAGAGTGTGAAGGACGTCAGCCTCACATTAACACAGTTGCTATGCTGAAGACGGTCCAGAGTGTACGCCACTGATAGTCATCTGTATGGTGATGCATGTACCACTGATACAGAGGGAGCAGGTGCCTGGTACCAGTTCACCAGATTCCTCCCCAAAATTATTTCAACTTGCAGACACCAGAGGCACAGCACACATTATTGTTAAAAGCTTGAATAATTACAAACAAGAAACATACTCCAGTTGCACATAACTTTCCTAAGTCAGTGTAAACATTCATTACAAAAAGTGTGATTTTCTTATTAGAATGGCAGTAAAACTAGGATTAAGAAGATCTGAAGGAAAAAAAGTTTTATGTTCTAATGTCAGCAGAACTACAGCAGCTACAGTTGAGCACCCAATTTGCACTGTGTGACATTTTGAAAGTAAAGGACACTTTGGTATAGTCTGTGTACTACAGCAGGTAGTGTACAATTTGCAGTCATGTCTGTTTGTGTATTCTCTCTTATATTTGTAAGGCAGCACTGATTTTGTAATTGGCCATTAGGCTGTTGAATCAGCACATTAATAAACAAGAACTGAATTGAATTACTGTTGTTGTTATTTTATTTTATTTTGGGAATGTCTTGTAAGAAACGTAACTTATGCGTAACTCTTGTAAAATATATGTCAGTGTATTTGCAGAATCGGTAGAGAAAATAGACTATAATGTTGCATATCTGGGATAAAAGATAGAGGGGCTACCCTGATTAATTTTATGTACCATCATGCCTTCATTTGCTATGAAGGTATGATAAGTGGATCAGTTTCCTGTTGGTTAATCATCCCCCCAGTTGTCATCATTAACTTTGGGTCTTCACTGTTTTTTTGTCAGGGTTGGCTGTCATTTCGAGGAGTTTGTGTGTGAACATATACACTCTTTTGTCCCTTAGTAATTCATGTGAGAAAATACAGCATCTGTGCATTATGCTGTGTGAACTCAGGTACCAGTTCATAGATATTTCAAGAAATGCTGTATATATACACTACTTCCTGAGTTTTTGGTTATGTATGATTGGTTTGACACACATATATGAACCCAGAGATGTGACCAATTACTCTCCAAGTTGCATTTATTAAAACAATGTTTACCACTTCTCAGGAGCAGTGGCATTCAGGAAGACAGTGAATCAGAATCCATTTTTCTTGAGCCCTCTTCTTCAAGTGCACCAGCAGCCATAGTCAATAGACCTTCAAGATCAAGCGCACTGTTACCTGCTTCATCAACAGATAGGAAAGTTCTTAGGTAATAGCACTTTTTATATAATGGATTTTGGACATCTGTGCATGCACTGCATGTTTTCTCTTCAGCTGTTTCTGTTTGCTTCTTCTGACATACAATTTCACAATATCCGTGTAGCATGTTTCCATGTTACTTTTTAGTCTGGTCCACAAAATTGTACTGTCCAAATGGAGCAGCTCAGCTCCCACTAGATGGAAATTCATGAAATTCTGTATTGAGCATTTTTACTAACATCTGTCAGATTCAAGTTCAGTTAAATCAGACAGAAGGAACCATTACTTTATGTTAAGATCTACTAACATTTATGATTTTTGTCTGTATAATGGAGACACTATTTTCTGTGAGGTACAGTCTTAGACTGAAGACACAGCTAATGATCTAGAAGTAACTGAGACTTTGTTCTGTGTTAGATGTGTCCTGGGGCAAGGAAGGAGCTGACAGTATAAAAATAACATCAGATTCACTGTCTTGTGTGAAGTATAAGCTGAAGCCAATGGAATTGTTTATGATTTAAACGTACATTCCAGCATGATAGACTCACGATTTGTTACTAGGGTTCTGAGAAGTCTTCTGGGACAGTAACAGAGTGAGGGCACCAGAAGTGTTGCATCTTGTGTTAATTTCCTAATTTCATATTTTACATTGCTAATTTGTCTTGATGGTTCAGTTGTTAAGTACTATGTTAGAGTCTGTAACTTTTCAGTTTTGTGCTGTGATCTTCGCAGTCTTGTCATATGCAGACTGTTAATCCTGTTTTTGTTTTTCTGGCTTTGTTATTTTGTCCTTGTATCATCAAGCCACTTCTTTTTTTTTCCTCCCCACTCTTGTTCATGATACTAAAGTTTGTGTTTCATATGTTGGCATTTATTAATTTATTTTGTATGTTATTATTGCAGTTGCAAATATATTTTATAATTATAAAAGATAATGTCATGTCCCTGTGCTCAAATACCATGCCATGAAAGTATGTGGGGGGAATGAGAGTAAAAATCCATGCATTCGTAACCGTACTACTTGATGGAAGCGAATAGACAGACTCTCATACTCACATTACCTCCACTGAAAAAATTCCAGTGACCATTGGATAGCAGGTCATGTTTGTCCCAGAACTATTTGGGGCTCACTGACAAAGAGAAAAAGTTCCTGCCCCTGCCACAGCTAGGCACTGTACTGAATTACTAAGCTTGTTTATTTGTTTGCTGTATTAAGGTCATACATCGGTGTGTTTATGCTGGTGGTTTCTTTGCTTATAGAACAAACGAGCCAAGCAAACAACCCCTTGGTCTTGCAGTTACGTATTCAAAAAAGAAGATATCTGTGCAAAGGAGTAAGGGAGTAAAGACTGAAGCTAAAGCTAACACTAAAGCATATCGAGAAGAAAAAATGAGTGGTAAGCAGAAGTTAATGTGAGTGTGCGGGTTGAAAGTATGAATATTCTGGTCATGCCTTCAGTTGAAAATTCATGTGCTTCTTAAGGATCTTTTAGGAAAGTTAATGTGTAAGGGTGGTACATTAATGTTCTGTAAGTGTCCGGAGTCTTTACATTTAAGTTAATATATAATGATGGTACAGTATTGTTCAGTAAGTCCAGAGTCTTAAAGACTCAGTTCAGGAGCAGTTATTTGAATGGTTTGTGGATATGTTTGGAAGGCATTAAGGGTGATTTTTAAGTTTGTATTATTTGTCACCTACCTAGTTCTCAAGTTATAATTCTGTCGTCAGACATGTAGAAACCCTGTATGTACTTATTACATTCAGCAGCTGCAGAAGAAAGTAAATTTCTTTTATGCAACCTGCAGGAAAATCTTCAGCATCTTATGCAGCAGAATTGGGAGTTGGGGGCACCCTGTTTGTGACTGAGAGGAAAGGAAGTAGCGATTCATTAACATCCCAGAAGAGTATAGAGTCTCAGCGAAGCAGCGACTCTGTCTCCAGTGCCCCAGTTCGTGATACACTGCACAAGGCTAAGCGACAGATACAGGCTTTCATCGGTAAGTAACACATTTCTTTTGGTCTCCATGGAAATGAATAACCTGGGCTGTAATAGATTAATGTGAACTGTGACTTCTTGTGCCATGATTGTATGGGTAATGTCGTACGATGTTACGTGGACTGCTATTAGTTCTTGGTGACCTGCATTTGTTATTCAAAGGGATTTGAGATTTATGGTGTGTGCATGAAATATAGTTAGCTTGGGGAGTGTTCCTTGAAACTTCTTAAATGGAAAACTTTTCAGACATTCATGACAGTGTGAACTTCTACATTTGGAAAACATTATGCATGTGAATTTAAGTGGGCAAGAAATTTTGATATGTTGTTTATGAGATTACTTGGACATCAGAATCCAAACTTTTAAAAGGGCTAATCTTCTTATCTCTAAACAACTGTCTGTGCATTAAATGTCTGTACTGAAAACTGTAATGCAGCATATTCTAATCAGCCATGATATAGACCAATTATCCTATTATAAAAAACATTCCATTTATAAGCTGCTGAATAGATTTACAGGATATAAATCTGGCAAAAAGAAAACTTCGCTTGTATTTCATAAATATTGTGTATGTTCTAAAATTACGTGAACATTGTTATGGCAACATCTTGTTTTATCTCAATATTGACTTGTCATATGAACTAGTCACAGCAGACTTCTTACAGGTCTTCTGTGTTTTGGTGGTGTTTCAATGAGTAATTGGTTCCTGACATTTTGAAGGAATGTAGTTTCTTTATCTTCAAGGCTGTAGAGGTCTGAGGAAAATTTTTTTTCGGACCTTTAGACCATTGGAGATGTAGGAACTATGTTCATTTGAATTTTTGGGAACCAATTGCACAGTGACTGTGTCATATTGCAGAAGAACTGGATCGTCAATCACAATGTTATGAAAACCTAAACTTCTTATGCACTGTTGCAGGTGTTGGTAAGAAGTCAGACAAATGGGATGGTGGTAATGCACCACAAGTTCACAGTGATGGTGAAGTTGATGAGACCATTCCCACCACCAGTACTGCAGCTCGTCCAGTCATCTCTTCAAAACCTAGTAGTGACTCGTTTCCAGGCAGTGATCATAAACCACAACATATTGTGTGGAGGAAATGTCCAGACTTTGCATTTGATATGAGCGATGGAGGGTCATTCGCAAAGTCAGACTTGACAGATGTGACTCGAGATTCCAGATTAAGTAGCATTTCAGGCTCAGAAATGTGTGTTTTAGCACCTGTTGTCAGACGAGAATCAAAGTTGAGCTGTCACAAGGGTGCATCCACATCCCTGTTTGCAGAGCAGTGGAACAGGACTCCTCTTAAAACAAGCATAAGCCACGATGAGCAACATTCTGCATGTAATCCTGACCCTGAGGTTCCTGTGAGAATGGCACGGAGGCAGAGAGCACCTCGAGAGGAGGTCTGCCGTAGTGTTGGTGAGGAATTAACGGACAGTTCAAGTGTTGACCCCCTTAGAACCATCCAGGAAACAAACACTTCTTCAGATGGATACTCAGCTGGACAGAACAGAACGGTGTGTCAGATCCCTTTTTTATTTATGCATTTTTACACGTACTTATTTTGTCATCATAATCATTGTCATTGTCATTTCTTTAGTATTATTACCTTATTAAGGGATGATTTTTCAAGTAATTTTTCAGTAATGTACTATTTTATGTTTTCATACTTCTTTCTTATATTAGCTGAAGTATAAATTTCTGTTGTGGCAGATAACAGGAACTTCTTTCTAGGAAATGTGGCTAAAAATACGCAACCAGTTCACTTCTGGAAAATTCCTAATTATTGGAGAGATCATTAGTGTCCTGCTCATTGCTTGAACTGGAAAATGTTAATAGCTGGAATGATAAGGGAAAATCTTTTATAAAGCTTTGATTTCTTGCAGTTGTACCAGCTACTCAGGTAAAGTATTAAACAGATGTTACATGTTGTCTGGTACAGCTTGTTAAAAGTTCAAATTTTTGTCTTAGCAGCATTGATACCTGCAGCAAGTTGAGAGTTGGCACTTGCAGAGTTCAGGCAGTGGGTTGTGAGAGTGTAGACATGTTTCATTTGGCACAGTGGTAGGCTCTTCTAGGCATGGTGAATAATCCTCGGATATCGTAAATGGCAGGAGCCACTCGGGACGTATGACAAATATCCTGTAAATCCTGTAAAATGTTTTCATCTGGCATGCTTTGCTATTTGTACTATGTCACTGTCTCACCAATCTGTAGAGAAGAAGTAGGTGATGGCCCATAAATCTTTACAACCACATGATGGAGGATGCTAGGAACAAAAAACATGTACCGTATACATCTGTAGAGATTCTACTTGGAGCCTAACTACTGTGTAGTTCTAAAATGTAGCAAGAGATGGCAACTATGATTCAGGAAAACCCACATTTGTTAAATAGTATATTAACTTCTAAACAACCAAGTTGATATTTAAATTTGAGCACGTGGTGTATGAAAAACATATTATTCGAACAGAAAAAAAATGAAATGAATGTAATTTTGTGGAAAATAAAACAGATATTATTCAGTATATCTTAAAAGTGAAACAAATTTCCTTGTTGCTAAAATAAATAACATTAATTCACAGGGGTGTTTTTTATGTGCATTCACATATGTGAGGATAGGTTGCTTGAAGGTTAATGTAGCCCTTTAACTACAGACAGCTACCAAACTATGTTAAGCTATGTAGCGTGTAAGCACTGTGCTAAACTGAAAAATTTGTGCATATCATATGTATGTTGTCAGTCTTTTTTGAGGTTTCAGGTGTTTTGGGCTATAGTGTTTTGTTATTGGGTGACTGCTATACCCTTGAAAATTAAGGCACCTCACTCCTTTGAAACATCATGGCTACTCCCCAACAACACGCAGTATAACCCAGAAGACCTAAATCCTTATCAGCACCACTCTGAGGACCTCAGTTATAACATTAATCTTGTTTATGCATACCTTCTTTCAGTGCCAGAATTTTTTTAGATTCTCGTATCATTAAGTAATTTAAAAAATATTTGATAGTTCTGGGCATCAAGGAAAGAAACACATTCAAGTGATGGCAGTGAGAGTTCTTATGCTGGCCGCCTGTCATCTTCGCAAGAAGCAGAATGGTCACCAGATGTGGATACTTCAACCTATACCAAGTCAGGTCTTCAGATCCATTCGGTGGCCACGAAGAGGAGTAGAAGTGGTGCAGTTACATCATTAGAGTTGAAGCGAAGAAACAGTGATCCAGCCACAAAATGTGGAATGTTAATCATAGATCAGCCATCTGGAGAGGATGTTTCTGCCAAAGTGTCAGATATGTTGGAGTGGAAAGGAACTGCTACGTTCACAATTGCAGGCCACAGGTTCACAAAAGTTGCAAGGTTTACCAAGGAAGATAGATGCATTTCCTGTGATAAACCAATGGATGCCTTTATGCCACAAGGGTACAAGTGTTCTGGTAAGAGAAAATGTCTTTGTCTCCTCTGGATTATGGTGCATGATATTAGTGATATTCAGTCTTTAAAACTGTCTACCAGTGCCCTTGTTGATGTAGTATAAAATTGCCACAGTGGTTTAATGTTTTGAGGTCCAGGTTATTCTGAATGAAATGCTTAATGGCCCAATATTGACCAAAGTTGCCCCCCCCCCCAAAAAATGCATTCATAGCAATTATGGTAATTTATTGGGCCACTGGCTTGTGTTGGTAATTTCAACATTTGTCCTTAGCATGTTAATACAGTGAAACCCGGATTTTACTTTTCTAAAGGGACCATTTGGAATGAACCACATTGTTTTAAGGTTTGCTGTTCCCTAGGGTCGGGACTTCTAAAGTATGACCTCTGATAATGTAAGAAAAGGTTGGGAAGGTCTGCTGAAGGTATTGAATGATTAGTACATTAGTACTAATCCTTATTTTATCAGCATGTTCTGTTTTGTGGTATGTAAAATGATGTGACATTAATAGTGCAAACAAGAATCTGACATAATGTTTGAATGTTCCTAGGCTGCAAGCAGTTATTCCATACAAAATGTATAAAAAATGGAGGCATCCTACGGATACCATGTCAGCAGCAGCAGTCAGCTCAGTCAGTACGCAGGAATAAACGTAAGACATCTCGAACACAGCACGATATGGTGAAACCAACATCGGGTAGCAAATTCAATCTTACTGGAACCTCTGAGTTTACAGACAGCACAGACAAAATAATATCGGATGCTACCGAGTTACAACTAATGCAAGATTTTATCACACGAAAGGCAAGTTGTAGGCAGTGTCACATAACCAAGAGAGATTTATACAGAGTGTTTCATAAGTTGTAGGCATAACTGTAGGAGATGGTTTCATAGGTCCTTGTGGTCAGAAAATTTCATATGAACACATGTCCAAATTTTTTATGGTTATGGAGCTATGACTGCTTGATACTTAGGATGAAAGGTAGAGATTCATTCATTCCATTGGCATGTGCAGAATGCGGTGATTCCTTGCCGTTCTCAGGAGCTTCTTCCATTCTTCCCTATCGTATACTTTTTCCTGCCACT
>Ga0209628_10003001_pt1 | contig 11674 bp, 5 predicted proteins | sample TergutCu122P4_FD_187285 | JGI IMG/M metagenome (GOLD analysis project Ga0209628, IMG submission 187285) | Cubitermes ugandensis P4 segment gut microbial communities from Kakamega Forest, Kenya - Cu122 P4 (SPAdes) (version 2) | ecosystem: Host-associated > Arthropoda: Insects > Digestive system >...
CACCGTTAAACAGATGGGGCATACCATCGGGTTGGATATTGATGATGATTTCCTGACCCCTGTTAAAGGTCATGCCGGGATTCAATGAGGTAGTTACAAAATATCCATCGTACATACCGCCCCAGCCCCAGTTGAAATGAAACAACCCCGTGTTGTCGTACCCGTCGCATACAAAAGCATGACCGATACACGAGTTGAAACCCGCATAATATACTGGTAAGCCGCTATCGATCTGCTCCCTGATCATATCTTCCCACGAATTATTATCGTAACCTGAACGGCTTTTCCGCGAAATGCTTTCATCGTAACCGAAATAGCGAGTCAATGCTATTGGAACCATCCCGGAACTGGCTTTGCTCTCGTAATCAGTGTAATCCATCGATACACTTACCCCGCAATGATACATCAGGGTAGCCACGGCATTTTGTTGTGCCGCAGTAGCGTTGCCGGAATAAACATTGAGCATGTTTGCCCAATCGTAATTGACCTCAAAACTGACTGATGGGACGACAATTTCGAGTGTTCCGGTTGTGTATTCTTCACTTTGTCCTTTACCCCGCGCCGGATGTCGGTGATAATTCATAATTTGCGCCATGGCCGTTGCTACGCAGCCCGTAACGCAACGCCTGTCCTCATACAGGGGACACAAATTATTATAGGGAGTGTTTTGGCTCCATTTTGTTTGGAGCAATGGCCCAACGGTGTTATTTGCAAATCTGACTATACCGGATGTTCCGGATAGATAACGCTCCCATTCCTGTCCTGTGTCTTCGCTTTGCAGCAGGTTCTGTCTTTGTACGTAAGTTATTTCCTGCTTCAGATTTTCCATCCAGCATGAAAAATTGGGAGGCAGATTGTTTTCGTTGTAGTTTCCGTAGTTTGAATAACCCAGCACCGGTCTAACTGCATCGTCGCCGGCCACGATCACAAATCCGCCGGCCGTATCCTCGTTAATGTTGAACACATAATAATATACTGTATCCTGCGATGTTGCCGTGCGCAGCATCCTTCCCTGCTGCCCCCTTCCGCTGGTGACAGTATATTTCAAACGAACGTCGGGGTTTGTTCCCAACTTTTGTTTCGACGCTACATAGCGTTGCGCTACTTTTGCGGCTTTGTCCGCATCTACTTTCCCGGCCTGCACCCCGTAACAAATCCCCAAGCACAGTATCAGCATAATGCAACGACAACGAAAAAGAACACCTGATTTTTGCAAAAAATGATACATGAAATGTTTTTATTTCAAAAGAGTGCAAAAATAATAATTATTTTTGCTTTTTTATTTTTAAACACTCGATCCAATGAAAGATTTGAAATTATACCTCATCTTTTCCATAATGGTAAACATTACTGTTCATGTTTACGGAAAAGTAAATGACGTTATTACCATTCCTCCAAACGGGGAAAAAGTATTGATTAACAAGAACTGGATTACCCGGCAAGCCGCATATATTATGGTCGATGGAGCGGTATTGTCTTCAGGGAAACAGGATTTCCGGACTTGGTTGCCCGCAACTGTGCCCGGCACCGTACTTACGAGTTTGCTTCATAACGGGTTGATTCCTTCTCCCTATTATGGTTTAAACAATCTGCTGATTCCCGACATTTTCCGCACTGGAAATGATTTTTATACCTATTGGTTTGTCAATCAGTTCAATTTGCCTGAAGTGGGTAAAGACAAGCGGTTGTGGTTGAATTTCAGGGGAATCAATTACAAGGCCGAGATTTTCCTTAACGGGAAACGTATTTCGACCACTACGCACGAAGGTATGTTCATCCGCAGAAGTTACGACATTACTGCCGCTGCTGTCACCGGCGTCAATACCCTTGCGGTACTTGTCATGCCACCCGACTTTCCCGGTGAGGACAACGGCGGGCAAGCCGGCGACGGGCAAATTGGCAAAAACAACACCATGCAGTGCACGCCAGGATGGGACTGGATACAGGCAGTGCGCGACCGGAATACCGGTATCTGGGACGAAGTGAGTTTGATGTCAACGGGTAACATCAGATTGACGCATCCGCAAGTGATCAGCAAAGTTCCGGGAATTAGAACGCCCGGAGGCAAACAGGCTGATGCCACACTGATGGTGAATGCGGAATTGGAAAATTTATTGTCCTCTCCCCAAACAGTATCCGTGAGTTACGAAGTAGAAAAACAGCAATTCTCGACCAAAGTACAGTTGGCTCCCCGTGAAAAACGATTGGTCAGCCTGCCTTCCATGACGGTGAAAAATCCCCGACTCTGGTGGCCCAACTGCATGGGCGATCAGGAATTGTATGACATGACGCTGACCGTCACCGACGGCGTTTCTACAAATATTTCCGACAAGCAAACCGTTCGTTTCGGTATCCGTGAAATCGCTACCGAGAAAGACCCTGCCACCGGCGGACGTAAATTTTTCGTCAACGGACAAAAAGTATTTATCCGGGGCGGCAACTACATTGCGTCGGACTGGATGCTGCAACTCTCCGCTGAACGTTACCGCACCGAAGTCCGCTTTCTGGCCGATATGAATTTGAATATGCTGCGTATTTGGGGAGGCGCCCTTCCTGAACGTCCGGAGTTTTACAATGTCTGCGACGAATTTGGCTTATTAGTGTTTCAGGATCTATCAGTTACCGGCGACGCAAATGGCGCCTGGAACGACCGCACTAAAAAGGATTCGCAGGCGCGCCGCTGGGAATATCCTGACAATCATGTATTGTTTATTGAATCGGTAATCGATCAGATCAAAATGTTGCGCAATCATCCCAGTCTTTGTATCTGGTGCGGCGGCAACGAATGGCCACCAGCCCCGGATATTGTTGAGGCTTTGCAAAACGATGTGATGCCGAAATACGACAATCGCCATTTTGCAGTTTTTTCAACCGACACTGTGTTTACGCGCAACACGATTGGCGGCGTGGGCGACGGACCTTACGGGATACAGGAACCTGAATGGTTTTTCACATTCCGTTCCACCCCTTTCAATCCTGAACTGGGTTCAATAGGCGTTCCCGAAGCAAGTGCGCTCCGTGCATTTATGGATGAAGCCGATTATAACGATTTCCCCAGAGGCGATAGCAGAAGGGTCAACCGTGTGTGGGAATACCATAGATATTTGCCTTACGGCGAACACATCGGAAGATATTTCCAGCCAAAAAATACCGAAGAATTTTGCAGCATTGCCCAACTGCTCAATTTCGAGCAATACAGGGCTTTGATGGAAGGATGGGCTTCCAATATGTGGAACTGGTACACCGGCATGTTGATATGGAAAATTCAAAATCCATGGACAGCGCTGCGCGGTCAGATGTACGACTGTTTCTTGGATGTGAATGCCTGTTATTACGGTACCCGCGCGGGTGGTGAACCGCTTCATGTGCAGTACAATTATGCAACACATAAGGTGGAGGTGGTGAATACTACTGTTTCTGCGAAGGGAAAATGTACTGTCCGGGCGCGTATTTATGGAATTGATGGGAAAATCATACACGAACAGGAACAAAAAGATGTGGTTTTGGCTGCCAATTCATCGAAAGCGCTTTTTGCAATTGCGCAACCCTCGCAGGTACAGGGTGCATATTTTCTGCGTTTGGAACTGAGCGACGGAACAAAACGGTTGTCGGATAATGTTTATTGGCTTACTACACAGCCAAAAGATTATTCAACTCTGAAACAGATGGCGCCGTCGCAGGCTAATGTTTCCATCAAACTCGAGAAAAGAAACACGGATTATAATGCTGTGGTTCACCTGAAAGCCGGGGACAAGATCAGTTTCTTCAACAGGGTTTCCGTATTCAATAAAAACACCGGCGAAAGGATTTTACCGGTGTTCTATTCGGACAATTATTTTACGGTATTCCCCAACGAGGAAAAAACCATCATTTTGAGTTTCGCAACAAATTTGCCTCAAGAAGATATCGTAGTCGAAGTTAGAGAATGGAATGGCAAATCGATACAGCTCTCACCCCTCTCCTGTGGAGAGGGGATGGGGGAGAGGTCTTTCATAACGCTGTCCAATACAGCAATTGAGGTTGGCATTGCTCCTGAATTGGGCGGCAGGATAGTTTTTCTTCGCAAACCCGGTACGGAAGGCATGTTATTATCCGACTCGAAAATTTGGAATGACCCCTCGTTTGTTGTTCCGGAGATTACCCAAACGCCGGCTTTTTATCCTTTCAACGGGATAATATGACTACTCCTCACACCTTATTAAAAGCACGCGGTCGATATAAACCGCCTGTACTTCGCCCTCGCGTTTTGACGGGGCAAACCAGATGTACATCGACTTAGTCAACGGAGCAGGTTCAAATTCGATTTTTTTGTACTCATATCCTGAAATTTCAGAAACAGGAATCTCCTTTTCTGCGACATTTTCACGTACATCTAATTTTCAGGAACTGGGGTTGCCGCTCGTTTGCCAAAGAACCCGAACGCCGATAACCGCCGAGATGCTTCAGCAAATCAAAAAAAGAAAGGATAACGGCGAAACTGTCAACTTCATCGCCAAACACGAACGCATTTCCGAAAGCGCCATCAGGTACGCCCTGAAAAAAAACGCTGACCCGACCTGTCAGTGTCTGCCCCAGACCTGACAGTGTCCTTCACCAGACCGTGTCCTTCCCCTCCTTTGAGGCAGAGTCGGATTGGGTCTTCCTTTTTCCAAAAAAAATCCCTTCGGGGGTTTTAGAGACTTATTTTGTTGAGTTATCCATGTTAAAAACACATCAAAAAAACCTTAAAATTCGTAAAATGTTTTTAATCCCTTCTAACGCTCTAAAATATAACCTTTTACAAAAATCTAAAAATAGTACATTTATACTATTGTTTGGTTCTTTTACGAACCGTATCTTTGCAAAATATAATTTTAAATTTTTTAACCTTTAATTTTTTTTAATATGAATAAAATTTTTAAAAACAAATCAGTTAAGCCCGAAAAAATGAATTGGGCTAAACTTAAAGGCGCAGTCGCAGCAATTGCGTCGCTGTGCATCGTGTGTTCTTTTTTTATAGCCATGGTTTTTTCTGGTTGTAAAAAAAATGAGAATTCAGTGTCAGAGCCAAAAGAGGTTGAACTGGGCTCGTTACAAAAAATATTGGACGGGTATACGGTGATATCGATAGCTTTCGATTCAAAGGGAAATGCCTGGATTGGGACATTAGGACAAGGAATCATTCGATACAATACGAAGGAAACGGTTTTTTACAATTCCGAAAATTCTATAATTTCCAAAGATTTTATTGCTTGGGATATTGCAGTAGATAAAAATGATCATGTTTGGATTGACGGAAGTGGAGAAAGCGGTGGATTGTTAAAGTATGATGGCAAAGGATTTACGCTCTACAATTCTAAAAACACGGCAATGCCATTAGATAATGTCAAGAATGTTGCAGTAGATTCCAAAAATAATGTTTGGTTTTTTTGCGGTAATTACAACACTGGAGGATTAGTAAAATACGATGGAACTGAATGGACGGTTTACACGCCCGATAATTCCATTTTGCCATACAACATTCTCAACAGCATTACAATAGACCGGTCGGATAATGTTTGGGTGGCCTATCACAATCAATTGATTAAAATTTCAAATAACGTGTGGAAAGTTTATTCTTATAAAGAATTGGGTTTTACACCTTATCACATTGGCGATATTAAAATCAACAGCAAGAATTGTGTTGTTGGAGCGATTGATTATTATTATTCAAGTGCGGTGGATCACAGTTCCAGTCCAAGTGCGTTTGTTTTCGACGAAAAAAATTCTGCGTCATTGTTTTCTGGTCCTCTTCATGGTTTCGAAAAAGTATTCGTTGATCATAAGGACAATATCTGGTTCTTTGGAATTTTAAGCGATTTTGCTCTGTTGATTGACAAGCAATGGAAGCAAATCAATTTTGTAAATTCTGTGAGAAGGATAAATTCAATAAATGAAGATGCCGATCATCGGATATGGTTTGGTACTGGAGATGGAATCTATATTTCTGACAAAAACCCTTTAAATCGTTAATATGGCGTTAGTTTTGGAGATAGAACGATAATTGATTATTAAACCATTAAACATCAAGGAGAAAGAAACGAAAAGGATCCTAAAAATTCGTAAAATATTTTGAAAAGCATGTATATATCTGAATTTGACTATTCGTTAGTGAAGTCTCCAGAAAGGGAAGGGGCTAATAAGGGCGCAGTAGCGGCAGTTGTTTCACTGTGTATTGTGTGTGCTGTTTTTATTGCAACGCTGGTAGCAAGCGGGTGCAATGAAAAAGATGATTTTTCAAAATTTGATGAAGCCGCTTTTTTGAAAAGTCTGGATGATGCGCCTGTAGCGCTTACTTCTAAAGAAATAATGCCCGAATGGTTGCAAAAAAAGCTTGAATCTCTCTGGGAAAGTTACGTTACAAACCCCATCCCTAAATATAAGCTTTTAATTTATAGCTGTGATTGGAATAATAGTAAAATTTATTAACTGCTTATCCCTTTCGGTCAAGTTAAAAAATGTATATCTTTCCTGGAGTCCTGGCTCTGCTTATTTAATGGCTCGTGTAGGAGTCAACGGAGGCTGGAGTTATGGTTCTGTTAAATCTCTTGGCCCTGGCTCGGTTAGTTTTACTTGTAGTCTTAGCGGGAGTGCTACCGTCCCGGGTTATGGTGACAAAAGCATTTTGTATGTTTACCTTTATTAGTATCGTTTTCTGAATCAATTAAATTATTGTAAAATATTGCGTTGAGCGGTAATAAATGCCGCTCAACGTTTTTCATTTGCAACCGTTTCCACTACTGTTACGGCATCTTCCTCCAGCAGTACCCCGCTCCATGAAGGCGCATCCCCCGCCTTTTCGTTTTGTTGCTTTGTGTTCTCCTTACTTCGAAACTTTTTTTATTTCATTTTTCAACATGCAATAAGTTAGCGCGTTGCAAAATCTGGGACACCTATTTGGGTGTCCCAGTGAAAACCGGACTACTCCTCACATCTTATAATTAGCACGCGGTCGATATAAACCGCCTGTACTTCGCCCTCGCGTTTTGATGGAGCAAACCAGATATACATCGACTTAGTCAACAGAGCAGGTTCAAATTCGATTTTTTTGTACTCATATCCTGAAATTTCAGAAACAGGAATATCCTTTTCTGCAACATTCTCACGAACTTCTGAATCGTAAATACCAATGGACATGGCAGTTCCGTCAGTTGCAGTTGCTTCGCAGCGCACATATACAACGACTTTGAATTTCGTGTTATCGTTTACATTTTCAAACAGCGGTTCGCTGACAGGTATGGGAATCGAGGTTGCCCAGTTGTTATGCGTTCCGGGCATCCTCACGGCACGGCCGTTGGATGCATCAGGATCATCAACGACCGTCATCCAGCCGTACATGTTTATGGTGCGGAAATCATATTCCTGAATATCCATCCACGTATTCGAATCAAGATTCAAAAATTCTTCGGGCACAGGAGCCGGATCCCCAAACCTGCTTAACATACCTTCTCTGAAGTCTGCAAAAGATCTTGGCGAATCGTATTCCCGATAAGCGCTTACATCATATTTTTTACAGATGGCTAAGAAACTTTTTGCTGCTTCAAGAGGGTCGGCAGGCCCCAAAAAATCTAATCTTTTCGCTTCGGCATACCGTTTGAATTTGTAATACCCTTTGAGCCAAACATGTTCCAGCGGCAAACGTTCCCGCTGTAAACGGTGGACAAAGTCTGAATCCTTGCCGTGTTCCTGTTTTGTAGCTTCAATCGCCCTGTCGAAAATCGCTGTCGCTGCACATAACGTTTCGTAATCGATCCAGTCGTCAGTGTTCTCATGAAAACAGCCTATATGTTTCCCTGTCGATTCAGCCTTGTCTAAAAGCATATCAAAATACTCCAGAAGAAACGGCGTCGCTTTTTTCCCGTAATATTCGTCGAGAAATTCCCGTGTTAATTCCTTTTCGTCGAGCGCCGGATTCCACATTAGTTTTGATATCACCCAGTTTCGCAAACGGACAAAATCACCAACCGTGCAGTACGAGTCACCCTGCTCGAACAGTCCGATGGCTCCATGATCTGTAAAAAACCGGATGTTCGGCGCAAGCACCCGCAGATTGGGATGTGGCAGAATATACGACGAAAAATTGGTTACATAATCCCATACGAAAAGTTGCTTTGCAATTTTGCTCCAACCGTCCATGTCTTCGAAAAGCGACTGGTTCTGTTCGCCGGTCAATGGCTGTACGAAAGAACACTCGATCGTGCAAAGCCGGATGATCACATTGTGACGCGGTTTGATATTTTCCGGCGGTTTACGGGTGTATTGATAGGCAAGCGTTTCGACATACACATCAGGAAATTCTTTTTCAATCTCTTCTGCTATTTTGTTGACGAAATCAATCAAAGGGCCGGATTGCGCACCTTCTTCTTCAGCCATTTTGCTGCATTTTTCGCAGGTACAGTATCCGTGCCAGTCATTTTGGCTTATCGATATGAATTTCGCGCCCGGCTGGTTGCGTAGCGCTTCAATCGCATTTTTAGTCAACTCTTGACGCATTTCGTCATTCAAAAGACAGAGTTGAGCACGTTCATGTTTCCGTTCGCCGTTGATTTCGCTGAACCATTCGGGATGTTCATCAAAATAATTTTGGGGAGGAATTAACGAGAAAAATGAGTGAACAAAATATGCAAAACGATGATGGTCACCATATTCCGGTGTTATATCCAGCCATGAACCATTACATTTCATTCGTGTTGCAAAAACCGGATCGAACGCATCCTTATAAAACGCTTCCCGGTAAATCAGTTTCGGCGCGTAGGATATAGCTATGGGTTTCAGTTCAAAATCCCTGTAAGTTGGAACTTTTTGTTCAGTCGAGGTCCACCAGCGAACGCCGAGTATGTCTTCGAGGAATGTGTTCACGGCGTAAAGCGTGCCACGTTGATGGTGCCCGGTCAAAAGGAGTTTATTACCTTTCAGATGAATTTCGATTCCGTCGTATGGGATTTTATCCGGGTCGATTTCCGGAAATAATTTTTTCGCACGTAACGAATTTCCCACAAGAATTTGCGGCGCTCTCTCAGGAACATCTTTTTCCGAGGCAATTGTCCAATGGATTTTGGTGATTTCGTCGAGATACAATTTCAACTCTTTCGCAGCGGTTTCTTCAACCGGTTGAGGCAAATCGGGCAGTACAATTTTGAAATCTGTTTTGCCATTTTTGACAAGGAACAGATCAGCCGCATGAAGAAAAGGAATAAAGAATAATAAGATAATGGCGGTTTGTAAAATTACTTTTTTCATATACTTTTTTATTTTCATTTTATTACAAATGATTTATCAGGTAAAATACCAGCCCTTGTTGTACTTACAGTAGCTGTGCCCCCTATTTCATGATTGCCATACATTCTGACAGTTATCGTCAGGCTATTGACGCTTTCACCCTGTGCATATCCTGCGTTGCGGGTGGTTTCGTTGGCATTTCTGCCACTGCCGGAACGTTGCGATTTTGTGCCGGCTTCAGGAAGAATTTTTGCCAGGGGATGTTCACCTTCAAAAAAAGATTTTTGAAGACTTATTTTTACCTGATCCTGACGTACAATTTTTACCAGATCGGCCTGCCGCAAAGCAGTAGGAAGTTTCCCAACGTTGCGGTAGGATACTTTTATCTGGTAATCGGTAGAATCTTTTTTATAGGCTTTCAATTTTTTCACTTCAATATTTTCCCACTGCAATTCAGGAAGATGCTTGAGCATTTCCAGATTAAACAATGCTTCATTTTTGACCCATTTTTCAAGTTGGTCAGGTGGAGAATTTTGTGAAAAGAATTTTGGATTCCACCCGCCTATTTCCACTTCGCCCAACTGCGGATGTTGAAAGGGTTTCCAGTCGAAAAACATTTTCCCGTCATATTCCAGGTCGTTCATGATCAGTTTGTCCAATTCATCAATTTCGCCATCATTGTTGTAATCCTTAATAGCCTTGCCGGTATTCCATATTTCATCTCCATACCAGATGGCGCCATAGTACCAGTATCCGAAATCGGGACCATGTCCGAAAAGAGGAGTCCCTCCACCATAATCATTGTATACATCGCCCACCTTGTCATACCCGGTGATGCTTTTGCCAATACCGTCGAACAGCGTATACCATTTGAGGTCTTCGGGAAACATGGCCGACGATGGTGCAGTGCTTGGCGGGCGCAAGTGCATCGGTACGCTCGTATCCATCGAATTGACAATGTAAATATTTGGATTTGCCAACAGAAAACTAACCACCGATCTTGTTTCAGGTTCGCTCAACGGATATTCACCGGCGCCGCCCTGCGTCCATCCGCGACCGGTAGCTTCCTGCGCAGGCCTCCAGTTTTCAGCATAATTACGGTGTAAATCCAACCCTCCTATTCCATCTTCATTGTACTTTCCATCGCCATCATTGTCAATTCCTTCCGATTCAATACTGTATTCACCTTTTCCCTGTTCCACCCGTTTCATCAAACGGCCTGTCGAATCTCTCGGATCAATGATATATGTCCCTTCCGGATCCTTGTAGCGCATTTGCAGGATATATCCATCCCCGTCGAGGTCTTCAGGACCGTCTTCATCCAACAGCCCATCCCCGTCGTTATCCACAGGGCGAACCGAGCTTCTGTTAAATTGCGCAGTGTGCATGTACAGATTATGACCATCCGGATTGTTGACCGGCCGGAAATAAATTGCATTTTTATCGACAATTTGGGTGATTTGAGGATCAGTACCATATCCTTCAAGTAAATGCTTCATCAACCATAAGGTCGATTCAACAGCGCTTACTTCACCGCTGTGCCTGCCGCCTTCAAAATAGGCGGCAGGTTTTTCGGTCGCTTTGCCTGTTGCCTTGTTGGTCAGCGTTATCTGATAGATGGGGCGTCCTTCGTAGCTATGGCCTGCCTCATACATGTCTAAAAGATCAGGATACTGCGCCGTCCATTTTGTCATCCAGTAATACACCACATCTGCAGTATGATACCTGTCAAATGTCAGGTTTGAAGATGGTGCATACTCCACTTCCGGATATTTTACTTTGGGAAAAAAGCTGACCCCATGACGAAAGCCTTTCAGCGTATAATGCTTCGCAGTAGAATCGGATTCCGGCCATTTTTCCGCTGCCAAAGGTTTTACAATCTGCGCTTGAAGGTCACTCAATAGAAAAGATAAAACAATCAGTAAATTAAATGTAAACTTCATGATATTTTGATTATTAAAAAAGTTTCTTCAAATATTCCGCCAGATTGACTTTTATGGGCATCAGGTACAGGTTAAAGTTGCTTTTTTGGCAAAAACGGAGCACCTCCTGTCCAAACTGTACGTTCCATTCGAGGGTGGGCGCAAAGGATTTCGGGAAGACAGCCCTGTTGCGGGTTTCCCAGTACAGTTTCTGCCGTTGGCCGGTAACAGGGCTGATTCCCCAATACACATCCTGTCCTTCAAGATATTCCGAATAGATTTCGAGCAAGCGTAAATCGAAGAAAGGTTGAGAGAAAAAACCCGTTGCTCCTGCTTCAATTTTTTGTTGCAAATATTCGAGTTCGTAACGGATATTGTTTCGATACGGGTCAAATGCCGCGTAAATCGTTATGTCGCTGACTTCCTTTTTCAATTTGCGGATCAGATCGATGCTCGAAGTAGGGTAAATGGCGTGTTTCATGTCCTGCGGTTTATCGCCTTCGATGACCAATGCT
>Ga0209628_10003002_pt1 | contig 11674 bp, 8 predicted proteins | sample TergutCu122P4_FD_187285 | JGI IMG/M metagenome (GOLD analysis project Ga0209628, IMG submission 187285) | Cubitermes ugandensis P4 segment gut microbial communities from Kakamega Forest, Kenya - Cu122 P4 (SPAdes) (version 2) | ecosystem: Host-associated > Arthropoda: Insects > Digestive system >...
TGATTTCCGAGTTGTCGGGACAATTCATCCATTATAAATTCAGGAATCTCTTTGAAAAGAAGGATTGAGTCGTTGTTAATTGTAGATTTTACATATAAACTATCGGTTACTGTAAAGGAAATAAAGGGTTTTTCATTTCCATAAGTATACATGCTGCAAGTAATGATTCCATCGACGCGCATGTCAACAAAAGCGGTTTGTTCAATTGTAAAAAAGCCTGTTTTAATTGTTTTGACGTTTTCTTTTAGTGAAAATAATAACCTGTCGATGACAAGTAAGGCATCGTAATTTTCTTCAAAAAATTCAGATTGCATTTCAGGTGAAATCTCTAAGGTGGTTAGCCATTCGGTATCAGTACGTAAGGGTTGCTTGTAAACGGCAATTGTATTAAAAAAATCAGATTCTGTTAAAACCGTTGCAATTTCGGCTATTGATGCCCAAATCATGGAATCCAACGATAAAGGAAAATCCGGCCGGATGGATCGTCCGTCATATTTTCGCTCGATTCCGTAATTCTCTGTTTGAGTAACAGTATTATTTAAAATCAAAACATTTTGAGCAGAAGCCGGCAAAGTAAACAACGCCGGTTCTTGCATTTCAACCGAAAACCGGTAAATACTTGAGCAGGAACTGCAAGTTATAAGTAAAAGAAATAAAATTTTTTCGGCTTTGTTTTTCATATATACATCATTTATTTTTCTATTCGTATAATTCAAATACGGCTTCGATTTCGACGGGCATATTTTCGGGCAGTGAGCCAAACCCTACCGCACTCCGGGTCCCTACTCCGTTATCCGGCCCCCAAATGTCTGCGAATAATTCACTGCAACCGTTGATAATATAAGGATGTTGTTCAAATTCGGTAACACAGTTGACCATCCCCAACAGTTTGATAACCCTTTTTATTTTGTTCAGACTACCCAAATTTTTCCTGATGGTTGAAAGCATGGATAGACCGACCTGACGGGCAGCCAATTTTCCTTCCTCTTTGGTCAAATCCTTTCCGATTCGACCTTTGATTAAAGAGCCATCGTCTAAAAACGGACCATGTCCCGACAAATACAAGTATTTTCCGTCAATCAAACACGGTTTATACAGTCCTTTTGGTTCCGGAGCGGGAGGCAAATGCAAGCCTGATTGTTCCAATTGTTTGTCTGCATCATTCATAATTCATAATTTATAATTCATAATTTGATAACGCCGCAATATTTTCCTGTAACGATTTGATTTTACTTTCGGCGTCGGCTTGTTTTTTTCGTTCTGTTTCAATCACTTTTTCGGGAGCTTTGGAAACGAAACTTTCGTTGTTCAGTTTCTTGAGAGCCAATTCCAATAATCCTTTTTGATAAACTAAATCGGTATTTAATTTTTCTAATTCTTCTTCAACATTTATCAATTTGCCAATCGGAACAGTGTATTCGGTAGTCCCTACAAAAAAACTAATGTGCGGTTCAATATCTTTGTAATGCCAATTACCTTTTTCGATGGTCTTTATATTACCCATTTTTTTTATAACACTATCATAATCAGAATTATGATCTCCAAAATGGATTAAATTCAATAACGCTTTTTGCGGAATATTTTTTTGTGCCCGTATGTTACGGATATTGGCAATAATTTCTTTTGCTTCTTCTATAGCATCAATGTCATGGCGGACTTGATCCGCCATCTCCTGCAAAATGTTTTGTTTGGGGGATTGCGGGTCAGGCCCGCAATGACATGTAGGCAAAGAAGAAATCATGATACTGTCGCCTTCGCTCCGTTCCTCCAACGCCTGCCATAATTCTTCGGTAATGAAGGGCATAAAAGGATGTAACAAACGAAGCAGTACGTCGAAGAATTTCACGGTCGCTTCGTATGATTTAAGATCAACGGGCTGTTGATAAGCAGGTTTGATTATTTCCAAATACCATGATGAAAATTCATCCCGGAACAGTTTGTAAACTTCCATCAAGGCTTCCGAAATACGGTACTTGGCAAACAAGTCGTTGAGGTTTTCCGTGGTTTGGAACAATTGAGCTTCAAACCACCGAATTGCAATTTTAGAAGATTCCGGTTGAGGAATATCTATTGTTTCCCAACCTTTTACCAAACGGAAAGCATTCCAGATTTTATTATTGAAATTCCTTCCCTGTTCGCAAAGTGCTTCGTCGAACGGCAGGTCGTTTCCGGCGGGAGAAGTCAGTAACATTCCCATACGAATGCCATCAGCGCCGTATTTATCCATTAAATCAATGGGATCGGGGGAGTTGCCCAATTGTTTGGACATTTTCCTCCCTAATTTATCACGTACAATACCATTGAAATACACATTACGGAAACAGGGTTCATGGCGGTATTCATATCCCGAAATAATCATCCGTGCCACCCAGAAGAAAATAATTTCAGGGGCTGTCACCAAATCGTTGGTAGGATAATAATAACAGATATCTTTATTATCAGGTTCATTGATACCGTCAAAAACGGAAATAGGCCACAGCCACGAAGAAAACCAAGTATCCAAGCAATCTTCATCCTGGCGTAAATCGTCGATTGATAATTGATAACCGACCATTGACAATGCTTTTTGATATGCCATTTCTTTTGTTTCTGCGACTACAAATCCTCCTTTCGGTAAATACCATGCCGGAATTTGGTGTCCCCACCACAGTTGGCGGGAAATGCACCAATCTTTGATATTTTCCATCCAGTGGCGGTACATATTCTTGAATTTCGCGGGAATCAAACGAATGGTATCGTTCATTACAGCTTCGAGGGCGGGCTTTGCTAAGTCGTCCATCTTCAAAAACCATTGCATCGACAGCTTGGGTTCAATAGGTACATTGGTTCGTTCGGAAAACCCCACTTTGTTTTCATAAGGTTCTATTTTTTCCATCAGCCCTTTTTCAACTAATTCTTCTTCAATCAACCGGCGAACTTCAAACCGGTCTTTCCCTTCGTAGTGCAGGCCGTGATGATTAAGCGTCCCGTCGTCGTTAAAAATATCGACGATCGGCAAATTATATTTTTCACCCAGCATATAGTCATTCACATCGTGTGCCGGAGTTATTTTCAGACAACCCGTACCAAATTCCATATCAACATATTCATCTTCAATGATCGGTACTATTCGGTTGGCAACAGGTACGATTACTTTTTTACCTTTGAGATGCGCATTTTTCGGATCATTGGGATTAATGCAGACTGCTGTATCACCCAATATGGTTTCGGGACGGGTGGTAGCGATAATGGCATACTCCCTGCCCCCTGAAGGAGGTGGCGCACTCAAGTCCCCTTCAGAGGATTCAGGGGTTAATTCATAACGGACATAATACATTTTTCCCTCTTGTTCCTTATAATTAACTTCTTCGTCCGACAAAGCCGTTTTTGCTTCCGGATCCCAGTTCACCATCCTTACACCTCGATAGATATATCCTTTATTGTATAAATCAACAAATACTTTGATAACGCTTTTCGAACGTTTTTCATCCATTGTGAAACAAGTTCTGTCCCAATCGCAGGATGCGCCGAGTTTTTTCAGTTGTTCGAGAATGATTCCGCCGTGTTTATGTGTCCATTCCCAGGCATGTTCCAGGAATTGTTCGCGTGTAAGGTCGGTTTTTTTGACGCCTTCGTCTGCTAATTTAGCTACAATTTTCGCTTCGGTTGCAATCGAAGCATGGTCGGTTCCGGGAACCCAACAGGCATTTTTCCCCATCATCCGGGCGCGGCGCACCAGGATATCCTGAATTGTGTTGTTCAACATGTGTCCCATGTGTAGTACACCGGTGACGTTAGGAGGCGGTATTACAATCGTATAAGGTTCCCGCTCATCCGGTTCCGAATGGAAAAAACCGTTTTTCATCCAATAATCATACCATTTGCTCTCAACATCGGAAGGGTCGTACTTTGTTGCAATCATTTTTTATTAAGTTATATAAGTTATAAGTGATAAGTTTTAAGTAATTTGTTATAGACTTTAAAACACATCCGGATTCGAATGCAAAAGTACAAAAGAGTTTGGAAACGGGAAAATGATCATGAGGCAATTAAATAGAATCAATAAAAAAAGACAAATAATCAATTTTTTTTTGAAAATAATTTGATATTATCATTTTATTCTATAATTTTGTAAAAAAAATCGTTTTGCTTAGAACTAGTACCCTATCGCACCTGTCGGACGAAGAACTTTTGCAATTGCATAAAGAATCCGATAATGAAAAATATGTGGAAGAATTGTTTCTTCGCTATCTTCCTCTTCTCTATGGCGTTTGTTTGAAATATTTAAAAGATTCAGACATTTCTCGGGACGCAGTAATGCAACTTTTCGAAGATCTGCGTTACAAAATTGCGGAATATGATATTGCGGAGTTCCGGCCTTGGATTTACCGGGTAGTTAAAAACCATTGCATGCAAATTCTTCAAAAAGAAGAGCATTATGTTGCAGACAATTTTGTAGACAATACTGCGGAATTAAAAGATATGATGCATCTATTGCAGGAAATGCATGTATCACAATCCATTCTGTTAACCGATTGTTTGAATAAACTACCTGAACGGCAACGAATCAGTCTTACTTATTTTTTTACTGATAAACTACCGTATGCTGAAATTGTCAATAAAACAGGGTATACATTGAAAAATGTTAAAAATTATATCCAGGCAGGAACAAAAAATTTAAAAATTTGTTTAGAAAACAACAAACAATGAGTTTAGAAAATTACTTAAAAGGAGATCGTTTCGGAGAAAAAGCTTATGAGTTAGAAAAAGAAGCTATGCAAGATCCTTTTTTGCAAGATGCAATTGACGGATACGACCAGGAAGACGATCGTCCAACCAATAATCTGAAAAAACTTAAAAACCAGTTAAAGAAAAAAACAAAAAGAAATTCCCGCTATCTGCAATTGTGGGGGATTGCAATTGTTGGGGTATTGGTAATCATCGGTTTAAGTATCTTTTATTTTTTATACGGCAACGACAATAAGGAAGAGCCAATTTATGTTACAAATACATCTACAGAACTAATTACCAACACAAAATCAGAAGTTGATACTTTAGTCAATACAACAGATGCAATTGTAAATTCCGATCAGACTGAAGTATTGACTGAAGAAAAAGATAAAGCTCCGGCTCTACAGGAAAAAAGGACAATACCGGAAGAATCCCAAAGACTTCTGTGGAACCAAAGAAGAGAAAGAAATGAAGAATTAACTTCTTCGATATCAAGGGATGAAATACAGGAAATTTTATCTACATACGTCGATAAGCAAACTCCTGCACAAGCAGTAAACGTCAACGCAAACGCTACTCCTAAACCGGCTTCGGGAGAAGCAGCTTATTCCGACTATATTAAAACCAATCGCAAGCCTGTAACAAGCGATCCTGGAGAAATGAGACAGGGCAAAGTAATTCTTATGTTCAATGTCAACGAAAGCGGACGTCCTGTCGATATATCTGTTCTTCGATCGTTGAACCAGGCGGCTGACAAAGAAGCGATCAGGCTGCTTCAAAACGGCCCGAAGTGGACGGCAAGCGATAAAAATGCCTACTTGGAAGTTGAATTTTAGAAGCTCCCTGAAAAATTCTTTAAAGCATTTATAAGACTTTCTTCCCAATGAGGAATCGTCAAATTAAAACTTGCCTTTATTTTGGTTTTATCCAACACACTGTAAACAGGACGAACAGCCTTCGTTGGAAATTCTGCCGTTGATATAGGATGAACTTTACAGGTTTTTATGCCTGCTAATTCATGAATTTTCAAACAAAAATCATACCACGAACATACGCCTTCATTGCTGTAATGGTATATACCCGCTTGAAACAAATTACTTTTTTCACTTTCTTCAATAATATGCAAAATAGCTTTTGCTAAATCTGCGGCGTAAGTTGGCGTCCCGATTTGGTCATTGACCACGTTCAAAGAATCTCTCTCTTTTCCCAGGCGAATCATGGTTTTTACAAAGTTATTCCCGAAAGACGAATACAACCAGGCAGTCCGGATAATAATACAGTCTGAAACTGTTTCTAAAAGAACCTGTTCGCCTTCATTTTTACTTTTACCGTATACCGACTGAGGATTGGTCGAATCTGTTTCCCGCAACGGTTTTTCAGACTTTCCGTCAAAAACGTAGTCGGTCGAAATATGAATGATTTTTGCCTTTCCGCAGGCAACTTCCGCTAAATTTCGTACAGCGTCGCGATTGATTCGAAAACACAGGTCAATTTCATCTTCCGCTTTATCAACAGCCGTATATGCAGCGCAGTTGATAATATAATTGATACAATTATTAACAATAAACCTTTCAATTGCTTGCTTATCGCAGATATCGAGGGTATCGATATCGGTCGGGAAAAACCGAAACTGCGGATAAAGCGGGATGATTTGTTGCAGTTCACAACCCAATTGCCCGTTTGCACCGGTAATTAAAACAGACCTTCTCATACTCTCCCTGTCTATTATCTTCTGTCTTCTATCTCTTACCAATCGAAACATAAGATTGCGAATCCAAAATATTCCTGTATGCCGGACGAATAATCCGTTTGCTCTTGAAATTCAACTCTTCGATGCGATGCGCTGTCCAGCCGACAATACGAGCCATAGCAAACAGGGGCGTATAGATTTCTTCAGGTAATCCAATCATTTCATAAACAAATCCTGAATAGAAATCGATGTTCGAAGACACGCTTTTCTTATTTCCCTTGAAGTTATAGAAAGCCTGAACTGCCCGTTCTTCTAAGAGTTCAAGAAATGCAAATTCTTCGGAACGTCCTTTTTCTTTTGCCAAATCGCGAGCCAATTCTTTTAACAAAATGGCGCGAGGGTCGGATATGGTATATACCGCATGTCCGATTCCGTAAATCAACCCGGTTTTATTATAGACTTCCTTGTTCAACATCCGTTCGAAATACTTGTCAATTTCTTTCACGTTTTTCCAGTCGGCGATATTTTCTTTCAAATGGTTGAACATATCTACGACCTGATGATTGGCTCCACCGTGTAATGGGCCTTTCAACGAACCTATTCCCGATGCAATCGAAGAATACGTATCTGTTCCTGTCGAACTCGTCACGCGAACAGAGAAAGTAGAATTGTTTCCCCCTCCGTGTTCAGCCTGCAAAACCAATACCAAATCCAATGTACGGGCTTCCAAAGCGGTATAATCCTTTTTCAACATAAACAGGAAATTTTCGGCAATCGTAAGGTTTTCAGCCGGATGACGGATATGCAAGGAACGTCCGTGCGTACTGTGCCTCAAAATATTGTAGGCATAAGCGATAATCGTCGGGAACTTAGAAATAAGTTGAACGGATTGTCGCATCAGATTTTCAGGAGAAATATCATCGGGATTGGGGTCAAAGTTATACATTTCCAACACACACCGCGCCAAGGTATTCATAATGTTTTGACCTTCCAAATCAATGATATTCATTTTTGTTTTTTGTTCCAAGGGCATGTTGTCATTCAGCAATTCCTGAAAATTGGCTAATTCTTCCTTGTCGGGCAATTTCCCTGAAAGCATTAAATAGGCAATTTCTTCAAAACCAAACCGTTTGTTTTTGATTAAATCGTGTACAATATCTTCTATGTCATACCCCCGGTAAAACAGTTTTCCCGGAATTGCTTTTAGACCTCCTTCGGGTAAGCGTTCATAACCAACCACATTACCGATTTGAGTTAAACCCACCAAGACGCCAGAGCCGTCTTCATTACGAAGTCCCCGTTTTACATTGTATTTTTCAAACAACTCATTATCAATTTTACAGGTTGTTTTTACGGACTCCGATAGTTTGTAGATAAGATATTCTTTTTTCATTCGAAAAAATTATGAATTATGAATTATTTTCATTTTTTTAATCATTTAACAACCAATTAATTACATTTATTTTTTGTATTCCTTTGTAGTTTGTTACAGGTTCAATATCGGTTGTTAAAAGAATACGTTTGTTAAAATCTTTTACCGCTTCAAAAGGTCGCATCTCCCGTTCAAAAGTACTTTCTTCTTTCGCTGTCTGGGCAACCTGAATATATTCGGTAGTTCCCTGCTGAGTTTGAGTTACAAAATCAATTTCTGTTTTGTCGGCTTTGCCAATATTTATTTGATTTCCCCGCCTGAGCAATTCGAGAAAAACAATATTTTCCAAATTATGTCCTGTATTGAATTGTGAGTTACGGTTGAACACTAATGATAAAAATCCCAAATCTACAGCATAGAATTTCCCAAGCGTTTCTAACAGTTTTTTTCCTTTAACATCATATCGTTGAGCGTAATAAAATATAAAACTGTCTGTCAGATGTGAGAGGTAGTTATCCACTGTTTCTTTGTTGATTTTATTGCCTGTAGAAGTCATTGTATTAGCAATTTTGTTGGGAGAAACAATATTGCCAATGGAATCAAACATGAATTTTACCAAATTTTCAAAGTCAAATTTTGAACGGATTTTATTCCGTTTCATAATATCTTTTTCTAAAATTGTGTTATAAACACTTGACAAATAATTTTTTATTTCACGTGATTTGCTTGCGTTCAACAAATTTAAAACTTCGGGAAAACCGCCATAAGTCAGATAGTCATTAAAGATTTCGACTTTACTTCTACCAAAAGTTCTATCAAAAGATTTATCAAAAGAATTAAGCTTATAACCCGATACAAATTCGGCAAATGAAAAAGGAAAAACAGGAATTTCAATATATCGTCCTGTCAACAAAGTAGCCAAATCAGAAGAAAGAAAATAGGCATTGGAACCGGTAATATACAGGTCGATAAAATCCTTAACAAACAAACTGTCAACCAAACGTTCAAATTCGCTAACCATCTGAATTTCGTCTAAAAAAACATAATTTTTTTGTTTTTTGTCGACCATTTTCATGATGTAGTCATTCAAGACATAAGCATTAAGCAAAGGCGCATTTTCCATTTCTTCGAGATTCAGATAGATAATATTTTTTGCCTTTACCCCTGAAATAAGTAGCTCCTCTTGAAACTGCTTAAATAGCGTGGATTTTCCTGACCTGCGAATGCCTGTAACTACTTTTATCACATTGACATCCCGCAGATTATGAAGTTTTGCCAAATATTTTTTTCTCTTAACCATAGTGGCGATAATGCTATTTTTTTTATATTTTCGCCGTTAGTCGTAACAGCGAAAGTATGTAAAACAATAAAGTTTCGCTGCTACAAAGATACACAAATTTCTTATAACTAAAATTTGCGTTTATTTGTGATTTTTGTGTCATTTGCGTTCAAAATTACTTTCAAGGCAGCTTCCTGTAGGTGAGGTGCATTACCCTCTCCCCGAACTCCTTAGTCCCAAGCGATTTACCATCCGGCATAAATCGCGCCAAATCATTCGTAGCCTCCCCGTTCAGAAATACTTGTTCCATAGCGTTCGTAATCAAATCCGCCGCTTCTTTCCATCCCAAATACTCCAGCATCATCACCGACGACAGAATCAGCGACGAAGGATTTGCCAAATTTTTTCCGGCAATATCGGGCGCTGTCCCGTGTGTAGCTTCAAAAATGGCATGACCGCTTTCATAATTGATATTCGCTCCGGGAGCGATACCTATACCGCCGACCATTGCCGCCAATTGGTCGGAAATATAATCGCCGTTGAGGTTCAAGGTAGCGATGACCGAATATTTCTCCGGCGTCAGTAAGGTATTTTGCAGGAAGGCGTCGGCAATTACATCCCGGATAACGATTTTACCTTCGGCAAGTTCTTTTGAAAATTCCCGTTCAGCCAAGGCGTATCCCCAGCGTTTGAAACCGCCTTCGGTGTATTTCATTATATTGCCTTTGTGTACCAATGTCACACTTGGCAACCGGTTTTCCAAGGCATACACAATAGCAGCCCGTACCAACCGTTCGGTTCCTTCGATAGAAACCGGTTTTACGCCGAAAGAAGAAGTTTCTTCAAAACGGATTTTTTTGACCTGCATTTCTTCTTTCAAAAATCTTAAAAACTTACGGGCTTCGGGAGTTCCCTGTTGCCATTCGATGCCGGTATAAATATCTTCGGTATTTTCCCGAAATATGACCATATTTACTTTCTGCGGCTCTTTAACCGGCGAAACAATTCCTTTGAACCACCTAACCGGACGCAGGCAAACATACAAATCGAGCGTTTGCCGGAGCGCTACGTTCAACGACCGGATGCCTTCTCCAACCGGCGTTGTGAGCGGGCCTTTAATTCCGATTTTGTAATCCCTGAAAGCCGTTAAGGTTTCTTCCGGCAACCAATCGCCTGTCGCATTGAATGCTTTTTCACCGGCTAACACTTCTTTCCACACGATTGTCCGTTTTCCGTTGTACGCCTTTTCAACAGCACAATCGACAATGCTTTGCGCAACCGGAGTTATTTCCGGACCGACGCCGTCGCCTTCAATATAGGGAATGGTTACTTTGCCCGTACTTGTCATTGCGGGCGAAGCGGAGCGAAGACCCGCAATCCCATGATAAACAGCGGTTTGTTTTTCAGGGGATGGCGGGTCAAGCCCGCCATGACAGGTTTTTCGTTTTTTTATATTCATATATCTACTCTTAAATAATTCAACGCACTTCCCGCCAGATACCATTGAATCTGCAAATCATTAAACGTATGATTCACAGGGAAAGAATCCTGCTTTTTATCGGAATGATAGAGAATAACAGTCAGCGGCTTCCCCTGTTTGAAATTGCGGATGCCGACGATAGAGATACAATCGTCTTCCCGAATCTTATCATAATCGCTTTTATTTTCAAAAGTAAGCGCCAACAGTCCCTGCTTTTTCAGGTTTGTTTCGTGGATACGTGCAAAACTTTTTGATAGAACAACTTTTACATTTAAAAAACGCGGTTCCATAGCGGCATGTTCCCGTGAAGAACCTTCTCCGTAGTTTTCTTCCGCAACGATAATCGACGATATTCCCTGCGATTTATACTGTTTGGCAACCGTTGAAACCGGTTCATATTCCCCGTTTTGCTGATTCAGAACGGAATTTGTTTTTCCGTTAAAAGCATTCACAGCCCCCATAAGCAAGTTGTCGGAAATGTTTTCCAAATGACCGCGGAAACGAAGCCAGGAACCGGCAGGCGAAATATGGTCGGTAGTGCATTTTCCGGCAACTTTAATCAATAAAGGCATATTAATCATTTCGTCTTCGGTAGGAACGGGAAAAGCTTGCAACAGTTGTAACCGGTCGGAATGAGGGTCAATCCGTATTTCTTCTTTCCCATTGCCCGGAGCAATGAATCCATTGTCCTTTACATCAAAACCTTTTGGGGGAAAACTGCTTCCCTGTGGTTCACGGAGCAAAACCTCACGTCCGTCTTCCGTCTTTAATTTATCGGTCAAAGGATTGAAACAGAGATTTCCGGCAATAGTCAAAGCCATCGTGATTTCAGGCGATGCAACAAAAGCGAATGTATTCGGATTGCCGTCGGCCCGCTTGGCAAAATTACGATTGAAAGAAGTGACAATAGAGTTTCTTCGGGTATTATCGTCGGTATGCCGTTTCCATTGCCCGATACAGGGACCGCAAGCATTCGCCATAATCAGCGCACCGGTTTTTTTGAAGTCATCAAGTAATCCGTCGCGTTCGGCTGTATATCTAATCTGTTCAGAGCCGGGATTTACAATCAATTTTGCCGCTACCGGAATTTTATCTTCCGCAGCCTGACGGGCGATAGAAGCTGCACGGCTTAAATCTTCGTAG
>Ga0209628_10003003_pt1 | contig 11674 bp, 8 predicted proteins | sample TergutCu122P4_FD_187285 | JGI IMG/M metagenome (GOLD analysis project Ga0209628, IMG submission 187285) | Cubitermes ugandensis P4 segment gut microbial communities from Kakamega Forest, Kenya - Cu122 P4 (SPAdes) (version 2) | ecosystem: Host-associated > Arthropoda: Insects > Digestive system >...
CGCCCGTATAAGCGCGCAGAATGCGCGCTGTCGAATCGACCGTAACAAGTTCTAACGTATCGGCATGGACAAACAACGAATCGCCCTGCGAATATTCAATGGCACAAGCGCTATCCGTGACAAAGGCATATTCGGTTTTCTCGTTGTAATAGCCGTAATGTCCTGTAAGGATTGTTTTTTGCACCGTATCAATAATAGTCACATTACCAAACGCCTGTCCGATACCCAACTCGCGGTCATACAGCAACGAATCGCCTGTCAGTATTCTGTTACCGGAGTACACCTGCGAGCGGTCTAACAACAGAGACGTGTTATTTTCGGTATTATACCATCCACGTGAGGTATGTACCACACCGCTATCCGATTCAATTACTGACGGGCCGGTGATGTCGGCGATTTTTGTCTCCGTGCTATACACTAACGTATCGGAATGGAGGACAAAATTGGGGTTTGTCATTTTTACATCGTTGCGAAACAACGCTATTTTGGTTGCGGTTGAATATTGGCCGTACACCGATATCAGTTCGTTTTCGGCATCTACGATACGCCCTCCTTTGAAATAATAACCGATGTCGGTCTGCAGGTTATAATCTAAGCTATCCGTAAACAAAATCACTTCCGTGCTGTCCTGCTGCGTACTTATCATCCTGACATTGTGGCGCATCTTTGCTAACTCGATTTTGCTGTCGAACACCAGGTGGTCGCCGTAGACTGTCAAGGTATCGCCCTGCTCTAACCTGACATGGCTAAACGCTACCAAGATAGAATCCCGTTCAAAGTAATAGGCTGTGTCACAAAACATAAAAGCGCTGTCGTGTTGAAAAATAACGTTTCCGACCAGCACACGGCGCTGGTCATCCATGTATCTGTCAAACATCTGCGAATCGGCCCTAAAATTCACAATCGTCTTTTGGACATGGTCCTGTGCAGCTTCCTGTGTGCGTATGACCGAAAAGCCTATCCCTGTCAAGACAGCAATGAGTATGTACAGCCTGCCGTTTCTCATTTCTTAATCCATCCGGGATAATTAAATTCACAGTTAGCCCATCCGTCGCTTATGCGGACGTAGGTTGTTTTTTGTTTGTTAACAATCCATTCACGGAGGATTTCCTGTTCTTTTTTTCTTTCTACTAAGGCTTTTAACGCCTGGTAATCGTCCTGCAGGTTGGCCTGATGTACAAGCACGCGCGATTTCAGTTTGGCGATGACAACCACATCCTTTTGTGCGGCGTTTTTCATCTTGAACGGTTTTGAGAGCTCCCCTACTTCCATCTTATCGATAATAGCGCCCATCCCAAGCGGCAGCTCTTCCATCTCGAACTTGGAAGTGCCGCTATTCCGGCTCTCTTCACTTTTGTTGACCATCAGGCCGTTATTGTTACGGGTATCTTTATCCGAAGAAAAATAAGTGGCCTCTTCGAAAGTCAACTTCCCAGCGAGGATGTCCTTTTGAAGCGAATCCAAAGCGGTCATCGTCTTGTCCATTTCCTGGTCGGACACTTTCGGACGTAACAGGATATGGCGTGTGTTGATGCGGTCGCCTCTTTTTTCTATCAGTTGGATGATATGAAAACCGTATTCTGTCTGAACAACCGGGGAGATACGCTTGGTATCATTGAGTGCAAAAGCGGCGGTAGCATATTCGGGCGCTAAGTGCATCTTTGACAGCATCCCCGTCTCACCGCCGTTCATCATGCTGTTATCTTCCGAATAACGGATAGCTAAATATTCAAATGTCTCTGTACCGTTCATAACCATTTCAGTATAAGACCTCAACCGAGCTTTGATGGCATCAATCTCTTCGATAGGTATCTGGGGTTCGCGCATGATAATAGCCACCTCAACCGTCGTGGGTATCGTCGGCAGGCTATCTTTTGGAATCTGGCTGTAGAATTGGGTTATTTCGGAAGGACGTAGTTTGATGTCGCCCACAATTTTTTTCTTCATCTCGGTTTCTATCTGCTGTTCGCGATACATCTTTTTTTGGTCTTCCCTTATTTGAGACATCTTCTTCCCCCCAAAATATTCTTCTAATTTCTCTTTAGAGCCAACACCTTGTATAGCCCAATTAACCCATTGGTCAACCTGACGTAGTACCTGCCCCTCGTCGGCTTCGATACTATCTATTTTCGCCTGGCTTAAAAACAGTTTTTTTAAGGCGAGTTGTTCAGGGATGACACAATACGGGTCGCCTTCGATACGGACATTTTCGTCCTGTAATAATAAGCGATGCTTCTCTACATCCGAGCGGAGGATAGCCTCATCGCCTACTACCCAGATTACCTCGTCAATCACATTCTTCTGCGCAGTAACGGTTAGCGCAGCAAATAGTGACAGTATTCCAATAAACAGTTTTTTCTTTATCATTTTAAAAAATTTTATTCTGAAACAAATTTTACGTGGCCGTTCTTCACGGCGTCAAGATATAGTTTTTCGCCGAAATCGCGCAAGTAATCAATTTTCCGCTGGTTTACCAGCATACTGTGAATTTGTGTCTTCACATAGTCGAAAGGCGCCGGGTTTCCTACCAACAGCTTATCGGCTATATGTAAGAAATAGATATAGACGCTATCCGATGTCTCTATCCGGTTATTTGTTTTGAGAAACTGAGCCGGATTAGCGATACGGGTCGGCATTTTTTCGATGACCTCGTCGAGGGTCACCCAACGGTCGTAAAAAATATCGTAAATAAGCGCATTTTGCAGACTGTATTTTTCGACTTTTTCAATGGTTTCTTCGGAGGTGGAAACATACCACTGTCGGAGGCTGTCTAAGCCGGGTGCTTTAGCCGGCACCTTTAAAAACAAACCCTTTATCAGGTTCTCACTTAACATGAACTTTTCTTTATTCGCCTCATAATAGGCGACTTGTTCATATTCGCGAATGTTTGCCGACACTCTATCGTTGACCAATCGTTCCTGAAAACGATGACGTATCAACGACCGCCGGTAGTCGTTCACCAACCTGTCGATCTCCGCTTTCTCGTCGCCGATATTTCGATAGGCCACATCGTCCATCAGCATATCGATGATGCGTTTTTTCAGGATACTCCCGGCGCGCAGCAGACTATCGTCCGGAGATAACCCTTTGGGTATCTGACTTTCGACGTCTTCGCGCGTCACAGCTCTGTCGATAACCTTCACTAACGGTTCGCGATGCGGCAATGAAATCCCCGACCTCTCACAACCCGCCAGAAGCAACACACACAGCGCTATTAATATTTTACCTTTCATATTATTTTTAACTGTTACCTGAAAACTACATCCCCCTGCCCCCTTAAAAGGGGGAGTTAAACCTTCTTTATCTTCCGGATAACCTTCCAGTTGATTTTGACCGGATATTTCTCGTTCAACTCTTTAATCCATTCTGTTTCCAAACGTGGCTGGTCCTCTTCGGCACGACTCCATACACGTTTATTACTTAGATCGTACAAAAGAATCCCGTCATAATACTCTTTCAATTGCAATTTATACTCGGGGTAGTCCCTTTCCAAAGTCCGTTTCTCGACTTCCGTGAGTATCTCACGCACAAAAAATCGAAATACATCATACATGAAATCAAGCGTATATATATGTCTTGTCAAGTTTTTATAATACATATACTCAACAAATAAACTTTGATTGAAGTCGTCGTCGCCTACCTTTAAGAGTATCTTTTCCATTTCTAAGCCTTGATAAACAAACACAGAATCTATTGGAAAGTTTTCATCAGCTAAAAGTTCTAATTCTCGGTAAGCTTCGGGATAAAAAACATAACCGTGACGTACTTTCATCCGTTCTTCAAAGGATTTGTACAGGTCAAAAATTCGGTCATTAGAAATCATAACATCAAAGAGTTCGCCTTGTACTTCTTCAAAAGGCGCAACAGGTTTTCGTTCCATTAATTTCAAGATATGAAACCCGTAAACCGTTTGAAAGGGCTTGCTTATATCTCCGATATTTTCTAAAGCAAATCCTGCTTTCTCAATCGGTTCAAGTATTTCCCCAAGGCCAAATTCGAAAATTCTGTCTTTCTTGGCGCTTGTCGAATCGTCCGAAAACGTCAGTATCAGTTGCGAAAAGTCATCACCCTGTAGCGCTTTTTGATAAACCTCTTCCGAGCGTTTGCGTGTTGCATCGATTTCTTCCTCCGAAGGATTATTCGATGGGAAAGCCGTTATTAGATGTGCAACACTTATCTTACCCGGATTAGGGATTATTTGCTCCATTTTAAAAAGATAAAAACCCAACATCGAACGGACAGGGCGGGAAATGTCGCCCGGCTTCATGTTATAAACAAATTCCTCAACATCTCTTGCAAACTTAAATGGATAGGCATAGTCGATAGCGAAATAATACCTGTCGGGCTGGTCGGCAAATGATTGCCCTACTTCTTCAAATGATTCTCCGTTTTTAATGCGGGTATAGGCAGCGTTGGCTTGCAAAAAAAGCTCAAGCGTGTCTTTTGTAAATATTTGTCGTCGGCTCAGCACCGCTTCGGGATACCTGAAAAAGATTTGTTTCAAGACAGGGCGAATTTTCTCGCGATTATGGATAACAAGCATGGCCGAATCCTGACCGGTTTTATCGCTGAGGAAGCTGGCCTGTAATTGAAGGGTATACTTCTCTAATTCTTTCAAAAAAGCCGGCAGGTTATGGATTTCTAAGGCTTCGGCATCAGCTACTTTAAGTTTGAAGTTCTTAAATAACTCAACATACTCGGCTACCGCTTTTTTGTTTTTAAAATTCACACTGTTATCCTTCTTTGCCATATAAATAAATTCGGAAAGGGTCACATCCTTGCCGGCTACTGTCATAACGACAGGTTCTTTCTTTTCCTTTGCTTCTAAGGTAGCTATCAGCGCTACCCAAAGACACAAAACAACGATTTTCCTCATAAAAAATATAACTATTTAAAATACATTTGTTTATTAATTACAACCCCCTGCCCCCATTTTTCTTCACTTCGTAAAGAGACACATTATTTTAATTTTAACATCAAGGAACGTTCTTCACTTCGTAAAGAGACAGATTATTTTTTATCATCAAGGAACGTTCAAAGAGGGAGTTAATTCGCCAATTCGGAAATAAATTTGAGGCGGATAAGCCGTATCTCTTCTTCCGTATATTCATTTCCCAATTCTCTAATAGCATCTTCCAAGCTGTCGGTCTCCGATTCTTTAAAATATAAGTAGATGTCATCAATATGGTCTTCATCCATGACATCATTGATAAAGTAATCCAGATTGATTCGTGTTCCCGAATAGACGATGGTTTCGATTTCGCTTAGCAGCTCATCAAATTCCAGCCCTTTACTGATGGCTATATCGTCCAATGCCACCTTTCGGTCGATGCTCTGGACTATCCACACTTTCAGTTTCGACTTGTTAGCTATCGTCCGCACCCGCAAGTCTTCCGGGCGGATGATCTCATTTTCGTCTACATACTTCTTAATAATATCTACAAACTCTTTCCCGTAGCGTTTGGCTTTGCCGGCGCCTACACCGGGAATATTCTGTAACTCGTCAAGCGTCACCGGATAGGTAGTAGCCATAGCTTCTAAGGAAGGATCCTGAAATATCACGTAAGGAGGCACTTCGAATTTTTTCGCCATCTTTCTGCGCAAGTCTTTCATGATAGAAAACAACTCAGGGTCGACGGCACACGAAGCACCGCTTTGAATCTGAACGTCATCGTTGTCGTCGTCATCATCAAAATCATTATCCTTAACGACCATAAACGACACCGGCTCTTTGATAAACTCATGGCCCTTCGCTGTCACTTTAAGCAGACCGTAATTTTCAATGTCCTTTTCGATATATCCTGCGATAAGCGCCTGGCGGATAACGGCATGCCACATCTTTTCGCCCTCTTCTTCGCCTGAGCCGTAAATATCCAACTCATTGTGTCGAAACGATTCGATATCTGCTGTTTCCTGCCCGATAAGTACATTGACGATATAATCGGCCTTGTATCGCTCCCTTAAAATACAGATGGCATCTATCAGTGTGAAAAGCATCTCTTTGGCTTCTATCAGTTTTTTGGGTTTCAGACAGTTATCGCAGTTGTGGCAATTGTCTTCGTAATACTGCTCCCCAAAATAATGCAACAGCACTTTTCGCCGACAAACGGCTGTTTCGGCATAAGCGGCTGTCTCAAGCAGTAACTGCTTGCCGATTTCTTGCTCAACGAGCGGCTTGCCCTGAAGGAACTTCTCTAATTTTAGCAAGTCTTTATATGAGTAAAAAGCGATGCAAAGACCTTCGCCGCCGTCACGCCCCGAACGCCCCGTTTCCTGGTAGTATCCTTCCAAACTCTTCGGGATATCATAGTGTATCACATAGCGTACATCGGGCTTGTCTATCCCCATCCCAAAGGCAATAGTAGCTACAATGACGTCGATTTCTTCCATCAAAAAGGCGTCCTGGTTATCCGAGCGCACCTGTGATTCCATGCCTGCATGATACGGACGCGCTTTTATATCGTTGGCTTGCAATATCTCGGCAAACTTCTCCACTTCACGCCGGCTCAAACAGTAGACTATTCCTGATTTGCCCTCGTGCGATTTGATAAATTTGATAACTTCACGGTCGATGTCGTTGGTCTTAGGCCGTACTTCGTAGTACAAATTGGGACGGTTAAAAGATGACGAGAAAACAGTCGCTTTCAACATCCCTAAATTCTTTTGAATATCATGTTGCACTTTTGGGGTGGCAGTAGCGGTTAGTGCAATGATTGGACGCGAACCTATCTCGTTGATAATAGGCCGTATACGCCGATACTCCGGTCGGAAATCATGCCCCCATTCCGAAATACAATGGGCTTCGTCTATCGCATAAAATGATATTTTTATCTGCTGAAGGAACTCAATGTTCTCCTCTTTGGTAAGCGATTCGGGTGCGACATACAGCAATTTGGTTTTTCCCGTCAGGATGTCTGTTTTTACGTCATCAATAGCTGCTTTTGTCAGGGTAGAATTAATAAAATGGGCTACCCCGTCTTCTTCGCTGAAGGTACGCATGGCGTCGACCTGGTTTTTCATCAACGCTATCAGCGGCGAAATGACAATAGCAGTACCCTGCATCAATAATGCCGGCAACTGATAACACAACGATTTACCGCCTCCAGTAGGCATCAATACAAACGTGTCTTTTTCGGCAAGCACGTTCTCGATGATGGATAATTGATTCCCTTTGAAGGTACCGAACCCAAAATGCAGTTTCAACGCTTCAAAGATGGCATTTTTTTTCCATTTGACAGGTTTTTTTGTTTCCGTTGATGGTGGCTCAGGTGCTGGTTCGGTCACTTTAATCTTTTTGTAACGTTCTCTTAAAGCAGCATTTTTTGCCGCTTGTGACGCCCTCGCCGATGTTGCCCTGCCTACTTTGATCTTTCTTACAGGTTCGGAAGGCTTGTTAAGATATAGCTTACTTGTCATATTAGGTTTAATAATTTAGGCAATTTGCAGTCTGTTCACATCCACATTCTCAAAGCTGTTTTTGGCATACTCTAATGTAACATGCAGCTTTTTTTGCGTTCCTGAAGGCATATCATACATTGCATCAATCATTATGACTTCTACAATAGAACGCAAACCGCGCGCTCCCAACTTATATTCAATTGACTTATCTACAATATAATCATAGACTTCAACATCGAAAGTGAGTTCAATCCTGTCCATCTCAAACAACTTGACATATTGTTTGATAATCGAATTCTTCGGCTCGGTCAGAATCCGTTTGAGCGCCTCCCTGTCCAAGTCTTTCAGATAGATCAAAATAGGCAAACGACCGATAATTTCGGGTATCAATCCGAAAGATTTTAAGTCGGGCGGCGTGATATACTTCAACATATCCTTGTTATCAATGGCTTGCTTTCCCCTTCCTGCTGTGTATCCAACCACATGGGTGTTCAAACGTTTGGCTATCTTCTTTTCTATCCCGTCGAAAGCGCCTCCGCAGATGAATAAAATATTTTTGGTATCAACGGCTATCATGCGTTGCTCCGGATGCTTCCGGCCTCCCTGCGGCGGTACATTCACGACCGAGCCTTCCAATAACTTTAATAAACCCTGCTGAACACCCTCGCCACTCACGTCCCGCGTGATGGAAGGGTTATCGCTCTTGCGGGCAATCTTATCTATCTCGTCAATAAAAACAATACCTTTCTCCGCAGCTTTCACATCATAATCGGCTGCCTGTAATAAGCGCGTCAGGATGCTTTCAATATCTTCGCCTACATAGCCGGCTTCGGTAAATACCGTCGCATCAACGATGCAGAAAGGAACCTTTATCTTTTTTGCTATCGTCCTCGCTAACAAGGTCTTTCCTGTGCCGGTAGCGCCTACCATGATGATATTCGATTTTTCAATTTCCACATCGTCTTTCGTATACTGCTGCGCCAATCGTTTATAATGGTTATAAACGGCTACTGAAAGATATTTTTTAGCATCTTCCTGACCAATCACATATTCATCAAGAAACTGCTTTATTTCGGCAGGTTTTGGATATTCTTTGGAGACAGGTTGAAAACTGTTTGATCCCTTATGTTGTCGTTCCTGTAATATGATATCATAAGCCTGCAATGTACAGTTATCGCATATATTACCTGAAATGCCGGCAATCAATAATTTTGCATCTTTGCGTGTCTTTCCGCAAAACGAACATCTATCTTCGATTCTGGCCATGATTACCTGACTTTCTTCGCTAATACCTCGTCAATCATCCCATACTCCAACGCTTCGGTAGCCGTCATCCAATAGTCACGGTCACTGTCGCGTTCTATCTCTTCGTAAGTCTTACCGGAATGCAGCGCAATGATATGGTATAGCTCTTCTTTCATCTTTACAATCTGTCGAACGGTTATTTCCATATCTGCAGCCGGCCCCTGAACGCCCCCCATCGGCTGGTGTATCATCACCCGCGAGTGTTTCAACGCACAACGCTTTCCCTTTTCGCCTGCCACTAAAATAATAGAGGCCATCGAAGCGGCAACGCCCGTACATATTGTTGCTACCTTGCTACTTATATGCTGCATCGTATCATAAATGCCTAACCCGGCATAAACGACGCCGCCCGGCGAATTGATATAAATAGAGATGTCCTTCCCCGGATCACTGGTATCTAAATACAACAGTTGAGCCTGTATCACATTGGCCGTATAATCATCAATTTGTGTCCCAAGGAAAATAATCCTGTCCATCATCAAGCGCGAAAACACATCCATCTGAGCTACGTTCAACTGACGCTCCTCAATGATAGTCGGCGAAATGTAACTGCTTGAAAATCGCAAGTAACTGTCCAACGCTGTCGAACTCATACCCATATGCTTTGTAGCATATTTATTAAAATCGTTCATAATTAAATATTTATTTTCTTTCTGCCATTATTTTATTATACTCTTCGGGCGTAACTTCCTGTTCGACGATGGTTATCTTTTCTTTTACCAAAACAGGAATCTTTTCATCTAATACAGCCTCGGCAAGCTGATTCACGGTCGCCTGGTCTTTCAACATGTCGCTTACGTAGCCCTCAACTTCTTCTTTCTGTACAGAATACATGCCGTTTTCTATGAGCTGCTTAATGACGACCTGTATAGCCATATTTTTAATATCTTCTTTTTCAACGTTTAGATTGTATTTTCCTGTAAGAAAGCTTTTAACGAGGTTATATTTAAGACTGCTTATATAAGTAGGATAATCCCTTTCGAGGTCTTCCTTTGTAATCTTCTCACTGGATGCAACTAACCAGCGCTTCAGGATATCGTCCGCAAAAGCTATATCAGCGACTTTTTGCATGATAAATTCCTGTATATCGTTTTGGAGAACTTGTTCGGTTTGCGAGGTATAGCGCTGCGCTAATGACATCTTTATTTTTTCTCGACAATCAGCTTCGTTGCTTACCTTGTCCTTTCCGAACAGTTTATCATAGAGTTCCTGGTTCATTTCGGCAAGTTTTAGGCGGCTTATCTCGTTGATTGTAAAAGAGAAATCACTTTTCACCTCTTTGGCTGCTTCTTTATCTATGTTCAAAAACGATGCCATCTCTACTTCCATGCCTTTGAAAGCCTTGCTGGGATTAAAAACTATCGTATCGCCCGTTTTGGCATTGAGAATTTTCTTTTGCTCCATCTTACCCTTTATGTACGATGGTATCAATAACGCCTCTTCAACACAGAGGCCACCCTCTTTGGGAGTTTTGTCCACCAATTCTACCAAGCGCCCCTTGACAAGGTCGTCAGCTTCAACCTGGTCGCCACTTTCTTGAACACCATATTGCTTTCGATACACCTTAATCGTTTTTTCAACATCTTCGTCCCTCACTATCACCCGATAGACTGTCAGTGAATCCTCTTTTGTCAGTTGGAAATCTAATTTTGGCTTCAAGGCTATTTCTACAAAAAACTCATATTTACCCTCCGAATCTAAATCTATCTGCTCGGTTTGGTTCTGAATAAGACTTCCTATATAATCAATCTGGTTTTCTTCCAGATAAGATTTTGTGGTATCCGAAAGCAAATTGTTGATTTCTTCGAGCTTCGTTTGCTTTCCGTACCTCTTTTTTATTATTTCTATGGGTACCATCCCACTGCGGAAACCGGGCATTACCGCTTTCTGACGTAAACTACGCAGCGTTTTGTTCCACTGCTCCCAATAGTCGTTCTTCTCGATTTCTATCTTTAAAAGCGCGCTGACAGCATCGATGTTTGTTAGAGAAACATTCATTCTTAATTGTTTATATTATTAAATCATTTGACATACTAAAAAACAGGACGCAAAAGTAATCATTATCCCGTTCTCTCCTGCTTTCTTCATTTAAAATTTTTGCTGATAAAAAAAATCGACAGTATCAAATTAACCACCAATCCTCCTGTGCAACAAGCGATATAAAAGGCGAGCCAAGGCTTGTCTTTTCCAAAAATAAAATAGACAATCACGCCTAAAATAACTATTAACGCAATAATTATCAATAATATACGTATAACCTTTCGTTTCATTTATCATTGTTTATAAGCGCGAAGATAATAGCTATTTTTTGATTACCAAGTCATTTTGTGATTTATTTTGTTTTTTAACATTCTTTTTCAGTTCATTGAAATGCCTTTTTGATTTCGCCGGTAGATAATCCGAACAATTTTTCAGTTATGATGCTTAAATCTTTTTCTTCTCCGATGAAATGATATACGGTATGCCTGTGGCTGAGAGACTGCTGTGGTTTAAGGAACGCTGCCGGTGAGACGCTTTCCAATTCGAGGAAAGGTCCCATGATGCTTCCATCGGCTAACGGGCCGTCATTGTACGCATTCATGGCGTCGCCCGACAGCGGGTTCTTTTCAGGATTCCACTCCTGGCTGAGGTAAACGGCGTTATTATCTACCTCAAACGTCGTGACAGTCAGACGTTTTGAACCGGGGTCGTAATTGCCTGCAATGGCTCTAGTGCGTTTGGCGTTCAGTCCTAACTTGCTGCGAAACTTACCATCCGTTTTCAGATAGACCGTCTGTCCTTTTATTTTGAGACGGTCGGGTGGTATTTCTCCAAAGTAATCAGAAGTAACAATAGGCCCGAGTTCCTTTTCATCGCCTTCGATAAACGGGATAAAAGTGACTGCTTCGGGCGCCGGGTTGAACATATCCAAAATCCAGATGCAGATGGTACCTGTCTCTTTTGTCCATTCGACATCGTTCAGATTGACGAT
>Ga0209628_10003005_pt1 | contig 11664 bp, 5 predicted proteins | sample TergutCu122P4_FD_187285 | JGI IMG/M metagenome (GOLD analysis project Ga0209628, IMG submission 187285) | Cubitermes ugandensis P4 segment gut microbial communities from Kakamega Forest, Kenya - Cu122 P4 (SPAdes) (version 2) | ecosystem: Host-associated > Arthropoda: Insects > Digestive system >...
GGGTGAGGCGGCCGGCGGGGTCGTCAAGCCGTCGGCATTCGCGCACGCGATGGCGTGGTGGGCGGGTGCGGCGATGACGGGCGGCGGCGGGCATGGGGTAGGAGTTCAAAATTGATAGCTTGGTGCCCAAGAGCGGTCTGTGTTTATGACATAAAAGTCTTGTGAATACAGATGGCGCTTGGACGTGATGCTATGAAAGATGGAGTTTGCGGGGTGTTCCCCATCCGATCGCCGGGGATGCTGGGATTACGCTTCGCTGCATCCCAGCCTACAAAATAACCCAGCTTACGGGTTTATGAGGTATGAGTTTGGCTTTCATATGCATTGAGCATAGCCTGCAGTTGCAGGACTTCTCTTGCCTCAGGTTCAATAATACCATCCATGATGCCTTTCACAAGATAGTACTCAACCTCATTACGAATTACGCCGCGCTTAAGTACTTGCAGGTATTTCTTGGAATAGCGGCGACGAATCTCACTCAACGTGAAAGTACCGGCGGCAGCAAAGTGGACATCGGCTTCGGCAACCTGTGCAGATGCCCAATCCAAGGTATCCTCAATAGTGTCATTAATAGCCATCTGGAGACCTCGCTTTGCATTTGCTCGTGAAACCTTTTCAATGGCAGCCCCAACGGCTAGAGGATGACTATCAGGCGTGCTATGTGGCCCAGCCTTATACCAATCATAGAATTTACCTATGAAAGTCTTTAGCTTTTCATAATCTTCATTAGTAAGCATTTTATTTGCAAGTGCAATTACCTGCCGGAATTGGAGCCCGTAGGCTGGGATGGAGCAACGCGGAATCCCGGCTTTTCCGCACAACGCTGGGAGTCTCATTCAAATTCCACATTACACATCTCGTTGTTAACATAGGCTACGGCATGAACATCTTCCCGCCAAGCAAGAAGCTGGGATTACGCTTCGCTCCTTCCCAGCCTACGGGTTTCCCAGCTTATGGGTTTAAAGACCAAGCGCCAGATTACGCAACTGCTCGATTCGTTCATCGAGGCCCATAAGTTCAAGCTGCGCGCAGCCAACCGCGCGACGCTGGCGGCTAAGAGCTGAGGGGGGCCGAGAGAGATCGTGATGCCAAGGAAGGCGCAAGTTCAAAATTGATAGCTTGGTGCCTTGGTGTGGTCTGTGTTTACGATATAAAAGTTTTGCAAATACAGATGGCGCTTGGGCATAATGCTATGAAAGATGGAGTTTATGGGGTGTTTCCCATCCGATCGCTGGGGATGCTGGGATTACGCTTCGCTGCATCCCAGCCTACAAAATAACCCAGCTTACGGGTTGGGCGTAGGTCTTGCTGCTGGCCAGTTGGCCCCAGGCATCGCGCTGCTCGCTGGTGATGAGTTTGGCTGGTTTGCCAAGCCGTCGGCATCCGCGCACGCGATGGCGTGATCGGTGGATGCGGCGATGACGGGCGGCGGCGGGCATGGGGTGAAAGTGCAAAATTGATAGCTTGGTGCCCAAGGGTGGTCTGTGTTTACGATATAAAAGTTTTGCAAATACAGATGGCGCTTGGGCGTGATGCTATGAAAGAGGGAGTTTGCGGGGTGTTCCCCATCCGATCGCTGGGGATGCTGGGATTTCGCTTCGCTGCTTCCCAGCCTACAAAATAACCCAGCTTACGGGTTTACGGGGTTCCCAGCTTACGCGTTTTGACGCCTCGGCTTAGGCGAGTCCATTCAATTACGAGTTATATTCCCTTACTGAAGTTGCCAAATATTAAAAAATATAACACAAAGAGTAATATTAATATGCATATAAGAAGCGTTCTTAGATACATATGCCACAACCGTGGTTTATTTTTTCTCATGGATTTCGTCCTTTAACTGATTTCCTGGCAAATTAGGTTATAGGCCACTCAAGACAATCGCAGAGCCGCTCGCGCGACTCCCCACAGCCTTTGCGAATAAATATCCAATGGTCATGCCTTTCATTCGTACACCTAGAAATTAATTAGTTCTGACAACAATCTCGATGAATTTTGTCCTTAAATTTATTAATGGTGGCTTTATACATCAAGTCGGCATTGTGATCAATAATATCCTCTATACTTGGGAGTTTAGGCGAAATACCATTTGCCCATTCTCCAATATTTAATCCGATTCGATCCCTCCAGCTCTCGTTCAGATGTTGCATTTCATGAGCCATCGTTTGAAGAAAGTTGTCCTCCTGGCTTCTGAATACTGGAACACCATTATATCCGTACAAATCTGCACTATATTTAATATTGCCGCTCAAATCTGTTCTGCCTGCTAACGTCTGCCCTAGCGTACCTGACAGGTTAAAAACACCAGTTACTGATTTTGGTGCTATAAGTAATTCGGGAAATGCCTCTCGTAGCACTTGCACGGCAGCATTAACTTCGCAATCCGTTGCAAGGCCAGCTGTGTCAGTGAAGTTCACCGGATCTCCCTGCACATAGCCGTACAAATTGGAATCCCCGCCCCCAAACAGAATTGGGTCTTTGGCCGTCCACCTGCCCGTTTCAGCATCGTAGTCTCTGACCCCAAAGCGTGTCAAGCCCGTGTCAGGATCGTGTAGGCCACCTGCGAAGCCAAACGGCTGGAACCCCGGATTCGTGTCGTTCGTGATCTGGCCCCAGGTGTCGTAGTCGATCTGTTGGGCCACTTCTCCCGTGCTCGCATCAATCACCAAGCGCACGCTGCCGTTCTGGTCGCTGACGATGCGGTAGGTTTTGCCATCGCTCGTCGTCATCGCTTCGGGCACGTTGGGCTTGTCGCCGTAGTAGTACGTCTGATCGAGCGTGTTGTTGGCTTTCAGGCGCGCAAGCGGCCTTAATTCATTGAGCCAAACCAGTTGCCACTGCAACGCGCCGTTGACGGTTTTGCCGGTTCTGCGGCCTGCGGGGTCAATGGCGTAGGTGATGGTTTTGCCGTTGGCGAGGGTGACTTTTCTGAGGCTGCCTTGGGCGTCGTAGGTGTAGCTGGTGGCTCCGGCCGGTGTGGTTTTGCTGGCGAGATCGCCGGCGGCGTTGTACGCGTAGGTGTTGCCCTTCCAGCTTTGCAGCCGGTCCTCGCTGTCGTAGGTTGCGATCTGAGCGCCGTTTTCTGCGATGCGGTTGCCGTTGAGGTCGTAGCCCCAGGTGGTGGTGCTGGTGCCTATCGTGGCGCTGGTCAGGCGCCCTGCGGGATCGTAGGTGTAGCTCCGGGTGGGCGCGGCTTGGGCCAACAGGGTTTCTTGCGTTTGCGTGATTCGCCCGAGCGCGTCTCGCGCGTGCGTCTGGCTCAGGGCAACGTTCCAATTGGTCTGGGTGGTTTGCCACACTTGCAGCGTGGCGTTGATCTGGTCGATCAGGTTTTGCGCCGTGGTGTCGATGTAGCTGGTGCTGTAGGTGGCGGGTATGCCGCCGAGCCGTGCGCATTCACGCACGCGATGGCGTGTTGAGCGGGTGCGGCGATGGCGGGCGGCGGCGGGCATGGGGTCGGAGTTCAGAATTGATAGCTTAGTGCCCAAGGGTGGTCTATGTTTACGGTATAAAAGTCTTGTAAATACAGATGGTGCTTGGGCGTGATGCTATGAAAGGTGTAGTTTTGCATTGATCGCCGGGGAAGCTGGGATTACGCTTCGCTGCATCCCAGCCTACAAAATAACCCAGCTTACGGGTTTGCAGGTTTACGGGTTATGGCCATCGTTCTTTTTGCGTTTCCTATTTTTGACGGCTGTGTATAGATATTTAAAGAGATTTATAATAATAAATATATAAATAAATTGCGCGATAAACATAAACGCAAAATTATATTTTATGTGCTCTGGACAATGAAATATGAACTCGCAAAGAAATGTTGGCGCCAGCAGTATCATTATTACAAAATATAGTAGCCATCCCAATATAGATGGGCCTCTAGCATTTGCACCGAATACTATACAAAGCAGACCAAATCCCATAGAAAGCATCGTCGCAATTATATAAATAGCAGCCGAACGAAAATAGCGGAGCATTATTGACACCCGCAAAAATCTGGGCTTCCTTCCAATGCTCTCAGCATGGCAGCAAGCGTCGTATATGTATAGTAAGGCTGTTGCGCGACTGCTAAATTTTCTTTGCTAGTAGGAAAAATATCTCCATGGTATATGCCATTTTGTACCCAGTGCATAACCTTCCACGAATGCACAGGACTCGTTGCGTCCATTACTGTATGGAGAGCCATTCCAAGTGAAATATATGCATCTCTCGTCCTGCCATTCTCAAGATTTAGCTGATATGCGTGCATGCGTGACTTAAAGTGTGCGCAGGCTTTTCCTTTTGCTGTCCCTACAGATTCATCTCCCGATCGCATAGCATGCATGTAATCATATCCGAATTGATATCCAAGACCATCAACATAGTCACTGCCAAGTTTAATTGCGGCAATGGCTTCTGCCGAAAGTGTGTCTCCAAAAAGTTGATCTATAAAATAATCATGTGCTTCTTTTGCCCACAAGCCCGCCGGATCAATCCCATTGACCGGATCGTTTCCTGTATATCCGAACAAATTGGAATCCCCGCCCCCGAACAGAATCGGGTCTTTGGCCGTCCAGCGGCCAGTCTCCGCGTCATAGTCGCGCGCCCCAAACCTTGTCAACCCCGTATCCGGGTCATAGAGTCCCCCCGCAAAGCCAAACGGCTGGAAGCCGGGATTCGTGTCGTTCGTGATCTGGCCCCAGGTGTCGTAGTCGATTTGCTGCGCTACCTCTCCGCTTTGTGCATCAATGACCAAGCGCACGCTGCCGTTTTGATCGCTGATGATCCGGTACGTCTTGCCATCTGCCGTGCTCATCGCTTCCGGCACGTTGGGTTTGTCGCCGTAGTAGTACGTCTGATCGAGCGTGTTGTTGGCTTTCAGTCTGGCAAGCGGCCGCAAACCGCCCATCCACACCAGTTGCCACTGCAAAGCGCCGTTGACGGTTTTGCCGGTTCTTCTTCCTGCCGGGTCAATGGCGTAGGTGATGGTTTTGCCGTTGGCGAGCACAACTTTTCTGAGGCTGCCTTGGGCGTCGTAGGTGTAGTTCGTGATTCCTGCCGGCGTGGTTTTGCTCGCCAAGTCGCCCGCTGCGTTGTAGGTGTAGGTGTTGCCCTTCCAGCTTTGCAATCTGTCTTCGCTGTCGTAGGTGGCGATGACGTTGCCGTTTTCTGCGATGCGGTTGCCGTTGAGGTCGTAGCCCCAGGTGGTTTGCAGGCCGCCTACGGTGGCGCTGGTCAGGCGGCCTGCCGGGTCGTAGGTGTAGCTCTTGGTGTCCGGTTCGCTCAAACGTATTTCTTGCGTTTGCGTGATTCTTCCCAAGGCATCGCGCGTGTGCGTCTGGCTGAAGGCCACGTTCCAGTTGGTCTGCATGGTTTCCCATGCTTGCAGCGTGGCGTTGATCTGGTCGATCAGGTTTTGTGCCGTGGTGTCGATGTAGCTGGTGTTATAGGTGGCGGGTATGCCGCCGAGCCGTGCGCATTCACGCACGCGATGGCGTGTTGGGCGGGTGCGGCGATGGCGGGCGGCAGCGGGCATGGGGTGGGAGTTCAAAATTGATAGCTTGGTGCCCAAGAATAGTCTGGTTTTTCGATATAAAAACATAGCAAATACAGATGGCGCTTAGGTATTATGCTATAAAAGGTGTAGTTCTGCATTGATCGCCGGGGAAGCTGGGATTTCGCTTCGCTGCTTCCCAGCCTACAAAATAACCCAGCTTACGGGTTACAAAATAACCCAGCTTACGGGTTCACGGGTTTAATAAAGCGGTAATGTATTGACTTTTGCAGGACATAATTTTGCTATTGGCTCATATGGCATTCCATAGCAAAAATATCCTTCTTTATCGTACTCCGAAACACTTTTATCTTTATCATAAAAAACAACAATAACCATTATTTTCTTTGTTTTATTGACCATAATCACTCCATTTTCAATAAAAACATACTCCTCTATAATGGCTCCTCTTTCATAAGGAAATTTTTTGTCCAATATCTTGCTTCTGTGTTGCTTAGCGACCAATATCATGGACCCAGCGATGACTTCATCCGGATATTTTGCATCCATAGATATAAAAACTATCGCCAGAATGGCTGCAACCATTAATAATACAAGGTATCGCCAAATCTTTCTGAACTTCATGAACGAACCTACCAATCTAATGGCCAGAACAGTTGCAATACTCCGCCGTGTACTTGTTCTTCCATGGATCCAATATAATAAAAGGATCAGATCTGTCAGAAGAACGCGCTGTCAGCCATATATGACCTGGCACAAACCAAGGTTTGTCTAAACCTGTGAAATTATCCTTGATTTCAAAGGTCCAATTTTTTAATGTAGATTTGGATAGCTTTTCAATTAATTTGCCTTGCAAATAATATGCTTGCTCAGCACATATTTTACGATCCGAGTCTATATTATTGAGATAATAAAAATCGATCCGATAGCCGGCATCAGTCATTTCCTTAACTGTCTCATGGAATATTTTAAGTATTTCTGCAACTTCTTCTGGGCTCAACCCTAACGGATCAATCCCATTCACCGGATTCTGTAAGACGAAACCATACAAATTGGAATCCCCGCCCCCAAACAGAATCGGGTCTTTCGCAGTCCAACGCCCCGTCTCGGCATCGTAGTCCCTTGCTCCGAATCGTGTCAAACCCGTATCCGGGTCATAGAGACCACCCGCAAAGCCAAACGGTTGGAAGCCGGGATTCGTGTCGTTCGTGATCTGGCCCCAGGTGTCATAGTCGATCTGTTGGGCCACTTGCCCTGTGCTCGCATCAATGACCAAGCGCACGCTGCCGTTTTGATCGCTAATGATCCGGTAGGTTTTTCCATCGCTCGTGCTCATCGCCTCGGGCACGTTGGGCTTTTCGCCGTAGTAGTACGTTTGATCGAGCGTGTTGTTGGCTTTCAGTCTGGCGAGCGGCCGCAAACCGCCCATCCACACCAGTTGCCACTGCAACGCGCCATTGACGGTTTTGCCGGTTCTTCGGCCTGCGGGGTCAATGGCGTAGGTGATGGTTTTACCGTTGGCGAGCACAACTTTTCTGAGGCTGCCTTGGGCATCGTAGGTGTAGTTCGTGGCTCCGCTGGGCGTGGTCTTGCTCGCCAGGTCGCCCGCTGCGTTGTAGGTGTAGGTGTTGCCTTTCCAGCTTTGCAATCTATCTTCGCTGTCGTAGGTGGCGATGACGTTGCCGTTTTCTGCGATGCGGTTGCCGTTGAGGTCGTAGCCCCAGGTTGTGGTGCTGGTGCCTATCGTGGCGCTGGTAAGGCGCCCTGCGGGATCGTAGGTGTAGCTCCGAGTGGGCGCACCTTGGGCCAGCAGGGTTTCTTGTGTTTGCGTGATTCGCCCGAGCGCGTCTCGCGTGTGGGTCTGGCTGAAGGCCACGTTCCAGTTGGTCTGGGTGGTTTGCCACACTTGCAGCGTGGCGTTGATCTGGTCGATCAGGTTTTGCGCCGTGGTGTCGATGTAGCTGGTGCTGTAGGTGGCGGGTACGCCGGTGAGGTATTGGCTGGAATCGACATACCGGCTCGGGCCGGCGTTGAAGCTGGTGATCAGGTTTTGCAACTGGCTGCTGATGTTGGCGATAGACCAATTGTTATCGACCATCAGCAGCAAGTTCTGAATCTGGTATTGCAGGTTTGGCTGGCAATAGTCGGCGCCTGTCCACTGCGGCGGCTGCGGCGGCCAGGGCAGGTTGTATTGCGCGGCTTCGTCGGCGCTGGAAGGAGTGATCGGGAGGCAACTAGTACCAGTGTCAGGGGGGGCATTGTTGCCTGTGGGGGCAGAACATGTGGCCGGCACGATGGGCACGGTGGGCCGCCAGATTACGCAATCACCCCGCCCGCTGATGTTGCCACTCAGCCGCGTGCCAAGGGCAGTGATGAGCGCGCGCATGGCTTGCTGGTTGGTGCCGTTGTCGGGGATGAAATTAATCTGTTGGGCGTAGGTTTTGCTGCTGGCAAGTTGGCCCCAGGCATCGCGCTGCTCGCTGGTGATGAGCTTGTTCAGTGTCAGTGCGGTCAATTGGCCGCTGGCCTGGTCGCGGCCAAGTTGCAGGGGGCCGTTGCTGATGGATAAGCCGTCTTTGTCGTAGGTGGCGGCAATGTTCTGGGTTTGGCCCCCGGCGGTGAGCGCGATTTGGCTGATACGGGGGTTGATGTAGGAAGAAGAGAGCCACGGCCGTTCATAGGTCAGGCCCAGGCGGGCGCTGGCGCCGCCTTGCAAGGTCAGGTCTATGGTTTGCAGCAAGGCGCCGTTGTAGCCGTAAGCGATGGCCTGGCCGTCTTGCGTGGTGGCTCTGATGGCGCGCCCGGCGCTGTCGTAGTTCAACTGGGTAGAGCCGCCAACGCTATCGACAAGAGCGGTAATCCTGCCAATGGCAGGATCGCGCTGCACGGTCAGGCTTTGGCCGCCGGGGCGCACGATGCTGGTCAAAAGCCGGTCGCGGTCGTAGTTCCATTGGGTGGCGCCGCTTGCGGGCGGGCTGTAGCCGGTGGGCTGCTGCACGCCGTTGTAGTTGAAGCTGTGGACGATGCCGGCAGGAGTGGTCAGGCGCGCGAGGTTGCCGGTGGCATCCCACTGGTAATTGAGGGTGCGGCTGTCGGGCAGGGTGATTTGGGTCAGGCGGCCGGCGGGGTCGTAGGCAAAAGAGGCGGTTTGGCTCAAGGCGTTGGTGAGGCTGGCGGGCTGACCGTTGGCGTTCCAAGTCAGGCTGGCGGCTCTGGTGCTTGTGCCGTCAGTGCTGCTGATGCCGGTGACTTGGCCTTTGGTGTTGTAGCTGTAAGCCAGTTGCAAACCGCTTGGCAGGGTGGCGTTGGCGGGTTGCTGGTGGGCATCGAGTTGCACGCTGGACGTGCGGTTCATGGGACTGGTTTGGGTGAACAGGCCCGGACTTGAGTACGTGGTGACCCAAGAATAATAGGTATTCAGCCAAGTAATTTCGCGCCAGCCTTGTGGGTTTTGCCAGGCATCGGCGGCAGCGGGATTGCTCAGGCTTCTGCTGGTTTGCAGGGTTAGGTAATTGCTATTCCCGAAATTCACGGTTTGGTAGTTGCGCAGCACGGCTCCGCCCAAGCGTGGGTCGGTACTCAGATAGGTTGTGCTCACGGCCCCGCTGGGCCGGGTTTCAATGCGAGAACTGTTGCCCTGCAAATTGCTGGTGGTCTGCGTGCCGTTGGGCGCAGTGGTCACGGTGTTGTAGTTCCAGCCATCGTTGGTCGTGACGTAGTTGCTGGTGCGGCCTTCGGCGCTTTGGGCATTGACGGAGTAGGTGTTGGTGTTGGCCCAGTAGTCGGTTGTGTTCGCAACCGTATTCAAGTTCCAGCCACCACCGATGGGATCGGTATTGCTTACCAACAATCCGTAAGTGTCGTAGCTGAACTGATCCACGTTGCCACCCGGATCCGTATATTGCGTGAGCAGCCCCGGATTGGATGCACCGTATTGCATGGCGTATTGCAAGTTTCCGGGCTGCACAACACCGCTGAGTTGGCCGGTGCCGTTGTAACTCAAGGTGGTGGTTTGACCGAAGGGGCCGGTCACGGTGGTGAGTTGTCCGCTCGCGTTGCGCGCCAGCGTGGTGCGGTTGCCGTAGCTGTCTTGCACGGCTGTCAGGTGGCCGGTAGCGCCGTATTCGTATGTCATCAGCGCCTGGCCGCCGAAGGTGCTGCGCGTGGCGATGGGGCGGCCCAGGGTATCAAATTCGTCGAGGAGGGTTCCATCGGAGCGTGCAACGCGGTAGGCCGGATCGCCGAATGCGGGCAGACCCGCGCCCAAGGTGCCCACTTGAAAACCAGAATAAGAGTAGCTGGAATAGGCAATGAGATCACCCCCCGGCGCAACGCTCAACAGGCTGCCATATTGAACATTGGCAAAACTCTGGCCCAATGAGGTTGTATTGCCTGCGCGGCTGATGTAGTTGAATGCGTTGCTGGCGTTGTAATAAAAGGCTCCACCTTGCGCGTCAGCCAACAGGCCGGATGCATAGGCCTCGGAAGACATCTTGCGCAAGATACCCACGTCGGTGAACTGGTACAAACCGCCCGAAGTAGCCAGCCAAACCTGGCCTGTGGGGGCGCTGGCGAGATCGCGGGGAGATTCATTGTTGAGGTTCAGGCCGCTGACATAACCAGCCGGGGTGATTTGCCATAACTGGTTGTAGTACGAGGTCAGCACGAAAATGCTCATGTCGCCTGCTACCGCGATGCGAGAGGCCAAAATTGGCTGGCTCAAGGCCAGCGCGCTGGTTCCAGGATTCATGTAATAGTAATAATTATTTTGCCCGTTGCCAGCTACGGTTTCGATGATGCCGCTGGCGGTAATGCGGCGCAACCGCCAATTTCCGCCGTCCATAAAAACAATGCTGCCATCAGGCGCCAAGGCTAAAGCCATAGGCTGTTTCAGTTGCGCAGCGGTGGCTGGGCCACCGTCGCCGCTATAGCCAGCCGTGCCGGTGCCAGCCAAGGTTTCCACTGTGCCCTTGCGCGCCCCATAGAGCCAGATGCGGCGTATCTGGTTGGAATTGGTGTCGCTGTAGTACAGCGCGCCATCGGCACCCACGGCGCTATTGCCGGAAACCGGTGGCGTTGTGGTCGCACTGAAATACAACGTATCGGTGATCGGCGCAAAGCGGCGTGGCTGTTGCGTGGCATCCCAGATGTTGCCGCCGCCTTCATAGATGCGGCTGGCTTGCGGGTCGTACATGCGCAACCCCTTCAAGGACCAATTGCCCGCGCCAGCCAAACCAAGTTCCGGGCTGGGCAGATTGACTCTGGCAAGGTGGCGGGTATAGGAACGGCTGATCGCAATCGTGCCTGCTGCGCTGTCCGGGGTAATGGTGGCTCCGATGTCGGTGACTACGCTGTCGTATCCATGCCATCCGCCGCCAGCGACAGCGCCGATGCGCGCGGCCATGCTATCAAAAGCTCGCGCTACATCCGCATTGGTCGCGTAATACACAAGCGGATAAACATAGCTGACAGTAACTTTGGCATCCGTGCCAGCAGGTTGCAAGCGGCCATAGGCATCCCTGCCGTCCCAAGCGCGACTGACCATCTGGTTGGCCGACCAACCGGTCAGGCTTTGGGTTTGCGTGGTACCGGCAATCTGGGCCGTAACGTCGATGCGCAGAGGGCTGGCAGGCAGCGTAGCGCCAGTGGCGCGTATTTGCAAAGTGCGCGGCCCCGAGTCGATGCGATCGCTGCGGTAGTAAAGAGACAAAGGCGTGCCCGGCAGGTCAATGCCTTGGCCGAGAGCGCGTCGGGTCATGTACACATCGCACCCGGAGCAAATCTGAGGTTTCGTATTGGGCGAAGGATTTACAGGATCGGGATCTGACTGATCAGCCGGTGGCAATTCAACATTCAGCGGCGGACCCCAAGGCCAGTTGCAGTCAAAGAAGGTAAAGTGGTTTATCCCCACCCGCCAAAGCACACTGCCCACCGCCCGGGTGCTGGCCAGTTGTTTGAGTTCGTCGGCATCGATGCCCAGCCCCTGCAATTCCTGCGCGGTGGCCGCGCGCGCGTCGGTGGTGACTTGCAAAATGGCCTGGCCTTGCGCGTCCACGCCCAATAGCTTGATGATGCGGCCGTTTTCTTCGCCGATCCAGGCGGTTTTGTCGAAGTCGTACCAGCCTACGGGTACGGCGGTGCCTGCCGGCATGTCGATGAAGTTGTCGACATAGGTG
>Ga0209628_10003006_pt1 | contig 11664 bp, 9 predicted proteins | sample TergutCu122P4_FD_187285 | JGI IMG/M metagenome (GOLD analysis project Ga0209628, IMG submission 187285) | Cubitermes ugandensis P4 segment gut microbial communities from Kakamega Forest, Kenya - Cu122 P4 (SPAdes) (version 2) | ecosystem: Host-associated > Arthropoda: Insects > Digestive system >...
GCCGGTGGCGCTGGAGATGAGCCGGTTGGCGATGCGCGAGGGCAGTTTGCGCGAGAGTTCGGCGTCCTGCCGGTCCTTGCGCCAGCCGGAGACCATGTCGATATCGGGATCGTTTTCCAGCCGTTCGAGCAGCAGCGGGATGTCGCCGGGATCGTTTTGCAGGTCGGCGTCGAGCGTGACCACGTAGCGCCCGCGCACCCGGTCGAATCCGGCTTGCAGCGCGCTGGATTGGCCGTAGTTGCGCGCCATGAAGACCGGGCGCAGCCACGGCGCGTAACGGGAGTCGGCGGCCAATTCGCGCAGCCGGGCGCGGCTGCCGTCGGTGGAGCCGTCATCGACGGCCAGCAGCTCGAAAGACAGCGGCTGCCCGGCCATGGCCTGGCCGATGCGGGCGGTCAAGTCGGGCAGGTTGCCCTCCTCGTTGTAGATCGGCACGACGATGGATACGTCGGGCGCGTGCGCGGCGTTAAGCGTGGTGGACATTGTGCGAGAGATAATTTAAATTGTAGAGTTCAATTCCCAATCACTGCCCATACAAGATGGTTTCTGTCCCGCCGCCGCGCGGCACTCTTGAAGTTCCGCACCGGGGTTTGGAAGCACTTTACGCCAATCCGCTGCCTTGGCTGCTGTTGCTGGCCGCCGCGCATGTGGTGGTCCGGGTGGCGATTTCGCCCGCGCTGAACTGGGACGAAGCCCAGCAAATCGTGTGGGCGCAGCAGTTGCAATGGGGCTATGGCGCGCAGCCGCCTCTGTATACCTGGCTGCAATGGGGCGTTAACCAGGTGCTGGGCCCCAGCGTGCTGGCGCTGTCGCTGCTCAAGCAGGCGCTGATCGTCTTGACCTGCGTGCTGATGTGGCTGGCCGCGCGCGAGCTGCTGGGGCCGCGCGCCGCGTGGTGGAGCGCGGCCAGCCTGTGGCTGCTGCCGCCGTTCGGCTGGTATGCGGTGAGCGATTTGACGCACACCGTTTTGGCTCTCGCGATGACTGGCGGCGCGTGGTGGCTGCTGCTGCGCATCGTGCGGCGCGAAGGACACGGCTGCCGGCGCGAATTTGCCGCGCTGGGCCTGGTGTGCGGCTGCGGGGTGCTGGCCAAATACAACTTCGCGCTGACGCTGGCGGTGCTGGTGGCGGCACTGCTTTCCGTGCCCGGGCCGCGCCGCGCGCTGCTGGGCAAGGGCTGGTGGTGGACGGCGCTGATCGGCCTGATCCTCGCCCTGCCGCATGGCCTGTGGCTGCTTTCGCACTGGCACATGGTCTCGTCGGGTACGCTGCGCAAAATGGAAATCGCCGCGCATCCCAGTTGGGGCCTGGGGCTGTTCAACCTGCTGGCCGCGATCCTGGCCACGCTCACGCTGTGGGCGCTGGCGGCGCTGGCTGCTTTCGGCTCCGGCTGGTGGCGGCGGCCTGATCCTGTACCTGAATCCTTGGCGTGGCTGCGGCCCGTCTTCCGGCGCTATCTGGCGTTGCTCGCCGTGGCGCTGTTGATCCTCGTATTCGCGGTGGGCGTGACCGCGTTCAAAGACCGCTGGCTGGCGCCACTGCTGGCACCCGTGCCGCTGATGGCGTTTGCGTTGCGGCCCGAATTGGAGAACGATCGGCGCGGCAATCGCTTTACCGGCCTGACGCTGGCGATGGCGCTGGTCATCCTCGTGGCCGGCGCCGCGCAACCCTGGTTCTCGCTTGTGGATGGCAAACCGCACCCCGTCAATTACCCGGTGGTGCGGCTAGGGCAGGCCTTGCGCGGCGCGGGGTATGACGGGCAAGGCCGTATCATCGCCACCGATTCCTTGCTGGCGGGCACCCTGCGCACGCGTTTTCCCGCCGCGCCGGTGGCCGCCTGCCGCGAGCGGGACATCGGCGACGTGGCCGGATGCGTGGCCGAAAACGTGCGGATGGCCGAGCGCGCGGGCCAGGGCTGGCTCATCATCTCGTATGCCGACCGGATCGAAGGACCGTGGTGGGAGCTGGCCCTGTCGCAAATCCCGGAAAGCGCCAGCCTGCCGCGCGGCAACCTGCGCATCCCCTACCGCACGGTGCGGGCGGGCCAGCCGCTGGCCAGTTATGACTTTATCTGGCAACCCAAGAAATGAAACTTGACGTACCCCGCGGCTGGAAGGCGTTGTACGCCAACCCGCTGCCCTGGCTGTTGCTGCTGGCCGCCGCGCACATCGCGGCCCGGGTGGCGATGTCGCCCGGGCTCAAGTGGGACGAGGCCCAGCAAATTTTGTGGACGCAGCAATTGCAATGGGGCTACGGCGCGCAGCCGCCGCTGTATACCTGGCTGCAATGGGGCGTTAACCAGGTGCTCGGCCCCAGCGTGCTGGCGCTGGCGTTGTTCAAGCACGCGCTGATTGTGCTGGCTTGCGTGTTCATGTGGCTGGCCGCGCGCGAGTGGCTGGGGCCGCGCGCCGCATGGTGGAGCGCGGCCAGTCTGTTCCTGCTGCCGCCCTTGGGCTGGGATTCGATCCGTGACCAGACGCACACCGTCCTGGTGGCCGCGATGACTTGCGGGGCCTGGTGGCTGCTGCTGCGCATCGTGCGGCGCGAAGGACACGGCTGCCGGCGCGAATTTGCCGCGCTGGGCCTGGTGTGCGGCTGCGGAATGCTGGCCAAATACAGTTTCGCGCTGATGCTGGCGGCGTTGATCGTGGCACTGCTGTCGGTGCGCGCATCGCGCCGGGCGCTGCTGGGCCGGGGCTGGTGGTGGACGGCGCTGATCGGGCTGGCGGTGGTCGCGCCGCACGGCCTGTGGCTGCTGCGCAACTGGCAGGCGGCTACCGAGGGCACCATCCGGTTGATGGCGATCGCCCCGCAACACCACGGGAGTGCCGGTCTGGGCAGTCTGCTGGCGGCGCTATTGGGCACGCTGGGCTTGTGGGCGATTTTGGCGCTGGCGGCTTTTGGCTCGGGCTGGTGGCGCCGTCCTAACCCCGCGCCGGAGCTTCCCGCGGCATGGTTACGGCCCGTGTTCGGGCGTTATTTGGGCTTGCTGGCGATTGCGCTGCTGGTCATGGTGTTCGCGGCCGGCGTGACGGTTTTCAGAAGCCGCTGGCTGCTGCCGCTGCTGGCGCCGGTGCCGCTGATGGCTTTCGCGCTGCGGCCGGAACTGGACGCCGATCCGCGCGGCCGGCGCTTTACCGGCCTGACGCTGGCGCTGATTTTGGCCGTGCTGGCCATCGCCGCCGTACGGCCCTGGAGCGCCTATATCAACGGCCGCGCGGACGAGCTCAACCAACCGGTGGCGCAACTGGCGCAAGCCTTGCAAAACGCGGGATACGACGGGCGCGGCCGCATCATCGCCGCCGACCATATGCTGGCGGGCATGTTGCGCACGCGCTTTCCCGCCGCGCCGGCGGTTTCCTGCCGCGAGTGGGACATCGACGTGGCCGCTTGCGTGGCCGACAATGCGCAAATCGCCGAGCGCGCCGGGCAAGGGTGGCTGCTCATTTCACGTGACGGATGGGTCGATTCGGCGTGGTGGAAGTTTGCGCTCTTGCGTATTCCGGGCAGCGACAGCCTGCCGCGCAACAACCTGCGCATTCCTTTGCGCATGGTACGGCCCGGTCATGCGTTGGCCAGTTACGATTTTGTTTGGCAGCCTGCACGACAACCATGACCGCATTCCACGGCGAAACCCTCCTTGTCACCGGCGCCGCCGGCTTCATCGGCATGCACTGCGCCGAGCGGCTGCTGGCGCAAGGCGCGCGGGTGGTGGGCATCGACAGCCTGAACGCGTATTACGACGTGGCGCTGAAAAAAGCGCGGCTGGCGCGGCTGACGCCGCATCCGGCGTTCCAATTCGAAAAACTCGACCTGGCCGACCGGGCGGCGGTGGCCGATCTGTTTGCCCGCGTGCAGCCGGCGCGCGTGCTGCATCTGGCGGCGCAAGCCGGGGTGCGCCATTCCATTGAGCAGCCGGACGATTACACCGACGGCAACCTGCTGGGCTTTGCCCATATCCTGCAAGGCTGCCGCACGGCGCGTGTGGCGCATCTGGTGTACGCCAGCAGTTCCAGCGTGTACGGCGGCAACGCGCGCCTGCCGTTTGCCGAGAGCGACGCGGTCGATCACCCGATCAGCTACTACGCCGCCACCAAGAAAGCGGGCGAGGCGATGGCGCACAGCTACGCGCATCTGTACCGCATCCCCTGCACGGGGCTGCGCTTTTTCACCGTCTATGGCCCGTGGGGACGACCGGACATGGCGTTTTTCAAATTCACCCGCGCCATTCTGGCCGGTGAGCCGATCGACGTATACGGCCAGGGCCAACTGGTGCGTGACTACACCTACATCGACGACATCGTGGAAGGCGTGCTGCGCGTACTGGCCAAACCCGCCACGCCGGAGCCGGCGTTCGACCCGCGCGCGCCCAACGCCGGCACCAGCAGCGCGCCGTGGCGCATCTTCAACATCGGCGGCGGCGCGCCGGTGGTGCTGCAAGACGCCATCGCGGCGCTGGAAGCCGCCCTGGGACGCACCGCCATCAAACACCTGCGGCCCGAGCAGCCGGGCGACATGCGCGCGACCGTGGCCGACACTTCGGCGCTGCAAGCATGGATCGGCTTTGTGCCCGCCACGCCGCTGCGCGAAGGACTGCAACGCTTTGCCGACTGGTATAAGAAGGTTTGGTGTTGAGCGTTGAGCGTAAAAACCTTGCTTGCAGTTCACGCTCAACGCAAAACTGTTTCATGTTTCGATATTTCCGGGTCGGTGTACTAGGATCAATCCCAGACACAGCAGCCACAGCGCCAGGGTAGCCAGGCACAGCGGACGCCAGAGTTCCGTCACGCGCACGGCGGTCAGGATCATGACCAGGATCAGGCAGGCCATACCGGCGGCGAGAATTTGAACCTTGCGGCGCTGATTCGGACTGTTTTGCTCGACGTAGCCCACCAGGATGGTCAGCGGCAACAGCAGCGCACCGAAGTAGTGCCCCTCGGCGATCGGCGAAATCAGCAGCGACCAGCATATAAAAGCGCCGCACAGCAGGTTTTCCGCCATGTGCGGCGTTGATTGGCAGGTCTGCGCAGGCAGCCGCGGCGGGATGCGGCGGGCGCCGGCCCACATGGCCGCCAGCATCAAGGCCGCGCTGGCGGCACTCGCATAGCGTGCCAGGCCGGCCGGCATGTGCAGGCTCAAAAACAGCGCCTCCAGCGACTGGTTGCGCGGTTTGGAGGCATCGAGCAACTGACTGTACAGCGATGACACTTGCGCCCGATTGGTATTTTCCATGATGGCGGGGTGTCCCACCACGTCGATCCAGCGAGCAATTTGATCCAGATTGAACTGCCAGCCCCAATACAGGCTGGGCAGCACGATGCCCAGCAGGGCCAGCGCGGCAACGGTGGCCCATACCGCGCGCCACTGCCGGCGCATGATGAAATAGACGATCAGCACGATCGGGAACACCTTCAGCACCGCCGCGCAGGCCAGACTGAAACCGGCCGCGATGGGGCGGTTTTTCAGCTGAAAATAAAAGGCGGCGATCATGAAAAAATACATGAACGGCGAAGCCTGGCTGCGCAGAATGCCCGATGTGAGCAATGTCGCCAGGCCCAGCAGCGGCAGGCCGTAAACCAAATGCGGCTTGCGTTTGAGCGGCGTATCGCCGAGCAAGGCCGCCGACATGACCACCGATGCGCCTATGGCCGCCACGGTAAGCAGATACCAAAGCAAAGCGCCCAAGGCCAATGGCATCCGGGCCAGGAACGCCAGAGGAATGGCAAACGGCGGCGGATAAACATAACGCCAACCCCGGGCGCTTTGAGCCAAGTAAATGTCCTGCTGATCGAGTAAGGCACGCCCTGCGGCAATGTAGACGGTGTAGTCGGTGCGCTCGAGCGGATTGAAGGCGGCGCGATAGACCGCGAGCGTTCCCAAAACGATGACGCACAGGGTTACAAAGGCGTAGAAAATTCGACGTGCGCGCATGGATGGTGATATCGGGGGGAGGAAGGCAAGCCCGGATATTTAGCCGTGGCCACGGTGCAATATTCCGGCAAGGGCGCGCAGCTTACCAGTGTGCGCGGCACCGATGGTTGAGCATGTTAACCCGCAGGCGAGCAACCCGGAGGAAAGAGCGGTTTTGGCCTGTTTCCCGGTGTTGCGTTCCTGGCATGGGCAGCCAGCCCGCGCCGCGGGAGCACCCACCTACATCCTATACTGTACAACCCGATCACCATTTCCTTTAGAGCAACGTCGCATGATCGTTTTTTGCCGCCTCGTGGTTGTGGCCATGCTGGCCGGATTTCTTGGCGCTTGTGCTAGCCATGCACCGGTCGAGGCATCCGCATCCAAGCTGGCGGCCATCAAGACCATCGCCGTCCTCAGCCCGCCGGAGCCGGAAACTTATAGGGTTGAAAACCTCTCCCATCCCGGAATCGTCTTTGGATTGGTGGGAGGATTGGTAGCGGCGGCCGACCAAAGCGCCAAGCAAGACAAGCTATCGAGCGCGCTGAAGTCCCAAGGCGCCGCGATTGTCAGCGGCATGGCCAAACAGCTCGTAAGCCATTTATCGCGTTCAGGATATAAGGCGAGAGTCGAAAACGCGCCATGGGAGAAGAAAGGTAGCGATTTCGTGTTGGCATACGACAAGATCCAATCGGATGCGGATGCGGTTCTGATCATGGAACCGACCCAGATGGGTTTTTTAGCAACCGGTCCAGTCTCGGACTACGTGCCGACCATTAAACTGGAGGCTACCCTGCTCGGCAAAGACCGCAAGGAACCGATGTATCGCGGTTTTTACATACACAGCGGGCAGTACAGGGACGATAAGTGGAAAACCATTACACCAAAGACAACCTTTCCCAACTTTGAAGCCATGATCTCCAATACCAAAGCCGTGGCTGACGCACTGAACGAAGCGGGCGCCGCCCTGGCGCAAAGCGTCGGTGCGGATCTTCGGCGCTGAGTGACTTGACCGCGTATAGTTCCAGCAACGGTCGCTGAACGCGCCCAAAAATACAGTGATGGGCGTCCGCGTGTTTTGGCGCGGTACGCAATGGATGCACCAGTAAAGATGGCTTTCCCTTCTGAAACGGACTGGCTAAAAAACGGTCACGGTGAAATATCCGGGCTGGCCCACGAAATCGCCGCCGCCGCGGCGCGGCTGGTGGTGGAGGAGGGGCTGGATTACGGCGCGGCCAAACGGCAGGCGGCCCATGCGCTGGCCGTGCCGCCGCGCACGGCCTTGCCCGACAACGCGCTGCTGGAGCAGGCCGTGCGCGAGCACATTGCCATCTTTTGCGCCGGCACCCAGCCGCAAGAGCTGGCCGCCTTGCGGCGGCTGGCGCTGGTGTGGATGGAGCGCCTGGCGCCGTTTCGCCCGTACTTGGCCGGGGCGGTGTGGAACGGCACCGCCACGCGCCGCTCGGACATCCATTTGCAATTGTTTTGCGACGATCCCAAATCCGCCGAAATCGCGCTGATCGACCAGCGCCTGCGCTACCAGGTGCAGGCCGTCAGGGGCTTGCGTGGCGAGCCGGTGGATGCGTTGCACCTGAGCTGCCCTTGCCCGGAACTGGAGCAAAGCGTGGAAGTGGTGCTGACCATTTACGATCACGACGACTTGCGTGGCGCGCTCAAGCCCGGCGCTGGCGGCGCCGCCCCGCGAGGCGATCGGGACGCGCTGCTGGCGCGCATGCAAATGACGGCGGCGGAAGGTATAGGCGAAATGAGCGACAGGCAATGAATAGACGATTTTTGCCGCTATCTCGCCGTCAACTACTGGCTTGCACCGCTATGTGGGCAAGCGGGGCGGGGCTGGCCGGGTGCGGCCAAGCAGCCAGCGGCCGTGTCGATGCGGCCAAATTGAATGCCTTTTGGGCGTTGCGGCTGCCTGCGGTGGGGGCTGGTGCGGATGGCGGTGAGATCGTGCTGGCGGCATTCCGGGGTCACCCGTTGCTTGTGAATTTCTGGGCCACCTGGTGTCCGCCTTGCGTGGCGGAACTGCCGTTGCTCAGCCGCTTTTACGCCGAACGCGGTGTGCAGGACTGGCAGTGCGTGGGCTTGACGGTGGAGGACAAGCGCGAGCCGGTGGAGCGGTTTCTGGCGCGCGTGCCGGTGGCTTATCCGGTTGCGCTGGCCGGCACGGCGGGCACACAGTTGATGCACGACCTGGGTGATGACCAGGGCGGATTGCCGTTTTCGGTGCTTTTTGACGCCAACGGACGCATAAAACACAGCAAAATCGGTCAACTTAAGCTTTCTGAGCTGAATTTGTGGCTGGGTTGAGGTGTTCCTTGCCTGTGCTGCTGGGTGTGGGATTTTTTGCTTTAGAGCTTGAATTTAGGGCAAAGATGATGTAAATTAGAGTCTGTTCGCAACAAAAAGTATGGATATGGACCTGCGAAAACTCAAGACACTGATCGACCTGGTCTCCGAATCCGACATATCGGAACTGGAGATTACCGAAGCAGAGGGCAAGGTGCGCATCGTCAAAGGCAGCCCGGTGGCGTTTGCCGCGCCCGTGCCGATGGCGGTTGGCGCGCCCGCGCCTCAAGCGGCTGCCATCGCGCCCGTTGCAGCGGCCAGCGCACCACCGCCGGAAGCGCCCGCGGTGGCGGCGCAAACCAAGGGGTTTGTGGTCAAGTCCCCAATGGTCGGCACTTTTTATCGTTCGGCCAGCCCCGGCACCTCGCCTTTCGTGGAGGTGGGCGCGCAAGTCAAGCTGGGCGATACCCTGTGTATCGTCGAGGCAATGAAAATCCTCAACGAGATTAATGCGGAACAGGCAGGCACGGTGGCCCGGATATTGGTCGAAAACGGCCAGCCGGTGGAATACGGCCAGCCGCTGTTCGTCATCGAATGACCCGTCCGTGGCACTGTGCCATGTGCAAGGCCCGGGGGCGCGTAAGCGCACGGGCGATGCGTTGCGGAGGACGTGATGTTTAAAAAAATCTTGGTTGCTCGTTGCGGCGCTCGCGCCTTGGCGCGCGTCAGCGCGCGGGCGATGAGCCGCGGAGGGAGCAGAGATGTTTAAGAAGATCCTGGTTGCCAATCGAGGCGAAATCGCCCTGCGGGTACAGCGCGCCTGCCGCGAAATGGGCGTCAAGGCCGTGATGGTGTATTCCGAGGCCGACCGTGAAGCCAAATACGTCAAGCTGGCCGACGAGGCGGTATGTATCGGCCCGGCGGCGTCCAGCCAAAGTTACCTCGATATGCCGGCCATTATTTCGGCCGCCGAAGTTACCGATTCCGAGGCCATCCATCCGGGCTACGGGTTTCTGTCGGAAAACGCCGATTTCGCCGAACGGGTGGAAAAAAGCGGTTTCCAGTTTATCGGCCCTACGCCTGAAGCCATTCGGTTGATGGGCGACAAGGTTTCGGCCAAGCAGGCCATGACCAAGGCGGGCGTGCCGTGCGTGCCGGGGTCGGACGGCGAATTGCCCGACGATCCGGTTGCCCTCAGACGCATCGCCAAGAGCATCGGCTATCCCGTCATCATCAAGGCGGCCGGCGGCGGCGGCGGGCGCGGAATGCGCGTGGTACACACCGAGGCCGCGCTGGTCAACGCCGTGCAAACCACGCGCGCCGAAGCCGGCGCGGCGTTCGGCAACCCGGCCGTTTACATGGAGAAGTATCTCCAGAACCCGCGCCACATCGAAATCCAGGTAATGGCCGACAAGTTCAAGAACGCCGTCTACCTGGGCGAGCGCGACTGCTCCATGCAGCGGCGGCACCAGAAGGTCATCGAGGAAGCGCCCGCGCCGGGCATCCCCCGGCGGCTGATCGAGCGGGTCGGCGAGCGCTGCGTGGCCGCGTGCAAAAAAATTGGCTACCGTGGGGCGGGCACCTTCGAGTTCCTCTACGAAAACGGCGAGTTCTACTTTATCGAGATGAACACCCGGGTGCAGGTCGAGCACCCGGTCACCGAGTGGATTACCGGGGTCGATATCGTCAAGACGCAAATCATGGTGGCGGCGGGCGAAAAGCTGCCTTTTACCCAGCGGCAAATCCAGCTCAAGGGCCACGCCATCGAATGCCGCGTCAACGCCGAGGACCCATTCAAATTCACGCCCTCGCCGGGCCGCATCACGGGCTGGCACCTGCCCGGCGGTCCGGGTGTGCGGATTGATTCGCACGCCTACGCGGGCTACTTCGTGCCGCCTCATTACGACTCGATGATCGGCAAAATCATCGTGCACGGCGACACCCGCGCGCAAGCCATCGCCCGCATGCAAACCGCGCTGCAGGAAACAGTGGTGGAAGGCATCAACAGCAATATTGCGCTGCACCGCGAATTGATGGCCGACGCCGGTTTTCAGGAAGGCGGCACCAATATCCACTATCTCGAAAAGTGGCTGGAAGCGCACCAGCGTTAACTCTAGCCCGGGGTGTAGGCGGGCCACCTGCGGGTGAGCCCCATTACTGATTCAGGTGAAATATACTCTTGCGCAGATAAAAAGAACCATATATCTGGCTGGTGCTCCGTAAATAGGTTCGGAATCTGGAATACAAATCCAGATCGACTTCCGTTTTCTCTGAAGTCAGCCAGAAATCGTCAAGGGTGCCCATGAAAGTCAAGCCATTGAAATCATAGAAGGTATCGCCGCAAACCTTTACCGGAATGCCTCTCTGAATAGCGGAAAAACCTACCGTGCTGTTGATGACGACAACCCCGCGGGCAGCGGGGAGCAGCGTCGGCAGGCGCTGGTCGTGGATATATAACACCCGGCTTTCAATTCCGAGCTTGGTTGCGTACTGGTGAATGATTTCGCGGTAATCGGTGTAAGCCCGATCCATGGGGTGATGCTTGATAACCAGCAGAGTCGACTGGGGCGCGTGTGCGGCAAAAGATTGCATCACCTCGGAGATAAATTCAGCGATTGAGGCATATTTTGAATGGGTGCTTATCTGGGCATCGTTGTAAACCTGTAGAGGAACCAAAAAATATCGATTGGCCATGGCTGTGGCCAGCCATTTTTCCTGGCCCCGCTCAAGGAATGCATAAAAGTATTTGCGAAACAGGGAGCGGAGCCACGGGAAACCCTCAAGCACGGTCAAGGGGCGATGGTGCCGGTAATTCGGGAACATTCGCCTGAGCAGATGAGCCGCCGCGTAATAAAGGGACGCCCGTGCAGCCATGTGCCAGTAGGTTTTTTTGAGTGGCGGCGGTTCCGGCGGCGGCTCCATGTCTGGGAGATCCAGGTAAAACTGTTTGCTCCGCGGTATGTAGGAGTACCCATTCACACCATAGCGCTCGCAGGTAATATAGTCTGGCCGCAAATAACCTTCTTCGAATACCCTCAGATCCATGCCATGCTGGTGGGCCAAGGCATGAATACCTTGGTGGACGGGCCGGCAATCGCCAAACAACATAATGGTGTCGATAGCATGTTTTTGGCAGAAATCCTGAATGAAACCAGGAATCTCCGCCATCCCGCCGCGGTACCGGATGCCATGCGGGTAAAAAAACAGATCACCGCCATTAAAATTGATTTTATGGACGGTGGCCCCGGCTTGTTCAAGCCAGCGGGCCAGTTGCTTGAAAAACGGCCCCACTGGGCCTTGTAAAAGCAAAACGTGCTGGCCATTGAAATTCTGATCCAAGAGCCGTTCTTTGAGCATAATTTGTGTCAGATAACTATGGCCATACGCGCCGCATAAAGAATGCAGGAATCGGCTGTTTACTTTGGAAATCCGGTCGAAATTTAGCAAGGC
>Ga0209628_10003007_pt1 | contig 11661 bp, 9 predicted proteins | sample TergutCu122P4_FD_187285 | JGI IMG/M metagenome (GOLD analysis project Ga0209628, IMG submission 187285) | Cubitermes ugandensis P4 segment gut microbial communities from Kakamega Forest, Kenya - Cu122 P4 (SPAdes) (version 2) | ecosystem: Host-associated > Arthropoda: Insects > Digestive system >...
TCTCCTCAATCCCCCTTTTTATTTCCTCTATGTCCTGTTCGTATATCCGGCTCGTGCTGTTCCCCCGCCGCGCTATCTGGTTGATGTTCACGCCGATTTTTTGTATCTCGGCGGTCATAGCTTTTATGTCCGAATTATCAACTGCGATTGTATAGCCGTCGATTGCGACTTTTCGCATATATGCCGCAAGGTTGTTTGTGTGTAATAGCCGCATTTTCTCAAAAATCAAATCCCGTTCTGTTTCCGTGACCCGAAATTTTATCTGCACCGTGCGTTTCAATCCGTCCGTGTTTTCCATATCTTGACACTCCTTCGTTTTTCGTATTTACAGGGGTTTGGGTTCTCCCAAAAACGAGGGTTCGGGACACTTCCCGACAAGCAAAAACCGTAACGCCGTAGCGTGCAGGTTTTGACGGCAAGCGTTACCGTGTTCGCAAACATGGTACCACTTGCCTATGCTTGCGCGAAATTTCCCGTCCCTGCGTTCCCCGCATATTTTCCCCTATATTATTACTACGTTTGAAAATGCGATTTTGGCAAACTTTCGCAAAGTTTTTTGTAAACTTTTTATTTTTACGCATAAAAAAGTAAGCGTTATAGCCTTTTGGTTACAACGCTCTTGAATTTTTATATCAAACGAAACCGGGGCAGTTTACTCTCCCGTTTCTTTGTTTTCCTGTATCGCTCTCGCCGTCGCCATTACGATTTTTATATCTCTCTCGTCCAAACTGTTAAGTATAGCGTCAAGCTCCCGGCGGTACGTTGGTTTATTCTCCCCCGCGTCCGGGAAAAAGTATTCATCTACCGATATATTGAACATCGTCACAAGTTCATAAAACTTTTGCAGAGAGGGGTGTTGTCCCTTGTTTTCGATAGACATTATATAGCGGGGCGATAAGTCAATTATTTCGGCGAATTTCTCCCTTGTCAGCCTCTTGTTCTTACGCGCCCGTTTGATAGCCTGCCCTAACTTTGAAAAATCATATAAATCACTTTTATTACGCACTTACATATCACCTCATACTATTTTACATCTCGTGTTTAAAAAGGTAAACGATGTATGTATATAGTTAATACGCTTTTTTATATCCTATTTTATAACTCGCCGTAAATTATATAAATTCTTAATATTCATATTGAATTATTTATAAAACTTTGATATAATCTGTTATATATTCTAATTTATTAACGGTTTAACGGGGGATATTATGAAACTTAAAATTGCGATATGCGACGACATTCAGGAGATATGCCGGGATTTGGAAAGTATGTTAAGGCAAATAGAAAATAAATATAATTATACTTTTGAAATAAAAATATTTTCATCAATAAAAGAACTGGAAAAATCTTTTTATGAAAATGATACCGATTTTGACGTTATATTTCTTGATATTGAATTTCCCAACGAAATGAACGGGATATATCTCGGAAATAAAATAAGAAATAATTTTTTCAAGGAAACAATAAAAATCGTATATATTTCGGGGTTTGAACAGTACGGCAAAGATTTATTTCAAGTCCGCCCGTTTAACTTTCTCATAAAACCGCTTACTTTTAGCAAAGTAGAGAAAACAATTAACGATATTATAAAAATCATAACCAAGCAAAAGAACCCGTTTGAATATTATGTCGAGGGAAAAAAGTACACGATAGATTTATATAAAATTCTATATTTTATTAGCGACGCGAGAAAAGTGACAATTAAAACGCTCAATACATCATTGATTCAAGATACATTTTATGAAAAAATATCTAACATACACGAACAATTATCAAAGTCTGATTTTTTCCTGATTCACAAATCATACTTGATAAATTATCATAATGTAGCGGAATTTCAATATGATAAATTAAAATTGGTAAACGATGAAACATTAAATATAAGTCAAACATTCAGAAAAAACGTCCGGGAAATGCGGAACAGAAAAATGGGGGAACAATAAAAATGCAGGTATTTACGTTTTATAATATTATATTTTTGCTGTGCAATATATTGTCCGCATATGTCAAATATAAGGCTATGTATATATTTTTTGACGAATGCAAAGTAAATAAAAAAATTGAAATATCGCTGTTTATTGGTTATTTCATAATAAACAGTACATTATTCATTGTTTTCGGCACTCCATTAATAAATTTAACGAACAGTATAATTCTGACATTTATATTATCTTTTATTTATGTATCATCGATTTCAAAAAAAGTAATAGCGACTGTTATTATATACGCCATAAGTTTTTCTATTGAAACGATTTTGTTTCTTGTTTTACAAGTTTTTAAAATTGAACCAACAAATATGAATATAGTTTCGCTGGTTATTTCAAAAATGATTTTTTATCTTGTTATTTTATTAGTTAATAATTTTAAACACATAAAAGCAAGTTATAAAATATCGCTCAAACATATTTTGATAATATCTTCTATTTCGATTTTTACAATATATATTGCCGTTGTTATGTTACAAAATCCGTATGAATATAAAGAACCCCAAATCGTTATATGTTTAACATTATTATTAATTATCAATATCTTTATTTTCTATATGTACGATGTACTAAATAAAACATACGAAAAAGAACTGGAAAAGAAATTGTTGGAACAACAAAACGATTTTTATATCAAGCAATTAAAAATGGTGGGTGAAAACCAAGAGAATATAAGATTTATAAAGCACGATATAAATAACCATTTCGTAGCAATAAAGGGAATATCAAATGAAAGCGATAAAATCAACGATTATATAAATAATATTCTCAATTTAGAAAATATATCGAACGAATACGCCAACAGCGGGAACAGCGTCATTGACAGCATATTAAACTATAAATTACAGGAAGCGCAAAAAAACGGTATTGAAATTGAATTGGACTTGACAATTCCGTACCAACTTAATATCCGACCATACGATATTGGCGTAATATTGGGAAATCTTCTTGATAACGCGATAGAGGCGGCGTCGCAAAACGAGAACGATAAAAAAATAAAAATCGTTATATATTATGAAAAAAACAATTTATCAATAAATATAATAAATACTTTCAACGGCAACATAATTGTTAAAGGGAATAAATATAAGACGACGAAAAACAAATTTAATCACGGGTTCGGGTTATTGAGCGTTGAAAAAGCATTGGAAAAATACGACGGCGAAATGGATATATCATATACCGATTCGTTATTCTCCGTAAAAATTTTGATGTATAATAACGCCGGATAAAATAATAAAAAGTGAAAATGCAGGGCGAAAATTGATTTCGTTCTGCATTTTTACATTATTTACCTAAAAAACTTTATCTTGTTACATAGAAAACACTACTTTTTACATCGGCGGTACAAAAGAAATTATTTATGATATAATATCTTTGAATGAACGAAACCATTAAAGTAAAAAAAGTTAATCAAATCAGGGGGTAAAACGGACAAAATGAAAATAGCAATAGTTGAGGACGATGAAAATTACGCAAAGAAAATCATAGAGTATATTAACGAATGGGCGCAGGGAAAAGATATTTTTGTGGAAATATTTTCGTATATCAGCGCGGAAAGTTTTTGGGAAGTATGGACGGAAAACGAGGACTTTGATATATTATTTCTCGATATTAAATTAGATAAAATGAACGGAATAGAGTTAGCGAGACTGATCCGTAAAACAAATGGGAATGTCGCTATTGTTTTCATAACCATTATGAAAGAATATACATTACAGGGATATACCGTTTCGGCGATGAATTTTTTATTGAAGCCTGCGAACAAAGAAGAATGTTTCGACTGCCTGAATAAAATTTTACAAAACAACACGGCAAAAAAATATTATCTTTTGAACGACGCGGAAAAAGTCGTCAAACTTCCCATGACAGATATAATATACATAAAAATGGATTCACATACCGCAACGATAATCACGAAATCGAAAGAATACTGGTGCAGGAAAACAACGGCGCAGATTTTAAAAGAATTGGACGATAATTTGTTTGTGAAATGCCATAAATCATATATAATCAATATCCGGCACGTCCAATCAATATCAAAAAGCTGGGTGCTGATGTCAAACAGCGTAAAAATCCCATTAAGCCGTGATATTGCCGAAGAAATTTACGAATTATTTTTGAAATACAACATGAATAAAGTATAGAACCGGGGGGATATATAATATGTCGATTGAGTGGATTGCTTGGGAGATATTTATCAATATTGTTGAAGTCGGTATAACATTTTATTTGTTATGTAAAAAATTCCCTAATAAATACCGCACTTTTTTCCCTACATTGTTGTTTATGATAGCAAGTATTGTGTATTTATCACTTCCATTTGTTTTGCCGAATAATTTACCCCCAGTAGAAATTGTTGTATATATAATATTTTTATTATATGTATTATTATGCAGAAATGGTAGCATTGGGAAAAAGATATTTTGGGTTACGTTGGCTTGCGCGTTATTAATTCTTATTGCTATTTCCACTATCACAATGTTTTCACTTATAACCGGAATGGCCAGTTTAGATATAATTGCACAATTTACAGGAACGAGAATATTAGCGGCGATAACATCAAAAATAATTCATTTAGTATTATTTTATATTTTGTCTATGCAAAAGAAAAAAAGTGAATTATCAAATAGTCCGGCTTTGATAATTTTATTTATTGTTCCGTTGATCAGTTTTTTGGCTATAACGATTATTTTTTATATAATACTGAACGACATTAATCATACTATTCCCGAAACAATAATTTATATAGTCGCGGTCAGTTCCCTTTTAATCAACATAATCATTTTTGTATTGTACGAGAGAATACAAAAAGAAGCTGAAAAAAATTATATGTTATTGGCAAAACAAAATCAATATGAGCTTACAGAACAGCATAATAATCAAATTATACAAACATATTCAACTATGCGGGAATGGCGGCACGATTATATAAATCACATGAGTCTTATTATGCAATTTTTAAAAGATTCTGATATAACCAAAGCGGAAAACTATCTCGAAAATTTGGACGAAAAAATAAAATCATCGGTAGCAACGGTATCTACGGGCAATTATATCGTTGACGCGATACTTTCGGCTAAATTGGCTATGGCTGAATCTTTTAATATCACATTTGAATATAATATATTTTTACCGCAGGAATTGGAAATAACAGATACGGATTTATGCTCCGCATTGTCAAATCTGCTCGATAATGCGATAGAAGCCTGCCGTAAATTAGAGAACGGGCGTTATATTAATCTTGAAATGATGGTTATAAAAAATCAATTACATATAGGAGTAGTAAATTCGACAAACGGTGAATATAAAAAAGAAAGCGGCATATTTAAAACGACGAAACAAGGCGGTTTACACGGCATAGGCATGAGCAATATAAAATCAATAGTGGAAAAATATGAGGGTATATATAATATAACCGCAGATGATAATTCTTTTACAACTAAAATTGCTATACCGTTGACGGGTGAATAATTTTCAAATAAAAAACTTGCATTTCAGGACTTTTTTTTACATTTCAGGACAAACCCCGCACAGCGCAATTTTTTATGATATAATGTTTCATAATTTAATAGGTAAACCATTAATCAATTTTATAAAAAGGAGAAAAGTTATGAAAAATATCAAAAAACGGTTGCTTATATCGGTTGTCTCATTTACCCTTTTAATTTCGCTTATATTTTCTATTCCTATTCCCGCCGCCGCCGCAAACAATTCTATCAAATCTCCGAACGATTTACATTTAAAACTGTGTGTGGATTGGGAAACAGACTATTCCCCCGGCAACGATTTTGTTTCCGTGACGGCAAAAGTGTATCTTGAACACAAAGCTCTTTTTGTGGGAGCGCGAAACAACGGCGTCGTTTCAATCAACGGAAACGCAAAAACATTTTCAACCCCGGCGATAAGGCAGGAATCCCAAAAACAAAGTATGCCTCTGCTTGCCACGCACACAGTTCAAATCCCGTATAAATCCGGCGAAAAAATCAATGCGGATATATATGCAAAATGGTATTTCGGCGGCATTTTGAGCGGCGTAAACAAAGTGGAATGGCTCGAAGTTGCAGGTAAATTCACATTCGACGGCACAAACGCAAATGTTACTCCCGGCGGCACTATCCCTAAAACCGAAAGCAATACAGTCATCAATAGTAATACCGCCAACAATGCAACCACAGTCGATAGCAATGACGCAATGGGCGGTCCAATCACATCGCAACGGGGCGAAATAAAATCCAACACAGGCACATATATTAACTTACGCGCCGTTTGGACTGCGTATGATTCATTGACAACAGACGGTATGCTTACATACGCCGTCGAATTGTATTTAGATTATTACAGCCTGCAAATGCGCGCCCATAACGGCGGTAAATTGACAGTCGGGAATAATACTGTTAATTTCAATATTCCCGGTATTCAAGAAAACGGAAACACAAAACACAGTATATTGCTCACGACCGCTACCTATGAGGCAAAAGTAGGTGAAACGGTCAATATAAAAGCGAATTTCCCATATAACGGCGTATATGGAGGGGTACAAATCGGTGAAATCACACTTTCGGTGAATGTCAGCGTTAAATGATTTTATGGAAAATGTGTGATTTTTGTAAGGGCGGGATTGTCTCGCCCTTGAACCGACGTAACCGCAAAATTTTAATATTGTAAAAAACGGCGCCATATACGGCTTTCGTTTATGGCGCGTAAATTAAATAAATTATGTTAAAACCAAATGAAAATGGGGGTAAGTTTTATGAAAAAAGTATTATTGGTATTATTAGCGACAATGTTAATTATGCTAATGTTCAGCGGATGTGAAAAGTCAACCGCAGAAGTGTGGAGTTCAGACAAATTTTTGGCAAAATATACAAATTTTGAGGATAATCTAATGGATTATTTAAACTTCAACGGCACAATAGGATTAATTGATAAAGATGACGAACGAATCGAAGAATTTATAAACGAGGGGATAAAGAACGCAGGAGTTCCTTATTGGTTGTATCCGATCCATAAAGCGTATAAACTCGAAACGGAACTTGGAACGGTTTTTGAAACTGAAACAACCGGCGGATATGAAAAAGTTTTATTCCCAAAATCTTTGGTGAAAGATGTGATATTAAAATTATTCGACATTAAAGAAAGTAGTATAAACTGGCAGGATTTTGATTCTATGAAAGAAAATGACGATACTTTTGGTGTGATAATGGTGTACGGCGGCGGTATTTTTGAAGCGGAAATATTATATGATACATTAACTTATTCTACCGAAACAAATATCGTGACATTCGATATAAAATATTACGCGGATTCAACCCCGGCTCGCCAGTTTGAATTATGCACAGTAAGATATAAATTTCAACCGTTTATGTATAAAGATAAAATCCAGCAGTATAAATTTATGAGCGTTGAACGTGTTTCTTAATTTAAAATATACAAAATATAAAATTTGGAGGATATTATTATGAAAAAAATATTAAGCGTAATTCTTGCGATATTCATGTTAGCGGCAGTATTTCCCGCGTCTGTATTTTATACGGTATCTGCGGCGGACGAAATAACTGTCAAAGAAATTGTTTCGGGGTTGAAATATGATTATATTTTTCCGTTCAACGATGGGTTGGCAATAGTTATAAAAAATCAAAAATGGGGTTATATCGACAAATCGGGAAAAGAAATTATTCCGTTGGAATTTGACAAAGCGCAAAATTTTAAAGATGGATTGGCAATAGTAGTAAAAAATCAAAAATGCGGTTTTATTGACAAATCGGGAAAAATTGTCATTCCATGCGAATATGAATATGCGGAATCATTCAGCGAAGGACTGGCATTTGTATCAAAAGATGTGGGAAAAGATAGGAAATTCGGATTTATAGATAAAACAGGTAAAGAAATTATACCGCTTATTTATGACAGCGGTTCATCGTTCAGCGACGGATTGGCGGCGGTTCGCACGGGAGATTATGAAAACAGAAAAGAAGGTTACATAGATAAAACAGGCAAAATCGTCATACCGTTTGAATACACTATGACTTATCCGTTCAAAGAGGGATTTGCGCTTGTGGAAAAAAACGGCAAATATTGCGGATATATAGATAAAACAGGTAAAGTTATAGTTCCTCTGGAATATAGTTGGTTTTGTCAATCTTTCAGCGACGGTATGGCAGTTGTGAGAAAAGAATCCGAATACGGTTATGTAGATAAAACCGGGAAACTTGTTGTTCCGCTTAAATATGATGGCGCATATTCTTTCAGCGAGGGATTGGGCGTTGTTGTGAAAGACGGGAAATACAGCTATATAGATAAAACCGGGAAAGTTGTTATTTCCGATGTTTGCGATGGGTTTGCGAACGGTTTTCACGAGGGAATGGCAGGCGTTTCCAACTATGGCGGCAAGTGGGGTTATATCGATAAATCGGGAAACCTTGTTGCGAAATTAATATATGATTTGTATTCTCAATTCAGCGATGGTTTAGCATGGGTACAAAAAGACGGGAAAATAGGTTATATAGATAATACAGGTAAAACAGTCGTACCATTTATTTATGACGGAATGATTGACGACGAGCCGATGCCGGAAGATGTTAGTTTTAGTTTCAATGGCGGATTGGCAGTTATTTTGAAAAATGGCAAATGGGCGATACTTGAAATCGTAAAAACAACGTCAAAAGTCGGAACTCCAATCGGCGATGTACTATATTCCGATATAGTTGCGTATATCAACGGCAACGCAATTCCAACAAGTGTTATAAATAAACAGACATTAGTTGTTGTCGAGGATTTGGCAAAGTACGGTTTTGATGTAAAATGGAACAACAGCGACAGGTCATTGAGAGTAGAACTGAACAAAAATAAAAAATTCGCGCCGTTGCCCGTCGAAAAAGATACTACAAATAAACCGGGAACATTCAAGTGTAAATATTTATATACAGATATAAAAACATATCTGTCGGGCGAAATAGTTGAGAGTTTCGCAATAGGCGGCAAAACTCTGATTAATTTTGAGTTGTTGAAAAAATACGGCGAATTGAAATGGGACAATAAAACGAAAGAATTACGGCTCACGATAGAAACAATAAAACCGGAATCTGTTTTGAAATATAATATCCTTGTCGAAGCTACATTGGAATATGACGACGTTTACGGCGGATTTAACAACGGATTATTGAGAGTTGAAAAAGACGGGCGTTACGGATTTATCGACAAAACAGGGAAAGTGATTATTCCGCTTAAATTTCAATTCGCTTTACCTTTCAGCGAGGGTCTGGCTGTCATAAACGAATATATCCCCGAAAAAAGAGAAGATAATCCCGTTTGGGGCGTAATCGACACATCGGGTAAAATTGTTATTCCGTTTACTACATATAATCGTATAACTTCATTCCAAAACGGCAGGGCGATTTTTGAAGATAAAGACAAATTCGGACTTATAGATAAAACAGGAAAAGTAATCGTCGCCGCGATTTATGACGGTATTAGAGTAAGAGACGACGGAAATTGGACTGTGATGAAAAACGGCGAAGAAAATAAAGTTGTCGATAAAAACGGTAAATTTATCGCAGTTGATGATAAAAAAGGAAAACCCGACGATACTGCTCCTGATGTAAGCGAATATACCCATTCCGAACCGTTCAGCGAAGGATTGGCTCTTGTGGAAAAGGGCAGTAAATGGGGATTTATTGACAAAACCGGAAAAATCGTTGTGCCGATTATTTACGACTACGACCACGATATGTTTACTATGGAAATACCCGATTCGTTCCACGATGGGCAGGCAAAAGTTAAAAAAGGCGACAAATACGGTGTTATCGACAAAACCGGGAAAGAAATCATACCGATTGTTTATGACAAATTAATCTATTTCACCGATGGGAACGAAAAGATTATTTATAACGGTTTTGTTATTGCGGTAAAAGGCAACAAAACGGGTATTCTGGATTATTACACCGGCGATGTAATTGTGCCGTTGGTTTACGATTCAATCGGCGGGATTCTCGGCGAGGACAGTTTAATTACAATTAAACAAAACGGAAAATATGGGATTATACAACTTAATTTAAGATAGTGAATGAGAATAACAAAAGGAATAATACTATGGATAAAAATTGGCTTTTATGTCCCGTATGTAAAAATAAAACACGTACAAAACTACGATATGATACTATTCTTTTGAATTTTCCATTACATTGTCCGAAATGCAAACAAGAAACATTAGTAAATGTCAAACAATTAAATATGTCTATCATAAAAGAACAAAACGCAACGACGCAAAGTTTATAACGCGAGAAAGTAATCAAATATATCTATAAAAAGAGAGCCAGACGCAACGACGCAGAGCCGATAACTGTGATAATCACAATTATCGGCTTTATTTTATATACAAAATAAATAAATCCTGTTATGCGGAAATAAAAAAAACCGCAGTTGAACAGGTACTTTTCTGTGCTTTGAAATGAACATAGCGGCGGTTTATCAAAAATAAGCCGCCGATTTTATTTATATAGTCAATACGGCGGCAACGGGAGGACACCGCCGTGTTTTATTTGTTTCGCCATAATACGATTATATCCTATTTATCAAAAAAATTCTTCTCCATGTATGGGGCGAGTTATACCCGTTATGTACTCTCACACATCGTATAGTAAGATTATACATATCATTATGCGTTCGGTTGGATTTTATTCAATCGGGCGTTTTTATATATTTTTATGCAATAATACCACGTTGCCGAAGTCCGCCTCCGCCGATCCTTTTTTATTAACAAAAATAATTAATAAGGATTTGGAGGCAACAAATGAAAAATAAAAGTAAAGATTTAGACTATTTATCTATCAAAAAGTTTGCGGAGTTCGTGGGTATGACGGTATCAGCCCTGCGGCACTACGACAAAACAGGCGTATTCGTACCCGCCAAACGCGGTAATGAATTTCAAAATAAATACCGCTATTACTCCCCGACGCAGACAACGACGGTCAAAATGATTCGTGTATTGAGAGAAATAGGCGTACCGATTGAGACGATAAAAGAATTGAAAGCGACGCGAACACCGGAAAAGATAATAAAGCTATTGAGCAGGAACAGGGATAAAGTATCTGACGAAATACGTTTTTTACAAGATGTATTGTCGGTTATCAACGTATTCCTTGACTTGCTGAACGAGGGTATGAGCGTCACGGAAACGGAAATATCGGTATCGGAAAAACCGGAGAAACGTATCATATTAGGTGATAAAAATGATTTCAGCCGGACTACACAATTTTTCGGCGAATTAATCCGTTTCTGTAACTCACCGCGCGAACCGAAGATAAACACGTCATACCCGGTAGGCGGATATTGGGGGAGCATGGCGGCATTTTTAAATGAACCGTCGCGCCCGGTGCGTTTCTTTTCGCTCGACCCGAAAGGCAACGACAAGCGGGACGCAGGGCTGTACTTAAACGGCTATACGCGAGGGTATTACGGCGAGACAAACGACTTGCCGGAGCGAATGGCGGCGTTTGCGAAAAAGAACGGGTTGATATTCACGGGAGCTGTATATCATACATACCTTTTTGACGAAATCAGTATAGTCAACCGTAATGAGTACCTATCACAAGTGTCTGCGGCGGTGACGGAAACGCGGCGCGTATTATCTCGCCGTCCGACACGCCATTTACTAAACTGACTATTTTTTATCATT